>FRDC01001228.1_pt1 | contig 75963 bp, 72 predicted proteins | sample 1106171 | NCBI WGS metagenome assembly FRDC01 (sample SAMEA3930566, study PRJEB13176) | freshwater metagenome | biome: Drinking water system; feature: drinking water; material: water | place: Singapore | collected 2014-12-20 | reverse complement strand
GGTGATTCATGGTGTTGTAGCCAAAGAGGGCAAAAACCACCACCAGTGCCCCAAAAATGATATAGACTCCAAGGCCCTTTCGGTCGCTACGCTTTCTTATAAAGTCAAACATTTGAGCTCCTCGATTCCAGCCATTTCAATCACAAAAGCCCAAGGGATCAAGGATTTTGTCTTCTTGAAACTCGTGGCGACTTTGTTACCCTCTTCAATGCCACTGTGGGGGATCGACAAGTGTTCAATCTTTTTCCATTTGACCTAAAGAAGGCCCTTCTCATCTTGTTTGTCTTTGCCCTGCCGCTTGTCTCGCTCAACTTTCAACGCGGTCCCGGCGAAGATGCCTGGTACATGAAGCCCATAAGACTGGTGGCCGGAACCGCTCAAAAACTTGTTTTTTCGTTGAGCGACGGCATCACCGACACAACAAATCTCTATGTAAATTTGATTGGCGTTAAGCGTCGCAACTCCGAACTCGAAAACGAAATCGCAACACTCAAAGTAAAGCTCACTCGCTATAGCGAAATTCAAATTGAAAACGAGAGACTCTCGGACTTACTTCAATTCAAAACCCAGTCCCCTGCGAACCTTTTGTCGGCTCGAGTGATCGCGACGGATTTACTTTCAGGAGAACACTCCACCATTCGAATCGACCGCGGTTTAGATCATGGTCTCAAGCCTGGGCAGGCCGTCATCACTCCAAGTGGAGTGGTCGGGGCCATCTTTTCGGTTGAAGCGCAGACATCCCAAGTTTTGGTTTTGACGGATCGTTACAGTGTCATCGACGCCATCGTTCAGCGTTCAAGGGCAAGGGGTCTCGTGGAAGGGGCCACCAGCACCACGGCTCGCTTAAAATATTTACAACGGACTGATGACATTGAAGTGGGGGACTTAATCGTCACGACCGGGCTTGATGACATTTACCCCCAGGGATTCCCTGTGGGGCGCGTGATTTCGGTCGAAAAAAAGACCTACGGCATCAGCCAAAAGGTCATGCTGAGCCCCACCGTCGACCCCTTCCGGCTTGAAGAGGTTTTTGTCGTAATCAAGTCAAACAACCATCTGATTCCAGCGCCCACGCCCATGGTGTCCGAAATACCAGCGCCCTCGCCTGCGACGCAAAGGAACTAGAGCATGGTTGAACGTCGCAATCTCCTCGGGAATCTTCTTCTGACACTACTTTTGGGATTTGCGCTGACCACCATTCAAACCACCGTCTGGCCAAAATTCCTGGGAATCATTCCCGCTCCACCCTTCGCCGCGATGGTGGTCGCCTATTTTGGAATTTATCGTTCGCGAGGGGAAGGCATCATTCTTTGCTATGGTCTTGCGTGGATCTTGGGCGCCTACACGGCAGCGCACCCCATGATGCTGGTTTCGGTTTTTCTTGCGCTCCTCTTTTCGGCTCGCACGGTCAAGTCCCTCGTCTATTGGGGAGGGGCAAGTTATGAGCTGATGGTTGCGACCGGTGCGATCCTCCTTTACCACTTTTTTTATTTAGTCCTATCTTGGATCGTTGAGAGTAACCCGATCAGTGGGATTCCCATCCTACGGTGGATTGGGGAAGCGATTGTCACGTTCGCATTCGCGCTTTTGATTTTTGGTGTGTTACGAAGGCTTGAAAAACTAAGCGGTGCAAATGCTCCGGCGGGCGCGGGAGAGCTGTAGGTGAGTGACTTTCTGAATGATCCAGAAGAGGTCAAAGAATACTTCCCCCGTTACCGAATACTTTATGTTTTGATCGCGGCTTCTACGGTTTTGTTTGTAGGAAGGCTTTGGTATTTGCAGGTCATTAAGGGGAGCGAGCTTCGGGAATTTTCCGAACGCAATCGAATCAAAGAAGAGAAAGTTCCAGCCCCACGCGGAATGGTCTTGGATCGCGAAGGCAGGGTGCTCGTCGACAATCATCCAGGTTTTGATGCCGTCATCACCCCGCAGTACGCCTCTCAACTTGAAGAAACCGCGGAAGTGATCAGTCCCATCTTAGACGTTCCCGCCAGCCTAATTGTAAAAAAAGTTCAGCGCAGCCGGCAGCAAAATGGCAGTTTTAAGCCAGTTAAGGTCAAAGAGAATCTCACTCGCGATGAGGTGGCCCGAATTGAACGGGTCAAGCTTGATCAACCCGGCCTCACCGTTGAAATGTCGATCAAGCGAACTTACATCATGCGAGATAATGGCGCCCAGCTTTATGGTTACGTCGGCGAAATCTCAAAAGATGAACTCCCGAAGATCAATCGAAACCTCGCAGCTGATCGACAGTTCCAGCAGGGCGACATCATCGGAAAAAGTGGTCTTGAGCAAGTTTACGATCAAGAACTCAGAGGGACCGACGGACTTTCGTTTGTTCAAGTCGATGCTCATGGACGTGAAGCTAACGTTGGAACTCCGTCACTTTTGAACACGCTTTCGCAGGAGCAAGAGGCGATACCGGGATCAACCTACGAGCTCACCGTCGACAAAGATATCCAAGAGGCTGCCTACGCGGCTCTCAACAAAACAGGTCGAATCGGCGGGGCCGTTGCCATGAATCCGAACACAGGCGAAGTCCTCGCGTGGGTCAATGCGCCCTCGTACGACCCTAACGAATTCTCAACCGGGATTTCTCCAAAGGTTTGGTCGCAGCTCATCAACGACCCGTTCAAGCCTTTGCGCAACAAAGTCATTCAAGATCACGTTCCCCCCGGATCGACTTTTAAGGCGATAGTCGCATTGGCAGCGCTGCAAGAAAAAGAAATCACGCTCAACACCACTCACTTTTGCTCCGGAAAGTTTCAATTTGGTCGCCGAAGTTATCACTGTCACCTCAAGCAGGGACACGGACCGGTAAATGTCGAGCGAGCCATTGAGCAGAGCTGTGACGTTTTCTTTTATAAGGTGGGGATCGCGCTCGGTATTGATCGCATCGCCAAATATGCAACGGCTCTTGGCATTGGCCAAAAGACGTTGGTCAAAATGGTGAACGAGGTTCCGGGCCTGATGCCGACTTCGCAGTGGAAAGCGAGAACACTCGGTGAGGAGTGGCAGCCCGGGGAAACGCTTAGCAATGCGATTGGACAGGGATTTATCCTCACAACACCCCTTCAGGTCGCCACCGCCTTTTCGGCAATTGCCACCGACGGGACCGTGCGGGTGCCGGTCGTTGTTCGCAAGGTGATGGACACCTCTGGACGGGAGATTGAAAAGGGTCAAAGTGAGGTCCGCCGCAACGTCATCACCGGAGAAAATAGCACTGTCAAAGTCGACCCTAAGTTTATGGAGGTGATCCGCAAAGGCATGGTGTCCGTTGTGGAGGGTGAACGGGGCACCGCTCGCAGGATTAGAATTCCTGGAGTACCCATCGGAGGCAAGACGGGCACGGTTCAGCTCTTCTCCATGACGGCCGATGAAGTTTTTAAGGAATGTCGCAATCGGCCTCTCTCTCAGAGACACCATGGGTGGTTTGTGGGCTTTGCCCCTGCCACTAAACCAGAATTAGTTGTATCTGTACTTGCCGAGCACTCTTGCTCAGGATCGGGTGGCGCAGCGCCAGTTGCGCACGACATATTTGCTGCCTACTTTCGAAAATATCACCCCGACATGCTAGTGAAAGACGGCAAACCCGTAGTCATCGCGACCCTCGCTCAACCCTTAACTGCCGCCGCCGAAAAGCCCCGCGCTCCGCGGGCGGGAAGGCCTTCACCACCTTCAAGTTCAACCCCGCCACCTGCAGAAGAGACAGAGTAGGAGACCACCATGAACACCAACCTCCAGGTTGAAGAACGAACAGCCTTTAAACGTTTGGACCTCAACCTGATCCTCGTCGTTTTGGCCTTGAACGTGATTGGCCTCATTAACGTCTACAGCGCCACGCACGGCGCCAACAGCATCGATACAAATCGTTTGTTTATCCAGCAAGTCCTTTGGATCGGCTTGGGCTGGTGTTTGTTTTTTATTGCAACCTTTATCGACTACCGAGTGTTCATTCGCTTTAGCTGGGTCGTATATATTCTCAATGTGGCAGCTCTTCTGTACGCCATGTTCTTTGGCAAGGTGGCATACGGAGCTCAGCGATGGATTGATCTTGGGTTTTTTCGATATCAGCCGTCTGAGACGATGAAGCTTGCCTTGATTTTGTTGCTCGCAAATCTCTTAGCCCGTCGCTCGGTTGTGGATGGACTTGGACTCAAAGAGATGGCCTTCCCCCTTTTGATTGCCATCATCCCTTTTGTGATTACGGTTGAGCAACCTGACTTGGGAACAGCCATGATGTTGATGTCGATCGCCGTGAGTCTCGTATTTTTCCTGAGGATCAGAACACCCGTGTTGATCGCCGCCTTGGTATTGACATCCGTCGTACTTCCTCTTGCTTGGAATTTTGGTCTCAAGGAATACCAGCGGAACCGGGTGCTCACCTTTATTGACCCCAACCGAGACCCGAGGGGTGCTGGCTACAACAGCATACAGAGTAAAATTGCAGTGGGGAGTGGTAAAGTTTTAGGCAAGGGTTTTCGAAAGGGGACTCAGTCCCAACTTGAATTTCTGCCCGAGCAACATACCGATTTTATATTTAGTGTGCTGAGTGAAGAGCATGGCTTTATTGGAAGCATTTTGACCGTCGGACTTTTTGCCGGACTCCTGGTGATGGGCGTGCGAATCGCAGCTCAGGCGCGCGAAAAAGTAGGAGCCTTAATTACTGTCGGCGTCCTCTCGATGATTTTCTGGCACATGTTTGTTAACATCGGCATGGTCACAGGCCTTCTTCCGATCGTGGGAATTCCCCTGCCGCTCGTCTCGTACGGCGGATCCAGCATGCTCACCAATATGTTAGCCTTGGGTTTAGTAAGCAGCGTTTCCCTCCGAAAGTTTTTATTTTAAGTAAAGCGCGGAGCTCTAATCGGCAAAATCGCGAAGGCCAATACCGCCCCGTTGTCGGAGTGGAACTGTGGATAAGTGGTAATTTTGTCGCCAAAAAAGCACTTCAGTGAAATTCCCACAAATCAGTGTTAACTTATTTACTTTACCGATGCGGCACAGTGTAGGTCTTTTTTTTCGTTCCTTTGAAGACTTTTTGTGATCGTGCTGGTTCGTTCGCGCGGTTTTCCTAACCAAAGCTCGTATTTGCCCACGAGGTATCGCTCAATCACCCCGACGTCGGAGTCGTGTTGAGAATGATTCTCAATATATAAACCTCACGCTCATCTGCGGACATCTTCGAGCCCGTGCTGTCACCTGCGGGTAACCCGCGGTTGCCTTGAGGGTAAGCCTCCAGATTCAAAATGAAAGTACCCCTCGAGCTTATTTCCAGCCGATGACGGAGTAGTTTCGCCTACGTAAACAATTGTTGACGTAGTTTTGCTTGACTTCGTCGGGACTGAGGTTGTCTTTGGCTGCCACGCCGCCCGCACCCATAAGGGCTCCTCCACCCGCACCCAAACCGGCGCCTAAGGCCGTCGAACCCAAGTCACCACCCGCAATGAGGCCCACAGCACCCCCGACTAGAGCGCCGGCGACTGCTCCCCGGCCAGCTTCTTTCCCCATTCGCTCGCTTTTGTGACGGGACAGATATCGATCTAAATCCACGGAAAAACAAAAATAACGTCTCATTCAACGCTCCCTAGCTTGGACCCTTCAAAGACAGGCCTTTCTTAAATGTTGGCTAGACTGAGCTGAAGCAAAACAGGTGCCGCCTTGCCTTGCACCCGTCACTTTCGCGAGCGCCGCTGACGCGCGGTTTTGGACTCCAAAGTTTTTTTGGCTTTGGCACTCTTACTTTTGCGTTTCTTTCCGGGTTCGATTCCCACTCGCAAATCGGCTTTCAAAATCAACTTCATCAGCTTTGTGGCGTCCCTCTCAAAGGATTCCGCCGATGCAGGAAGAAACAACCACTTGCCTAGAACAGGGTGAGGCCTAGAGCTCGATAACGCGCTCATGAGCGAGGCGTGGTGTGCGCGGTCCGTAGCGACGAGAATGCCATCCCAAAGGGGAAAGTCATACTCGACCCCCTTCCAAGTTCGTCCGTCAGGGTCATCGGCAATTATGGCGACCATCAAACCGTGAACATACAACGCGAGTCCTCCAAACATTTTTTTACAATAGAAACTCGGCTCCTCGCACAGATCCAGAAAAAGCTCTCCGTAAGCAAACTCTAAGAGCATCCGGGGCCAATCCGAATTTTTCATTCCTAGCTCCTTGTTGGTGCACCTAACTTACTGCTGCGCCCAGGTCGGTAAAGTACAAACACGAGTCCAAACGTCACCACCAACACAATGGTGGAAAGGGCATTGATTTGAGGCGAAATGCCAAACTTCACCATGGAATAAATCTTAAGAGGTAAAGTTTCTGAGTTTACTCCGGCCGTAAAAAATGCGATTAAAAAATCATCAAACGAAAGCGTAAAAGCCATCAGCGCTCCCGAAACAACACCGGGAAAGCTCAAGGGCAAAGTGACCCGCCAAAAAACTTGCCAAGGGTTTGCACCCAGGTCTCGAGCTGCCTCTTCGACCGAAGGATCAAAGTCTTTGAGTCGAGCGCGAACCGTCACAATCACGTAGCTTGTCGCAAACGTAATGTGCGCAAGCACAATCGAAAAACTTCCGAGACTTAGCCTCAAGAAGACAAACCAAATCAAAAGCGAAATACCCAATACCAACTCCGGCATTACAAGGGGAATCATCGCCAACCCCTGAAAGATCCGTCGACCCGGAAAGCGCGAACGCTCCAAAGCAAGTGCTCCCAGTGTCCCCAGAGTCGTCGATCCTAGGGTGGTCATCGCCGCCACATAAAGGCTCAATCCCAACGCGGACAACAAGGTGCTATCCTCAAGCACTTTTATGTACCACTTCAGCGTCCACTCCCAGCTCTGACCACTCTCCTGAGGTGCAATAAAGCTATAGAGGACCATGGCCAACAAGGGCACATGCAGTATAAATAAACAAAAAACAGCTATTAATTTGACTGAAAGAGGAGCCGTTGGCCTGGCACGACTCTTCACACGATCTCCTCTTTGGTCGTTCTACGCTGTAGCCCAATCGCCAGGGCCACAAGTAAAAGCAACACGACTGAAAGAGCCGACCCAAAAGGCCAGTCCCGAGCTTTCAGGAACTGCTCGGTGATCAGGTTTCCAACCAGCATGGTCTTGGAGCCTCCAAACAGATCGGGGATCACAAACTCTCCAAGTGCCGGCATAAAAACAAGAACACTGCCGGTTACAATTCCAGACTTCGATAAAGGAAGCAGCACTTTCAGGATGACGTCCTTGCTGGAAGCGCCCAAATCTCTTGCGGCCTCTAGCAAGGCAAAGTCGAGTTTTTCAAGAACAACAAAAATAGGGAGGACCATAAAGGGCAAGTAGTTGACAATCATCCCCACGACCACGCTCAAAGGAGAATTGGTAAGACTCAGGGGCTCGTGGATTAGGCCCATCGCAATAAGAGCAAAATTGAGCGGACCCTCTTGGGAGAACACCACTTTTAAAGCGTAAGCTCGCACCACAAAATTGGTCATAAAAGGAATAACCAATAGAAAAACCAATAAACTTCGCGTCCAGGGTCGTGCGGTCGCCATCACATAGGCGAGCGGATAGCCCAAAAGCAACGAGGCCACCGTCGTCACCGCCGCCAAGCTCACCGAATTGAGGACGATGCCAAAGTAAAGTGGATCAAATGTGCGGCGGAAGTTGTCGAGAGTCGGAGTGTAAACAACTCCTCCATAGGTTCCGCGCTGTAAAAACGAATACACAACCACAATCGCGAGTGGAGCAAACAGAAAAACCAAAAACCACCCGAAGGCGGGTAAAGCCAAGTAGCCTGTCCTCGGGCGGACGTGAACCCTGCCCCAGCCGCTCATGGCCCATCCAGCATCATCAAGCCGTCCTCAGCGGACCAGGCCGCAAAAACTTGGTCCCCGGCCTGAAACGTTCGGGCCGTCGTCACCGCTGAGTTGGTTTGAACGACAACAAAAGAGGCGCACTCAACGCCTTTGGGTTGCAAATGAAATTCGGTGATCGGGCCCGCATACATGACGGTCTTGACCTGCGCCTCAATCGAGTTGGTCTCAGGCCCCGGAGCACTCTTGAGAAGTCGAAGTTTCTCGGGGCGAATCATGACTCGCACTCTACCGCCGGCCTGTACTTGGGGTAGAGGTCTTAAGCCATCCTTAGAGGCGCGAACAAAAACTTTTCGACGAGCGCTGATGCTGACCCCGATTCTTCCGAGCTCGACATCGGACACCACTCCCGAGAGCGTGTTCATGGAACCGATAAAGCTCCCGACAAAACCGGTTTTTGGAAACTCGTAGATTTCCTGTGGAGTGCCAATTTGTTCAACGCAGCCGCTGTTCATGATGGCCATCCGGTCTGACAAACTAAGGGCCTCATCTTGATCATGGGTCACGAAGATAAAGGTGATCTTAAGCCGACGTTGAAGAGCCAAGAGCTCGGTCTGCATGATCTGTCGAAGTTTAAGATCTAAAGCAGAAAGTGGTTCATCTAAAAGCAGAATTCGGGGCCGATTTGCAAGCGCGCGTGCTAAAGCCACTCGCTGCTGTTGTCCTCCCGAGAGAGTCGTGACGTCTCGGTCGCGGTAGGACTCCATTTGAACCAGAGAGAGTGCCTCCTCGATCCTCTCGTTTACGGCAGAGCGAGAAAGGCCTCGAACCTGGGGACCAAAGGCCACATTCTGGCTCACGGTGAGGTACGGAAAGAGCGCGTACCTCTGAAACACCATGTTGGTCTGTCTTTGATGAGGCGGCACTCCCACCATGTCCTTGCCATCAAGCAAAATTTGCCCCGAGCTGGGCTTGTCAAAACCTCCCAGCATTCTTAAAAGCGTCGTCTTTCCACAACCACTGGGACCAAGAAGAGAAAAAAACTCTCCATCCTGTATAGTCAGATCGACTCCTCGAACCGCTTCGACCTCATCAAATGTTTTTGAGACACCCCTGAACTCCAGCACGGCCCGAAATCGCCCCCTTTCAAAGATTCTCACCCCATTTGATTTGCCGATCAAAGGGTTGCGGCTTGAGGCGGCCCTCACCCTCTGGTAAACCTGCTTCTTTACGGGTGAAGTATGAATAAAACGAAGACAGTGGTCTATAGCATTTTGAATCAAGCCCGACTTCTCATTCCTGCGGCCGCGTGGACAACGCTAGCAGTTAGCTTTGGATTGCTTTTAGGATGCACGGCGAAGACACCTTCAAGCTCCAACGACACCCGCCCGACATCGGTAACCTTGGCCATTTGGCCCTCCTACATCACGCCCGAGATGATTACCGATTTCGAAACGAAAACGGGGTTCAAGCTCGTGGTTGCGAACTTTGCTTCAAACGAGGAGCTTTTAGGTAAACTCCAAGCCGGAGCTTCGGGTTACGATGTGATTGTACCCAGCGATTACATGGTGCTCGTGATGCGCAAGCTGGGTTTAATCCAAAAGCTAGGCAAGCAAAAGATTCCAAACTCCCAGTCGCTGGACCAGCAGTTTGCCCAAAAAAACTATGACCCAGGGTTTGAGTACTCGGTCCCCTACGGCTGGGGGACGACCGGCATTGCCTATAACTCGGAAAAACTCCCAAAAGGCGTTAAGAGCTGGAACGAACTCTTTTCTCAGCCCAATCTAAAAGGTCACTTTTCCCTGTTGGATGATTCTCGAGAGACCATTGCGGCGGCCCTGAAGTCCCAAGGGCTTAGCCTCAATAGCACCGACGACCAAAGCCTCAGTAAAGCAAAGACCACGCTGATCGCAGTTCGCTCGCGAGTGAAGGCATTTAATTCGGAGCCTGTGGAACTGTTGGTGACCGGAGAGGTTTGGGCTGCGCATGCGTACTCCTCAGATGCCCACCGGGCTCAGGAAAAGTCCAAAGGCAAAATCCGCTTCACCACGCCGTCCGAGGGAGGCACTCTTTGGATCGACACTCTTGCAATTCCAAGTGGAGCCAAGAACCTCGACGGAGCCCACGCCCTGATCAACTATCTTTTGGATTCGCAGGTGAATCTCACCAAGAGCCTCAAGGTTTTCACCGCTCCTGTACTTAAAGACGCCGCAAGCCTTTTGCCCTTAAGCCTTCGCAACGATCGCTCATTTTTGCCCGAGCCCGCAGTACTTTCAAAGTTTGAAATGATGGAGGATTTAGGAGAAGGCACAGTGAAATGGGACAGGGTTTGGACCGAAGTGAAGGCCGCTCGATGAAAGTTCCATTCCATTGGTGGATGCTACTTGGGTTCTGCGCTTTTGTAGCCGTTGCAGTTACGGGCTATGCCACGTTTGGTCTTCATCCCGAGTGGCTAGCTGGCCTCCCGCCACATCTGGCCGAATTCCACGGAAAGGCTTTTGTCCTCTTTTCCCGAGGACAAATTTGGTTGTCGGGCTTGGTTTTGGCTGTTGGGTTAGTGACTTTCACGGGATGGGTCTGGGTTCCTGCGTTTTTGGCCCTCTATGGACTCTCGCTTGCGAGCGAACTTGCTGGGACCACCGTCGGTTTGCCGTTTGGTCCCTATTCCTATACGGGATTTTTGGGAATGAAGTGGTGGGACCACGTTCCGATCGTAATACCGCTCAGTTGGTTTACCATGGCCCTACCTGGGTATGCGATGGCCCAACGAATTGTTCCTCACGTGGGATCGCGATTTAAGCGAATCGCACTTGCGAGTTATCTTCTGGTCGCCTGGGATTTAAGCCTTGATCCTGCGATGAGTTTTTTGACCAAGTACTGGGTTTGGGGAGCTGAAGGCCCGTACTACGGGATGCCCCTATTGAATTTGTTTGGTTGGTATTTTACCGGAGTCGTTTTGATGTCCGCACTGGAAGCGTTAGGCGCTTTTAGGTGGACGCCCCGTCTTCCCATCCGTTGGGTGACCTGCTATTACCTGGCCGTGCTGATATTACCCGTGGGCATGTGCGCAGCTGCAGGACTTTGGCTTGCACTCCTACTTTCCACAATTTCGATCCTGGCCGTGTTGGTTCCTTACTGGAAGCCGTTGTGGTCGCAAGCTTGAAAGTGCGTGGCACTTCTAAGTCGAGTACGTTATTATTTCTTGAGTTGAGCCTGCTCGTCGGCGTTGAGTCGCCTAAAAATCACCTTTTCCAAAAGTAGTTCCTTTATTTTTGAAGGTGTGAGGCTCGTGCCCGAGAGAGCCTCGTCGGGCTGCAGGAGTAAAAAACGTGCGTCCTCTTCAAGCTGAGGCTCGTTTCGTAAAAAATGGGGCAATGACGAATTAGACCGCAACCGGACAAAGCGGGTCTCCACGTCTTGCCTGTCGATTTCAACTGCCGCGTCCAGTAGCTTCATTCCTCGCTTCGCCTGTGAGACCTTCGTCAATGGCCAAAATGCATCTCGAGCCTGGAGCAACACGCTGCTTGCCATATAGGCCGTTGCTCGAGCTCGTTCGCGGACCGAGGCCGCCATCTCAGGAGATCCTTCAATCCAGGCCCGGATCTCCTTCTCGGCACCTTCGCCGTCGCCCTTTGCGAGCGCTGCCTTTTCAAACCGCCCGCGAGCCTTTTGGTCAACTTTCAAGTGACTTGGCGGCTGTGGGGCTTGGCCATGAGCTCCGTCCGCTATCAACACACCGGCCGAAATCAACAGCGCTAAAACTCGGGGAATCACTCAAGTGCTTTCCCCGGCAACGAAACACGACAATTATTAAACTCGTAACCGTTCACGCCACTGTTTTCAGCACTCAGCACGAACCTTGAACTTGAACGGGCTTCAATTTTGACCGACTGAATGCAAACATCTGTGCCTGCCGACTTCGCACACGTCGTTGACCACCCAAACTGCGAGCGATACTGACCTTGAAGCACTTTTAAGCGAGACAAAATCCACTCATCTTTTTCATTCCGCTTAGCGTCCACATCAAGTTCCTCTCTTGCATACTTGATCGCACCACCCCGGATGACCGCCTGATAATTTCGATCGGCTTGATCGCCATGGGCTGGGCCCTCCGCAAGCTCGCCGCTTCGAGCGAAACCGCCCGTAAAGTCAATCGTAAGGCTACCACCATCACCGTTTTCACACTTGATTATGGGTTGATATGCCGAGGCCCAGGTGGCCAACCCGAAGAACTGTGCCATCGCAAAGCCGACAAGGCTTAGACCCAGCTTTCGCAGAGACAAGAGGTTCCCCCAAGCGAGCCTCGGAGCCACAACATATTTTAAATTCAACATAAACTCTCCCTTGTCACCCAAGTTGGTTGCTCAATTAGCTGGTCAATTACACGAAACAAAAGCGCAACACCACTGCAAAGCCCTGTAAGTACAATCCATCAGCACAATCACTTTGGGATCGTGTGTTTTTTTCCGAACTTTTGAAATGGTTTCCCTGTTGAAAGGCCTAGTTACAAAAAATCTCGCAGAGAATGGGAGTTGGCGTGACGTCTATAACTTCCAAAAATCTTCTCTGCTCCGTACGCGTTGTGGCTCCTGCAGAGCAGACGAAGATTCCCCGGCGTGCTCTTACCACCTCGAGCAAAAGGTACTGGGTGGTGATCAAACTCAAGCCTCAGCTTTGAGCCGCATCGCCTGTTGGTCACAGGATCCATGTAGGCGCAAGCACCGACAACGGAGTCGTGTTGAAAACGGTTCTCAACAAACAGAAAAACCGCCCGAGCATGTGCGAAGATGTTCTGACAAACAACCCGCCTAATCGTGGTTATCAAGATTTTCGCTGGTCATGTCCCGAGCTTCAGCCAAAAACTTTTGCCATTGCGCCAACGGAGGGAAACCCCGTGGCTCCTGAGAAACCACCTGAACCACTCGAGCGCTCCGCGAGTCTTTCCAAGCGAGAACACCTGCGTGAAGACACATTCGCATTGGCCTCTGAACATCGTCGTGGCTCTGTTTTGCGAAATACACGGGATCGCCAAAGACCGGCAGGCCGCCATCTGCTAAGTGCACCCGAATTTGGTGCATACGTCCAGTTCGAGGGGACGCCACCATTGCCGACAATGGCCTGCCCTCCATCGAAAAAACCTGAAGCACCCGAAAATCGGTGATGGCACGATCGCCACCCGCTCTCACCTCCTGCGCGCGAGGCGGCTTACCCTTTAGAGTTTTGAGATGATTGTCCACGGTCCAACGCAAACCCTCCTCAAACTTGTTAAACAAAAAAAGTTTCGAGGAATCCTGCAGGCGAACTTCGCCGATCGCCCAATAGAGTTTTAAAATTTTTCGCTCCTGAAACAGACGAGATACTTCGACGTTGGCACTTTCGCGTCGAGTGAACAAAAGCAACCCGCTTGTGGCGGCATCCAAGCGATGATGGAGGCCGATGTACGCCTTGGAACCCATTCGAGACTGCTCAAATCTCGATAGGAGCTCAAAAAGGCTTTGCCGGTCAGGATCCCGAGCCGGTTGCGTGGCAAGCCCATCGGGCTTTTCAACCACAAGGAGATCGTCATCCTCATACCGAATCCAGCCCGCAACTTCGTCCGCAGAGAAAAGTCTGCTATTTGAGTGCGGCCACATACGCTACCCACGACTCGGCGGCATCACCTATTTGGCGTTTTCGAAAGATACCACTTCCGCCTGAACCCTTTCGGCTGTCGCTCTCCCAATAGACATGAGTCTCTCGAAACCCCACCTCTCGCAAAATATCCTGCACTTCAGGAAGGTTCCACATGCGCCATTCGTAATGAAAGACATTTTTTACTTTACGCCCATTCCGCGGTTTAAAGTGAATCTCAAATCGAGCGTGTTGATTGATCGGGTTATAGTTTTTTTGCTCCCAAAAATACTCAAACCCCGACCTTCGCGATCGATCCACATTGGGCCTTTGACAAGCTGGCCCTCCAAAGAGATCACAAACAAAAACGCCCTTTGCAGAAAGAGATTTATAAACGGATTCAAAGTAGCGTTTTAGAACACGGCGCTCTCGAAACGAAAAAAAAGAAAAGTTAAGAGCTACGATTAAATCTGCGCCAGGTGTCCGATGGGAGAGTACATCTCGGCTTAACACCTGAAGCCTTTTTTGTTGGTCCGAATTCAAGGTCGATCTGTTGAACTTGATCCCATAACCCAAGGGTTCGACATCTAAGCCCAGGGCCACCGCTTGCTTTAGCTTGGAGCGCTTGACCCATTCACAAGCAACTAAAAAAGTTCCGCAAAAATCTTCCCGAAGGACCGTCGCATGATCGCCTCGCAGTTCAAAATAAAGCCGATCCAAAAACTTAGCATCGACATCGGGCGATTGGACAGCTCTTTGGTAAAAATCATACTTATCAAAGACAAGTGAGCGAGAATCAACTTGATAGGCAGCCGGAAATTCAGGGCGCCTCATGGCACTTCCGCCACCACGCCCTTTATCGATTCGAGAATTTCATGCTTATGTGGAACCGAGGCTTCTTCCAAGTGGGGGTGGAGACCAATCCCCGGTAAATTCTTACCAGCGAGAACCAGAGGGCGAGCCTGAAGCGTATAAAAAAGTTCCTGAGTCACTCGATAGGCCAAGTGCTCACCGAAATTTGTAACCTCAGTGTCTTCGTTAAGGAAGATCACTCTCCCTGTCTTCTCAACAGACTTTTTAATCGTTCGCCAATCGTAAGGATAAAGCGAACGCAGATCGATCAACTCCAAATCGATCCCCTGCTGAGCAAGTTCCCTGGCAATTTCCTCTGCCATCAGAACATGTCGCCCGTAAGTCACAAGCGTGAGTGCTGTACCAGTTCGAACGATCCTGGCCTTTCCAATATCAACACGATAATCTTCAAGAGCCGGCCATCGAGGTTTCCATTTAGAGCGATCGCCCAAGGGCGCGTCGATCATCCCCTTAAGTTCACCCTCGTCAGTGGGCTCGCCCGGAATCAACTCCCGTCCCCTCACTCGCATCAACGCTTTTGGCTTTAAAAACAAAACTGGATTAGGGTCGTCAATTGCCGAAAGCAGTAACCCATACGCATCAAGTGGGTTAGAAGGCATGACCACTTTCCAACCGGGTAGCCGGGTCGCCCACGCATCAAAACTATGACTGTGGTAAACGGAACCACGAATGCCAGCTCCGACAGGTGTCATCACAACAAGGGGCATGGGCACCTGACCATTGGTGCACCAAAGAGTGTTTCCCGCAATTTTGAGGAGATCGATCGTGTTAAAAATGTAATCGCAAAATTGAATTTCGGCTACGCAGCGATTGCCAGTCATCGCAATTCCCGAAGCCATCCCAATGATGCCTCTCTCATCCAGAGGAGTGTTCCAGCTTTTGGCAAGTCCCTGAGTCGCCGTAAACACGCCGCCTAAAGGAGCTCCGACGTCCTGGCCAAACACATCTTTTAGATTTAGGTTTTTCTCCGCGAAATGGAGCGCCATCCGAATGGCCTGGGCCATGTTTGCCATTAGAACTTTCTCCAGTCTGCGTTCTCATTCCCAAAGTACACATGATCCCAAATACTCTCTGGACTTGGCGCCGGTTCATCGCGGACGATTTCAACTAACTTTTGAGTCTCCTGATCGTATCGGCTTCGAAGAGCCTCCGCTTCTCCGGCCTTTAAAACTCCCCAGGAGAGAAGCCTCTCTTCAAACTTTCGGATGCAACAGACTTCGTTAGGTACAAAGTTAGCTCCCGATGCCGACGAATGCCCATAGAGCCTTGAGACAAAAGCCTCCAGAAGAACGGGTTTACGGTTTCTTCGGATATAATACATTTCTTCCTTGAGAGCGATGTATGTCTCGACAGGATCATTGCCATCGATAACTCGTGTGCGGATACCGAAGGCCTTTCCTCGGTCTGCAATAAATGCCTCTCCGTGTTGCTCCTCATAGGGGGTTGAAATTCCCCAGCGATTATTTTGAACCGTGATGAGCATCGGAAGTTCATTCCCCGGCCGGCTAGCCCAAACTAAACAACTTGCAAAATCACCTTCTGCAGTTCCCGCGTCTCCACCGGTGACGATCGTGATGGCGTCTGTCGGTGTTCTTTTCTGAACCCACGCTGTCCCGAGCGCGGTTGGATATTGCACCTCAATCGGAGAGGTCACGGGAGCCACGTTCCACTTCGGAAAACAATAGTGATTGGAAAAATTCCTTCCCCCGGTGCAGGGATCGGTGGACTTGTTCATGATCAACCTAATTCCGTCAACAAGCTCTAAACCCATCGCAACTAAAGTGGGCGTGCCTCGATAGTGGAGGTGAAGCCAATCATGATCGGGGCCCATACCCTTTTTTGCCAAAAGCCCAAGTGGGACGCCAAAAGCCTCTTCTCCAGGTCCGCCAATCCAAAAAAAGGCCTGTCCCTGCTTGTAAATCTTGATCAGTCGCTCCTCAAGAACCCGCGATTTGACCATCAGGTTGTGCATCTCTCGGAGAAGTGCAGGCTCAAGGGGTGGTTTTTTGGCGACCGCTCGATGGGTTCTAACCGACTTAGTAGATTTCTTTGAGGACTGAGAACCTCGAGCCACCACTCCCACTCGCACCTCCAGAGCCCGTATTACATATTCCTGTTACTTTAGCCAGCACTGGAAGGGGGTAGTAAGCCCGCAGTGAGCTCCTGAAGAACATTCAAGGCTTCCTGCACGTCGACGCGTTTAAGGTATTCTTTGACCTTGAGGTCAGGATCAGCCGCCTCTTTTTTGCGCTTTTCCTCGCGAGCAACGACTTCGTCCTTCTTTTTGATGATTTCCTCAAGCTTGACTGCTTTGGATTTGGTTTCAGCTTCGCGGACATCCTTGACGATCTTCTTGAACTCCTCGTTTTCTCCTACCCGTTTGCGAGAAGTCGCAACTAGCTTTGTCACAAGATCCGCTGGCACAGGTTTCCAAACCCCCTCCCCATTACCTCCATATGCTTCTTGAGACACAAATGGAGTGATCGACTTGGGAGGAAGGCTGTAGTCCAAGCTGCGCTCGCCCACTTCTTTTGTGGAAAATGGACCTGGTATGACCACGTCTGCTTCAACGCCTCGATGTTGGGTGGAATTCCCACCCGGAACAAAAAACATCCCGACGGTTACCTTAAACGCGCCAAGTTGATTTGGAAGAGGAACAACCGACTGTACGCTGCCCTTTCCAAAGGTATGGTCGGCGCCAACCACCACGGCCCGTCGATAATCTTTGAGGGCGCCTGCAACAATTTCAGAGGCTGAAGCCGAGAGTCGGCTCGTCAGCACCACGAGCGGGCCTTGGTAAACCGCGGTCTTTTCACTGGCAGCCAAAATGTCCACCTGCCCTCGCGAGCCCTGAGTTTTCACCACAGCGCCCTTCCGAATAAACAGACCCGAAAGCTTAACCGCGTCATCAAGAGAACCGCCACCGTTAGAAGACAGATCCAGCACCAGCCCATCGACCCGTTTTTGCTGAGCCTCAGTTAGTAATTTTTTTACGTCTTCATAACACGACCGACCGCCGCCACGGGTGTCCTGGTAAAAAGAGGGAAGATCAATCACACCAAAAGTCTTTTTAGCGCCGTTCACTTCCTTGTCGATGTAGTGGATGTGAGCCGCTTCTTGTTCGAGATTGATCTTGGACCGCGCAAGTGAAACCACAAACCGTTCTGATTTATCGCTCTTTTTACGGAGAACACTCAGGCGCACTTTAGTGCCCTTGGGACCTCGGATCATCTTCACCACATCCCGGAGGGGCATGTCGATGATGGGCTCAAACGGACCGTTTTCTCCCTGCCCCACCGCCACGATTCGATCTTGATTTTCCAGTAAGCCAGACTGTTGCGCCGCTCCTCCCGTGATCAATTGCTCGATCACCGTGTAACCGTCTTGGTTACTCAGGGTTGCGCCAATTCCCTCCAAAGAAAGCCTCATTTGGATTTCAAAATCTTCGAGGTTGTCTTTGGACAAAAATCCGGAGTGCGGGTCTAAGCTCCTTGCAACCGCATCCAGGTAGTTAGCAAACACCTCGTCGGTTCGCTGCTCCTTTAAGCTTTTCACTGCGCGCTTATAGCGCCGGGTGATTTGCTCTTTGGCCTCTTCCAACTTCATATCGGTGGCTAAAAAGTTGGCCACTTGCCACTGGATGTACTTCTCCTGAAACTGCCGAGCTTGCGCTTCGTTTCTCGGAAATTCTCGAGAATCCGAGTCAAGAGTTAGCTCGACCTTAGGATTAAACTTAAATGATTTACCAAGATAATCCTCGGCAAAGCCAGTGCGCTCCTCTACCCGCTTCACCATCAGGCGGTGCGATTCGTCCAACGCCTTGCAATCGCGCTTGTCCAACTTTTTGTAAATCCCGCTTAAGGACTTCCGTAAGGACTTCACGTCGCCTTCGGTCAGATAAATTTTTGCCGGATCAAGCGACTTAATATACTGCTCGATACTTCGATTTTCGATGTTGTCGTTGTATTGCTCAAACAGCAAATGTTGACTCAACATCGTATCCACGATGGATTTTAAGTACTCGCACTTGAGGTTGGCTTCCGCAAAAGTGGACGTGAACGCGAGAGTCAATGCGACCACAACACCACTCAAAAATCGTTCACCCCAAACGCTCTTCGAACCGAAACTCATGGAACTCCCCTTCGACTCCAACGACCCATCTCAAGAGAATAAACCCCGCTGTGATCAGCGCCCAGCGAAAAGCTATGGGTCCTGTCTAGGTCGGTTCTCTCTGAAGATTCATGCGGGCGCATAGCGTTAGAACCTCGGAGCCCCTAGAAGAGTTCCAATTGATCGGGCGGAGTGGCGTTGGAGCCGGCATCTGAGGTACGTAGGGAGTCGAGGAAGATTTCTTGCTTAACAAACCGCTCCTGGTGGGTGTCGATCACAAAAAATCGATTCTGCGGGTAGCGGCCCTTCATAATGCGCATCGCATCAACAATGAGTTCTAAATTTTCTGGGGAGTCATCAGACATCCCAAATCTGTGGTGGGGGTTGCAACCAAACTGGACCATGGCCGATTCCACCGAAGCGAGGATTGCAGACTTTTTCAGCTGCGAGACAGTTGCGCTCTGCGAACTGTCACCCAGGTCTCTTCGAACTTGTGGATGGCTCACGGGGTAGACACCCAACCAATTGGGCATTGCAGGCAAATGGCCATAGCGCTGGAGAATCTCCATCCCGGTTCGTAGAGTGTCAGGATGGTGACCTCGCGCCGTGATCAAAGTCATCGGCCGTTCGTTAAAGGCGGCGTGAAGAAAGCAGTTCCATGACGGGCCTTTCCATTTGAAGTCTGGCTTCGCAAGCACCGCGGCTAAGTCCTGACAAAAATACTAGTGAGATGGGTCCTGAAGTTCACCGAGGTCTCGGAATCTCCGAAAGCTCCCCGTCGCATCGTCGAGTCGTGTCTCGTACTGCTCAAGCGGTCCAGGTTTAGCAATAATCCGGCTTACAGCGGCAAACTCGCCCGTCGACAACGCGAGCTCTTCTCCGGTTTCGCGATGAAAAATAAAAATTTTGGTGTCTAAGAACATCACATTGTCATCGAGGTCGAAAAAATAAAAGCTTCGACCTCCAAGGGCGTGATTGCGATCAGGTTCTCGCTCGCGCTTGATCCCCAATTCCAGCTGCGTGAGGTGACCGCGCGCCAACCCCTCAAGCGACTCATACTCGATGTCCGTTTCGGTTTTAGGTTCAGAATTATCGGGCATTTTCCGCATGGTCTCCACTCGTAAACCGTGTCAACCACCTAGCATGTCTGCCACGTTTCCTCAAACGAACACGCAGGAAATGCCCTTCGTTTATAAATAGCCGCTATTTGGCGCGAAGATGAGATTTAAAGACTACCATCTTCCACAGCTCAAATCGACAACTCGGCCGTGGGCTTCGGGTGCCACGTAAGCTCTTCGCAAGCCCGAACCTTGGCAGGTGTATTCCACAACGAAGTCTTTTGTCTGTCCTGGGAATGGGTCTCCAATACGGTCGGTCGTAATAAAATATCGGCAGTTTCTCTGTCCGTTACACTCTTGGGCCACAGCGTGAGTCACGTTGCCTCGCCACGCACCGACATTGGAACCATACGTCGCGCTGACGACTTGGATTCCCAATCCTCCTCTTCGATCATCTGATCCCCAACAATCCAGCCGAATTCGCTGATTTGCAGCCTCTGGTCGAAGCCTCGCCAACTGGCGTGCTCCTCCCCATCCACACGAGTACTCGACTTCAAAGGACTTGGTGCAGCCAGGCGCGGGATCGCCCAGCCTTGAGACGGAAACAAAATAGTCGCAAGTCTGCCGACCGTCACAATTCCAAGCAACATCTTGGGTTGCATTGCCAAACCAAGCACCGCAGTTGCGCCCATAGGTGGCCGAGTCCACACGGATTTGGGCCTCAGCCGTAAGACCTACAAACGTTAACGCTAGCGTCGCTAAAACTTTCAGTGTCATTTTGACCTCCCTTTTCAACATAAGGGAGAAACATTGCGACCATCATGCCAACACGCGAACAGTTATTTTTTATTGCTCGAAGGTGTCTTTTGAAGCTGTTGAGCCCGAACAGTCGAAGCCTTAATAGGACGCGGTATCGGTGGAGGAGGCTTATTAATTTTGCCTGCTCGTGCAACGACGACCGCAGCTTTTGGAGCAGTCGACTTCGATTTCTTAGCCTTCGGAGGACGCTTCTCACCGCCAGCGGCAATTCGCTCCTTAAGGAGTGTTACTGCCTGTTCGAGTGTAAACTCTTCGTGTTTTGAGTCCTTAGGCAGTGAAGCATTGACTTCGTTCCACTTCACGTAAAAACCATACTTTCCATCATAAAGCTCAACTGGAGCCTTATCTTCGGGATGAGCCCCCAAGGTTTTGATCGGCGCCGCGCGACCACGACCACGTTTGGGCTGAGCCAAAAGTTCCAGCGCTCGCGAAAGCGAAATCTGAAATATGCTCTCACCCTTCGGGATACTCCTAAAGTCCCCATCGTGAACGACATAGGGTCCAAAACGCCCCAGTCCCGCCTTGACCTCTTTTTGAGTTGCAGGGTGCAAACCCAAAATCTTAGGGAGCGAAAGCAGGTCGAGGGCCTGCGCAATCGTGACATCATCTACTTTTGTTCCCGGAGGTAAAGACGCGCGCTTAGGCTTTTCGCCGGCGGCCCCCACCTCAGATTCTCCAAGCTGCACGTAAGGCCCATAGCGCCCACTCAAGACATACACCGACTTACCTGAAACAGGATCTTTACCCAAAGCGTCGGCTCCGTGAGCTTTTTGGTCGATAAGTTGATTGGCTAAATCGGGCGTGATGTCGGCCGGCGCCTGCGACTCGGGAAGCGAAGCACAGACTTCTTCGCCTGTACCCTTCTCCACTCGACAGACATAAGCCCCGTATCGTCCGACTCGCACATCGAGCTCGCCAAGAGAACTTAACTGAATCGACCTCGCCTCTTGCGGGTCTATCTTTTTCTCCTGTAGTTCTACTTGCGTGCGGAGCCCGCTTTGACCCAAGTACAGTCGCTTAAGGTAAGCAACGTACTCCAAATCTCCCGCCGCGATATCGTCGAGCGACTTTTCCATTTCGCTAGTGAATCCCAAATCAACATACTGGGGGAAGTACTGACTCAACAGCTTGTTCACCACCATTGCTGTAAACGTCGGAGCTAAAGCCGTACCCATTTTCATGACATAACCGCGATCCACAATCGTGGAGATGGTAGGCGCATAGGTAGAGGGTCGACCAATCCCTTCTTTTTCCAAGGTCTGAATCAGCGAAGCTTCAGTGAATCGAGCTGGAGGTTTGGTTTCGTGTTGAGTGGGATCAAAGCGCGAGACTTGAACCTCTTCACCGGCCTTAAGAGGGGGCAGCTGAATCTCTCGCTCCTCCAGAGCCGCCTCGGGATCATCATGCCCTTCAACATAAACTCGCAAAAATCCCGGGAAGGTGATCGTCATACCCGAGGCCGAAAACGTTAAGGCTCCGGAACTCGTTTCTCCTACTGAACGCAGCTTTACCGAAACCTGCTTTTGCTGAGCATCGGGCATTTGACTCGCAAGTGTTCGCTTCCAAATCATGTCGTACAAACGCAGCTGATCGCCTGTTAGGCCAGTTTCAGCGGGACTTGGAAACTCCGTACCGGCGGGACGAATCGCCTCGTGTGCCTCTTGGGCACCCTTTACTTTTTTTCCGGTGTAAAACCTAGGATCAGTGGAGAGATACTCTTTTCCAAAGTGTTTTTGTATGGACCGCCTGGCTCCTTCAATCGCTTGATTGGAAAGGAACGTCGAATCCGTTCTCATATAAGTGATGAAGCCTTGTTCATAGAGACTCTGCGCCACCCGCATCGCTTCGCGAGCACTTATGCCCAGCTTTCGTGAGGCCTCTTGCTGAAGTGTAGATGTAATGAATGGAGGCGCGGGTTTGCGCGTTACGGGCTTCTCTTCAACCTCGAGGACTCGAAGTTTTTGCCCTCCGAGCTCGCGAGCAAGTTTTTGGGCCTTTTCTCCCTGGAGGTGAGTGAAGTCTGCGAGCTTCGCTTTTGCTAAGTCTCCCGTAGCAGGATCGAAGTCCTTTCCCGTCGCCACTCGTTTTTCGCCTAAAGAGTGCAAGCGCGCCTCAAAGTCGATCTTATTCTTGCTGCTATGAGCGGTGATACCCCAATACTCGGATCGTTTAAAGCGCATCCTTTCATGCTCGCGCTCTGAGATGAGTCGGACGGCCACCGATTGAACTCGACCAGCCGACAATCCGTAGGCCACCTTTTTCCAAAGCAATGGAGAAATGGTGTATCCAACCAGGCGATCGAGAATCCTTCGGGCTTCTTGCGCCTTCACAAGATTTTCATCGATCGTCCGCGTGTCCTTAAGTGATTGAAGTATTGCTTCCCGGGTGATTTCGTTAAAAACCATGCGCTTAACGGGCACCCGAGGTTTAAGCACCTCGAGCAGATGCCAACTGATACTTTCGCCTTCACGGTCTTCGTCCGTCGCCAGTAGAATTTCGTCCGCCTCTTTCACAAGAGCTCGGAGTTGAGACACCACCTTGGTTTTGGTCTTGGGAATGCAGTAGAGAGGTTCGAAGTCTTTTTCAACGTTGACCCCGAGCTGAGTCCACTTCTCTTTTTTGAGGTCCGCCGGAATATCTTTCGCCGATTGGGGTAGGTCTCTGATGTGCCCCATGCAAGACTCGACAATGTAGTCCTTTGCCAAAAATTTCCGAATGGTTTTGGCCTTTGTCGGGGACTCCACAATCACAAGTTTTTTGCCAGTCGCAGACCGAGCCATATCGCGGTTCCCCAAGTTGCTACAACATCAACTACTTACAAAGTCTTCCTACAACTTATTTGGCAATAGCTCTCGCTCGTGCAAGATACGCTCGGCCAATTCCGTTGGAGCCAGTATGGTCTCAACGGCTTGCAGTAAAAAGCCCCGGGTTCACAAATTCGGACTTTAAGACTTATAACGCAAGCTCAAAGTTCGACCTAAGTCCTGGGCTGGGCTCAGTAGACCCTAGCTTTCAAGGCCCTGTGCTGGCCTGATCAAAAGAAAGCCAGGGAGTCGGGCCATGAAACTTTCACGCCGCAGTCTTCAACACCTTGAGAGAGCTGAAAATTTTCGCTTTCTACTGACGGACATCGACGACACCATCACCGACGATGGAGAACTGAAACCCAAGCCGTATGAGGCGCTCTGGAAACTCGCCGAAAACAACTTGAAAGTAATTCCCGTAACGGGGCGCCCTGCCGGTTGGTGTGAAATGATTGCACGGTTTTGGCCCGTGGATGGAGTGATCGGGGAAAATGGCGCATTTTATTTTCGATACGACAGATCAAAAAAGAAGATGCTCCGAAGATTTTTTTCAGGTTCGCATTCGACTGTGGTTTCGTCCGTAGCTGCGGTCCAATCCGAAAGTTATGCGCGGCTCGGGGGCATCAAACACGAAGTGCTCACGAGTGTTCCGGGGTGTCAGGTCGCGTCGGATCAATTTGCAAGACTCACAGACCTTGCCATCGACTTTGCCGAAGACGTGCCCCACCTTTCGACCGAAGAGGTTCTGAAGATCAAGTCCATTTTCGAAAAGCATGGCGCAACGGCAAAGGTGAGTTCGATTCATGTCAATGGCTGGTTTGGTCAGTATGACAAGGTGAGTACTGCCATGGCCTACTTGCGCGAGGAACATGGTTTAAACGACAAAGAAATTCAAGAGAACGTGGCCTTTGTGGGCGACTCGCCTAACGATGAGCCCATGTTCGCTAAAATCGCCAATAGTTTTGGTGTGGCCAATGTTGAAGACTTTGAAGATCAAATCCAACATTGGCCTCGGTATGTCGCGACCTTGCGAGGTGGACAAGGATTTTGCGAGATCGTCGCCGCTGTTTTGGCCGCCCAATCTCGCGCTGAAGGATAAGCTGCCGGACAACAGCCGTTCTAGTTCTGCGCTCTAAAGAGCAAAGTCGAGGTCACACCATTTGATGTCGTGATGGTTTTGGCCATTCCAAATTTCACATCCGCGATCCAGGCCCAGCCCTGCGAATTGGACTGTGAAACCGGCATTTTGCAGGAAGGCAAGCTTACCCCCGTTGCTGTCACCACGGTCTCGTTTTGCCCTCCGAAAGCTTGGCAGTTGGCCAAAATACTCTGAATATTGTTCGCCAAATTTTGGGCATCCGTCAAATTACTCGATGAAGCCTGACGGTGATTTTGGCCCGAAATTGAAATGTCGTACTGGAGATTCAGCTGATTTCGTGCAGCATCAATAGAAACAACACGTATGCTCATAGTCCCGCTCGACGATTGACCACCGCGCTCCATAAGAACGTCGTACTGGACTTCATCACCCAGGGTGGGCCATGCAAAGGCACCAAGTGCAAACAGCTGAATAGCACATACAAAAAATGCATTCATGAGGACTGATCGTTGATTCACGGCCGACGCGTTAATTCTTCTAAACATGATTTCTCCTTAGAAAAAAATGATTTATGGGTTCCGCAATTGGAGACCAGCTTAAAGAATCGTGTCAATTAGCGTTCATGACCGAGCTGCAGAGCGTCTTGAGCCGGTTCGTTGAACCGACCGACCTCGCAGCCCCTTCGGAACCTGGCAAAATTGGACGGCTCTGGAATTTTTTTCTGCTTCTTTTTTCAAAAGACCAAAACCAACGGCAAGCGGTGTTCACATCGCTAAGCTCACGCCCGTCAGGTCCCAAGGGGAGGCGCGATGTACAGTACAAAACTCATTGTCTGGATGAAAGTGTTCGTTGTCTTGGGTTCGGTTAATGTTCTGGGACTCTCAGCTTCCTACGCCCGCCCCTGCCGAGAGATCCCGGGTTGTGCAGATTTGAAAGTCGGGGAAAAAGGGCCCGTTCGAGCCACCTTAATGTTGAGAAACGACGTCATCGACAACGGAGCGAGTCGCTGGGTCCACACGCTGAAGGTGACGTATGTTGACACGTATCTTGAAAGGAACGAGTCACGCCTCAACATTTGCAGTAGTGGATCGTCTGATGCCGAATCAGGTCATGTTGGCAATCGAGTTGCCAGCTCCGCCTCGGTTGTATTTCTGTCGCCCAACAATCCCAGGACTGTCCTCGCTCAAAAATCCATGCATGCAGAGTGTGCAGCTCCTAATGATTTTCCCATCAGGGGCCGAGCCACTTGGAGTGTGGACTTGGAGGACGATCCCTCCCTCTACAACGCGCTCTTCCCCCTGTCACAAGCGGGCTCACGTGCATCCCGATTAGTTGTCGCGTTTTCCAACGACCAAACTGCATGGGACGACAACTCAGGACAAAACTACACCCTAGAGCTTGAGTAGCCGGATCTTGGAACCTAGCCGACGCGGACGCGGCACGTCCCGCGATGATCAAGGTAATTTTTGTTTATAAACTTAATTTTTTTTCAACTGATCTTTGAGTGAAGCCAAAGCTCCAAACGAATTGTTGAACGGTGACTTGGGTTGAATCGGTTTGCGGCCAGGCTGGCGAGACACTGAAGCCGGTGTCGCCACCGTCGGCGCTGCGCTCTGCTTGTCTGATCTCAGGCGCCCTTGCTCCATCGCAAGACGCTCCTGCTCGGGAATGGGTCTGCCTCCGCGGGTCGGCACCGGTTTCCCGTCAGGGCCCAAAACCGGTTGAACAGGGCGGCGCGGACGAGCCAATTTTTCACGAGGAGCACGCCCTCCCCGACCCCGTCCCGAGGCCGAGGCTTGATCTCGCTCGAGAGCTCGCTCTCCTCGCTGATCTTGGGTCTCATGCAACTTCATGCTAAGAGAAATCTGATTTTTTTCGAGATCGACCTTAAGCACTCTCACAGTAACTTGATCACCCGGGTTTGCCACCTTGCGCGGATCATCCACAAATTGGTTCGACAGCTCGGAGATATGAACCAAACCGTCTTGATGGACACCGACATCCACAAAGGCTCCAAAGTTTGTAACGTTGGTTACTATTCCCGGACAGATCATCCCCTCTTTGAGGTCCTTCACTTCGAAAATGTCATCTCTAAATGAAAAAACTTTAAAAGGATCGCGCGGGTCACGGCCAGGCCGCTCAAGTTCTCGTACGATATCGTCAAAGGTGTACTCGCCCACGAGCGCGATCCACTTTGTTCTCTGCTCCAAGAGCTTCTTACTACCCTCACCCACCATCTGACTCATGGTAACACCTAAGGAAGTCGCCATTTCGCGAACAGCCGAGTAGCGCTCGGGATGAATTCCCGTGTGATCTAAAATATTTTTCCCACCCATGACTCTTAAAAATCCAGCAGCCTGCTCAAAGCTCTTCCCCGCCATCCGTGGAACCTTATTCAAAGCATCTCGATCTTCAAACAAACCGTGTTGTCGTCGATACTCAACTATATTTTTGGCAACAGCGGGGCCGATACCCGAAACGTAGCTGAGGAGATAGGTGGAGGCCGTATTAACATCCACTCCGACCGCATTCACACAAGATTCCACCACAAAATCGAGGCCCTTTTTGAGTTTGGTCTGACTCACGTCGTGCTGATACTGGCCTACGCCGATGCTTTTGGGATCAATTTTTACAAGCTCAGCAAGAGGGTCTTGAAGTCGGCGAGCTATCGAAACGGCTCCTCGGACCGTAAGGTCAAGGTCAGGGAACTCCTCCTGAGCGACCTCAGAAGCGGAGTAAACACTGGCTCCGGACTCATTTACCAGCACAACCGGCACTTTCGATCCGAGTTCATTTAAAACCTTGCGTAAAAATAGCTCGGTCTCACGACCGCCAGTTCCGTTCCCAACTGCAATGGCGTCCAGTTGAACGTTTCTGAGCAACTCTTCAAAAAGCTTCTTTGCTTTTTCGGGGGCCGTGTCACCCTTTGTATGTAAAACCGTGTTTGAAACGTGATTGCCTGCTCGATCGACAAGAGCAATTTTGCATCCCGTTCGAATGCCCGGATCTACACCCAAGACACACTTGGCCCCATACGGGCTTGCCAAAAGAAGGCGCCTGACATTTTCGGCAAAAACTTGAATCGCATGAGTATCGGAGGCTTCTTTAAGCTGCGAATGAACTTCATTTACAACCGACGGCAACACGTAACCCGAATAAGCAAGCTTTGCAGTTTGCTCCAAAAACGAAGCCGCTTGAGACCGAACCGCTGTGCAAGAGAACTTAACAAAGGCGCTTTCCAGCAACGCAGGCTGCCCCGGTTCGATCGTGACCGCAAGTTCTCCTTCCTGCCATCCCCTTCGCATCGCCATGTAACGGTGTGAGGCACGCGGTTCGAGAAGTTTTTTTACTGATTCTTCAAACTCCGCGTACATGTCGTATTTCGAATGGGGCTTAAAATCTTTGGTCTTAGCGCTCTTAACCTTCCCGTGCTCCATAACGTCCTTGAGCACCTGAATCCTAAGTTCGGGCACGTTCGCCACACGCTCCACCAGAATGTCTTGAGCCCCCTTAAGGACGGCCTCGTACGTAATAAACTTTGCGACTGCATTGAGGAACTCTTTGGCTTTCACCTCAAGAGTGATTTCATCCTGAATCTCGCCATGACCAAGCCCCCAAATCCAATTGGCAAATGGCTCTAACCCCGCTTCGCGAGCGATTGTGGCTTTGGTCTTCTTCTTTTTCTTGTAAGGGCGATAAATCTCTTCAAGCTCGTTCAAGTCGGTGGCAGCTAAAATCCGCTTTTTGAGCTCCTCGGTCAAATTCCCTTGCGACTCGATTTCTTTGAGCAAAAACGCTTGGCGTTTAACGACTTCTTGATAGGTTTCAAAAGCGTCAATCACGGACTTAACCTGAACTTCGTCGAGGTTGCCCGTTTTTTCTTTTCGGTATCGAGCGATGAACGGAATTGTCCCGCCTTCTTTTTGAAGTTCAAGTACGGCCTGAGCGGATTTCCAGGCGACCCCTTCCAGAGCTCTCGTCATGTACGACTTTAAACTCAGGGTCGAATCACCAACGACCTCAGTGGCTTCGCGATGCGCGTCCGACGCACTTTCTCGGCTCATACCTTTAACCTCTCATGTCCCTTCTCGTTAACGCCCCCATGTTCATCATAACACTCGAAAATTTCAATATACTTTCCCTCACTCCTAGCTTACGTACATGGGGATGGCTCGTGATGATTTAGCACAACTTGACGGAAAAGTTGTGGATGCCGCTGCCGGCGGCCTCTACAAGGTCAAACTTGACAATGGCGTTGAAATCGCTGCCAAGCTTTGCGGAAAAATGCGCCGATTTAACATTCGCGTCGTTGTTGGCGACAAAGTGACCGTGGGCGTCTCGCCCTATGATCCCAGCCACGGCTTGATCATGTATCGACACAAATAAACGATGCTCTTCGGTCCTTCGGGACACCCCTCTTCGAAACGCCCTTAACGGTAATTGGTAATCAAAGTCCTAACGCCGTCCTTGAACAACACTTGGATTCTATTGTCCCGACTCTCGAGAATTAGACCCCAGCCTAAAACTTTGTGCTGAATGGCCTGACTGGCTTCAAAAGAACCCGACATCGTATACGGAGCTGCTTTGGCTTTTCCGTACTGCTCAAAAACCGACTGCCATCGTTTTGCCGCATCATTCTCGGATCGCAGCTTAGCCTCTAATTTTCGAAGAGCTGCCTTAGACATCAGCTCGCGGCCCTTACTGGGATCAACTTCTTCGCTAGCTTCAGCTTCAGGAGCCGGCTGAACTTTAGGGGCAACCTTCGGACTTTCCTGAGTGGCCACTTTTTGAGCCGCTTTCAACGGAGCAGCGGGGGGAGCCTTTGGCTTATCCTTTGCCTGAGCACTTGTTGGAGCCTTCGCAGAAGCTTTAGGTTGAGATTTTGCCGAAGTTTTTGCAGGAGCCTTTGCCGGAGCTTTGGTCGCAGCTTTAGCCTGAGCCTTTTCAGGAGCTTTGGCCTGGCTCTTCGCCTTTAAACTGGGCACACTTTTGCCCGATGAAGTTTTGCTCTCTGCGGCCTTTTTGCTAGGCTTTGCCATTTTCAGAACCTCCACCACAAAAACCAGAGTTCTCTTTAGTTTTAGCTTTTCAATTCCGTCAAAGGAAAAAGCACTTTACCCCCGATAAAGGCAAAACGCTCTCTAGACATTCGAGGCGCCGTCACACAAAGTAGGACCTTGTATGGAAAAGGCAGAACTGACTCTTGGCGAGCTTTTAGGGGAATTCCCAAGCCTCTTTGAGGCCCACAATGCCCTAACAGATGGGGAACTTCAGTTTTTTTGCCAAAAAGCCTCCGACGTTGCTCACGCTTCACCTCATGATCTCCTGTTTATACCAGACTTAGCAACGCTGCGCGCGATACCCGAGAAAGCTCGGCCCTGCGCCGCCATCGTTTCAAGTACGATCTCGGTGGAGGATCTCAAAATTGCGAAAGGCCTCGGAATCCACTTTTTGCGCTCAAAATATGTCCCCATCAGCATGGCCAAGATCAAGTCGGCCCACTTTGCCGTAAGCCCCTCTGCCGGAGGACAGAACAAAGCTGGCTCGGGTTACATTCATTCAACAGCTGTCGTGCACCCTGACGCCAAAATAAGTCCGTCCGCTCGTGTTGAGGCCTACGCGGTAATCGAAAAGGACTGTACGATTGGTGAGCGTACGTGGGTGGGGCCTCACGCGCACTTGCAGTGGGGGACGACCGTTGGAAGCGATACTCACATTTGGTCCCACGTTTTTATCGGGTACCAAACTTCGATTGGATCTCGCTGCCAAATACGACCACACGCGGTGATTGGATCAGAGGGTTATGGTTTTACCTTTTCAAAAGAGCACGGACACCTTCGAATTCCACAAACAGGTTGCGTGATCATTGAAGATGACGTCGAAATCGGCACTTTTAACTCTGTTGACCGAGCCACATTTCACGAAACGCGAATCGGAAAAGGAACAAAGTTTGATGCTCATGTCCACATCGCGCATAACTGCCAAATTGGAAAGCACGTTTTAGCCGCAGGCGATGCGATGGTGGCGGGCTCGAGCACGCTGGGGGACTATTGTGTTCTAGGTGGCTCGGCCAGGGTCACCGATCACGTGCACGTGCCGGCGCAGACACAAATTGGGGGCTTAGGGGTGGTGTCCAAGAGTGTCGAAAAACCGGGGGCGTACGGTGGCTACCCCTTGCAACCCGTTAAGGACTATCTTCGAACGACAGCTACATTGCTTTCGTTGACCCGTATGCGAAAAGAAGTCGATCGCATCCTTCAGCATTTGGGACTTGAGTCCGATCGAGGGAAAGAGTGAGTTTTTACATTACAACTCCGATATATTACGTCAACGACAGGCCCCATATTGGTCACGCTTACACGACGGTCGTGGCCGATGTGCTGAGTCGCTACCATCGCCTTTTTGGTGAACCCACTCATTTTCTTACGGGGACTGACGAGCACGGGCAAAAGGTGCAAGAAGCAGCCGAAAAACTTCAGCGAACTCCGCAGGAGCATTGCGATGAGTTGGTGAAGCACTTTCTTGAAGCCTGGAAAGAACTCGAAATTAAACATGATGACTTTATAAGGACAACCGAGCCTCGACACACCAAAGTCGTGCAAGGAATTTTGGCTCGTCTACACGAATCTCAAGACATCTACGTGCAAGATTACGAGGGATGGTATTCCGTAAGCGAGGAGCGCTTTTATACGGAAAAGGAGCTCATCGACGGAAAAAGCCCCCAAGGTAACTCGGTTCAGAAGGTCACCGAACGAAATTACTTTTTTCGAATGAGCAAGTACCAGGAGCGTTTAGTCGCCTATATTACTCAACATCCAGAGTTTATTGCTCCCGAAGTGAGACGCAACGAGGTCTTGGGGTTTTTAAGGCAGCCCCTTGGAGACTTGTGCATCAGTCGACCTAAAAGTCGTCTCACGTGGGGGATCGAGCTCCCTTTTGACCGCGATTTTGTGACTTATGTTTGGTTTGATGCTCTCACCAATTACCTTTCCGCATTGGGCTTTGACCCTAAGGGGGATCACGACCAGTCGCTCATGGAGACTTACTGGAAAAGTGCCATCCATCTCATCGGTAAAGACATCTTGGTTTTTCATGCGGTCTACTGGCCCACCATGCTAATGGCGATGGGCGTTCCTCTTCCGAATAAAATTTTTGCCCACGGCTGGTGGCTTACAGACTCCAACGAAAAAATGAGTAAATCAAAAGGCCCTGTTGTGAGACCTCTGGACATGAAAGATGTCGTCGGAGTAGACGGCTTGAGATATTTTTTATGCCGAGACATAACCTTAGGTAGTGATGCTCAATTCTCGGGAGAGCTCGTGGTATCGCGAGTCAATACGGATCTTGCAAACAATCTGGGAAATCTTCTAAGTCGAACAACTCAGCTGATCCTGAAGTACTTCGATGGACGGGTTCCTAAGCTTCTCGTTCAGGGAGCCGAATCTCAACAACTGCAATCCAAAGTTGCGGATCTTGCTCCAAAGGTGGAGTCCAGCATTCGAAAACTTGAGCTCAATGCGGGATTGATTGAAATCTTCGACGTGCTCACCGAGGCGAATAAATACCTGGAGAATCAAGCTCCCTGGAAGGTGGCAAAAGATAATCTCAGCGCTGCCGGAGAAACCTTGTCGGTTGCCGTTGAGACGCTTCGTGTTTGTTGCATTTTGCTCTCTCCCGTAATGCCAGAAAAAATGCGGATCGCGCTTGAGGCACTTGGGCAAGATTCCGCTTCAAAGCTATCTGCCGCAAAATGGGGCCTATTGAAAGAGGGTGCTCCGGTCATCAAAGGGACGCCACTATTCCCGCGCATTGAAGCAAATCATGCGACGTCGACGAAGTCCACATGAGCTGACCCTCGAGCCTTGGGTCGAGGAGACGCTATATTTTGAGGGCGACGATTACTTTCGCGACGCCCTTGCGGCGATCGACGAGGCTCAGGAATCGGTACTGCTTGAAAGTTATATTTTTCAATTCGACGGCATCGGAAAGCGCTTTCTTCACGCACTTGAAAGCGCGGCCGCACGAGGTGTTGAGGTCCGCATTTTGGTCGATGCGATTGGCTCGCCCCATTGGAATTACCCGCACCTAAAAAAGCTCGGCGAACATGGTATTCAAGCCAAGGTTTATCACCCCATTCGGTTTGATGGACCACTCACGTACTTCGCGGGTCAATACGGTGCGGGCACTCTCAAAAAGCTCAGGGCCTGGACCAATATCAATTGGACCTTCGGAGACCATCGGTTTTGGGGGCTTTACGGGCGCATGCGCCTGCTCATCAATCGAATTCGCGCCGTTTGGATGAAGGTCCAACGAATCAACCGCCGCAATCACCGAAAGCTCTTGGTCGTCGATAACCAAATTGCTTTTGTTGGTAGCTTTAATATTTCAATGGTCCATAGCCGCGAGTTTTTACACGATCGCGCCTGGCGGGACTCCGGAGTTCGAGTAAAGGGTTCCAGCGTTCGGTTTTTACGCGATTTGTTTTTTCATGCCTGGTTGCCCGGTCGAAAACGTTGGTTCTGGAAAAAGTTGAGTCAATCTCGAGACGCACTGGTCTCTCTGTTTCGGATTAATGTGTCGATGAGCAGTCGACGAGCCTTTCGGGAACAACTGATCGACCGAATTGAAAAGGCGAAAGCTCGGGTTTGGATCACGAATCCCTATTTCGTGCCGGAACCTCGGGTTTTAGCGGCACTCTCTCAATCTGGTCAGCGAGGAGTCGATGTGAGGATCCTGGTGCCGGAAACTCCAGACGTGGGCTTTGTAAAGTGGGCTGCTCGACACTTCTACTCGGGTTTGATAAGTCGAAACATTCGGATTTTTGAGTATCAAGGGCGCGTGCTCCATGCCAAAACTCTTCTTGTTGATGAATGGGCCGTGGTGGGATCAACAAACTTGAACCATCGAAGCCTTTTACACGACTTGGAACTCGACCTAATCCTGAATGAGGAGAGTTCTATAAGGGAGCTTGCGGCGCAGTTTGAAAAGGATCTAGTTAGGTCCCGGGAGCTCAACTCGGCCTGGATCAAATCAGTGCCCACATGGCAATGGATTTTGGGTCGACTCGTGCTGACGATTAAGTACTGGATGTGAGGTCTTCAAAATCTGCCAAAAGGGCAAGGTGGTCGGACAAATCCTCCCAGGGTTGGCCCTTCAATACTTGAGCTTCTTTGAGCTTCAACCCTCGAAAATAAACCCGGTCAAGGCGCAACAACGGGAACATCGAGGGAAATGTTTTGGCGTGCTGTCCTTGCGTGACCGAGAAGACCTCGTCAACTCCGAGAGGATGCTCCAAAATCTCCTGTGCACGACCCGACCAATCGTTCATGTCGCCACATATCAGCAAAGCAGATTTTGCGTCGACCGTTGACACAATTCGCTCTCGGAGCCTCTCCAGCTGCCACTGCCTACCTGCAAGAGACAGATCTAAATGAACATTGTAGCAGTGGATCGGAGCCGACCAATGCGGCGACTGAACGGCAGCGTAGAGAATGCCTCTTTGCTCTAAGGAATTGGTTGAAACATTAAGGCGGCCCCAATTTTGGATGGGGTAGGAGCTGAGAATGGCATTTCCGTGATGTTGTTCTCTTCCATGATCTGTTGGGAATATGGCGTTTTTTCCGTACGCGAAATGTGGCCAGACTTCGTCGGCTAAAAACTCAAACTGGGCTTCAAGGGGCCAGTCCTCGTGGTTGAGCTCATGGTCTGGGTGATCACCAACGACCTCTTGTAAAAATACTAAGTCCGCGCGAGTAGCCCGGATGGACTCTCGAATTTCTCGAATCACAAGGCGAAAGCTTCCTACCGAGAATCCCTTATGAATATTGTAAGTGAGTACTCTCAAGATCGTGACTCACTTTGCGAGGTGGCTTGAGCCAAAGCGGTTAGGGAGGTACTCCGCCATGGTCCCAACGGATTTAAGCTCTTTCAGATCGCCAAGACCAATCTCAGTTTTTTCAGAGCCAAACTCCGAGATAAACTGTAGGCAAAAACCGCAAGGCGGTACTAGTGCCTTCTGCGGCGTGAGCACCAGCACGCGCTTCACTCGGGTGGCGCCTTCGCTGACCGCCTTACAAATCGCGACTCGCTCAGCACAGATAGACCCGCCGTAGCTTGCGTTCTCAACATTGCAACCACCATAGACGGAACCGTCTTCAGTTTCGATTGCGGCTCCGACAGGAAAGCTCGAGTAAGGAGCATAACTGTGTCGATAGGAGGCCAATGCGGCATCATGAAGCCTTCGCCACGACTCGGGAAAACTAGTCTTTTCTCTTTTAGGGACGAACTTGCGTTTTAGCGCCATAACTTATTCCACAGTTTTTTTGCTGCACTCGCAAGACTTGATTCAATTTGATGACTGCGCTTAAGATGAGTTCTGCATGTCAAACTCCCTGCTTGTCCTCCATCTTGTTTCGTTGAGCTTTCTTGCGGCCGGTATTGGCGGCTTGGCCGCATCAGCTCTGAGCTCGCAGAGTGGCTCATCCCGAACTTCCAGAAAAATTTTTGCCGCTTTGCACGGAGTGGGACTTCTGGGCCTTATCGGGACAGGATTGTTTTATTTATTGGTGGGTGAAGGCGGGGGGAACGAGCCTTGGCCAACCTGGATTTACCTGAAAATTGGCGCTTGGGTCGCCCTCGGAGGCCTCGGCGCGGTGTTCAAGCGCAAACCCCAGTGGGCCCCAGCGGTTCTTGTCGTCGCTCTATTTTTGATCTTCGCCGCAAGCTATTTTGGAGTGTTTAAGAGCGGTTGAGTGAGCTCGTTTTCAAGTGAGATCGAATTGCAGCATGACCGACGAATACAAAGCCATTCTTGTTCTTCCCTTGGCCTCGAGCCCGCCTCCATTTCCATCGACTGAGTTCAATATGACCTTCAGATATGTCAAATTGCCTTAAAGTGTAAACAAGAAGGAAATTTCCTTTTCAAGCAGTTTGAATTGCCTTGGTTAAACAGCTTCTTTAAGAAGAACTTCGTTTATAACAGTCTGATATCCACAGCCCCGTCTTTTAGCTTCTTCTTTTAACCATTTTAGGACGATCGGGTGTAACCGTATTGAGGTTGGAATAAATTTATCCTCACTATTTTTAGCGGGACGTCCACGAGACTTTCTTTTTTTTCCAGTCTTCTTTTCAATCGCTTTTCGAGCGACTGCGACTTCACTCGAAGTTACTCTCCTGGCCTTCTCAAAGGGGAAGCTTTTTGAATTCCTCATACAATCTCCTCTCTCGCCTGTTTGCTCGGCGAGCGCTAATTATTCTATACACCAGTCCTCTCGCGCGCTTTGTAAATACCACCACCAAAGTCCCATCGTCTGATTCACCAATTATCCACTCCCGATGCTCATAAGCAGAGTGTTTGGAGTCGGGGGCGATTAGTGCATTGGGGTCATCAAAAACGGTCACGGCAACACTAAAAGAGACCGCATGCTTTTTGAGGTTTAATTGAGCCTTGGTTTGATCCCATTCGAATTTCACTAGTTATGGTATATACCAAAAATTGTGGCAATGTCTAGTGCTTCTCAACATTATCTGTTAATCCATTCGCGAGCACCACCTTGGTTGTCGCGGAAATTCGCGACTCATTCAGGCCGTCACCGCCGTGCAGGCTCTCCGTCTTGCCAGCACACGCAAAACCCGCGGCATCGCGGGACGCGGTGCGGTGGCGGGCATGGTGAGGAATACCACTTCTAAACTATTTTCGTAGCAACTCAAAAGACTTGCCTAAGATCTCCGTTTGGATGCGCACGAGCGCGGAGCAGGCTTTTCGGGCAAGTTCGGTCATTTTGGAGAGGTCGTCGGCTGAGAACGGCGTTTTCTCGGCGGTGCCCTGAAGCTCAACAAAGGCCCCACTGCCGGTCATCACAAAATTCATATCGGTTTCGATGCTCGAGTCCTCGAGATAATCGAGATCCAACAGAGGGCCCTCGGAATTCAACCCCACACTCACGGCTGCCAGATAGTCTCTCAAGGGAACGGCCGAAATCTCACCGGCTTTCTTAAGCTCCTGAAAAGCCAATGCTAGGGCCACGAACCCCCCTGTGATCGCAGCCGTACGAGTGCCGCCGTCGGCCTGCAATACGTCGCAGTCCACCGTGATGGTTCGCTCGCCCATGACTTCAAGATCGGTGACAGCTCGCAAGGAGCGCCCAATCAATCGCGAAATCTCTTGAGATCTCCCACTGTCGTAGGCGGCCTCTCGCTTGATTCGTGTATGAGTCGACCGAGGGAGCATGCCGTACTCGGCGGTGACCCAACCACGTCCTGAACCCTGCATCCATTTGGGAACAAGTCCGTCAATTGAGGCGGCACAAATCACGCGCGTATTCCCAAACTCCACCAAAGCGCTACCCTCGGCATAAGGCACAAAACCTGGTGTAATCCGCACATGGCGAAGCTCATCGTTTTTTCTGGAGACTCTTTTGGGCCCGCTAATGGGGTTCGTTGGCGAGAGGTTCGAACTTGGCATTCTCGAGACTATGACGAGACCTGCCTTTTTTGTCCAGATTTTCGACAAATCCTTCGATCCCATCCCCGATCGCATCGGCCATGGAGTTGTGCGTGGAACTCTGAGATAGCTCCTGCGCTTCAGAGGGGTTTGAAAGGTAAGCGACTTCGATTAAGACCGATGGGGCCACGGTACCCAACAGAACCGAAAACGGTCCTTGCTGAACCTTGGTTTTTCGCGCAGGGAACTTTCGACGCCAAGAGCGCTCGAGAGCTTGGGCAAAATCAAGGCTTACCCTGGCGTTCGCAGTTCGTTGCAAGTCTTCGACAATCGCGTCAAGATCGCCCTGGTTTTCAGATCCGCCCGCAACTTCCATGGCGAGGCCATTTTCTCGCTCAGCAAGAAACATCGACTCTTCATTGGGCGAGAGCTGGCTCGGGATATAAAACTCGGTCCCCCGAGCGGAGGGGCTCACATGGCTATTTGCATGAATGCTCACAAAGAGATCTGCACGCTTTTTGTTTGCCATCGCCGATCTTTCTCTCAAGTCGACTGCCTTGTCTGTTGTTCGCGTCAGGATGGCCTCAAACCTCCCCTTCTCATTGAGGCGATTGGCAAGAATTTGACTGATCCTAAGAACCACATCCGACTCCGTCCCACCGTCACTGGTTGCGCCCTTGTCGTGCCCACCGTGGCCAGGATCAATGACCACCTTAAAGCGACGTAAATCCGAAGAGGCCTGCGAAATTGGCAAGAGGCTCACGACAGCGAAAATCGACAACATGCGGACGAGCCTAAGATGGCCACATCTAAATTGGGGAGATTTCATTTGTTCTAGAGTAGATCGTTCCCTCCCATTCGGCCGGTGTAACTGGCCAGCGCGAGGCCATAAGCCAGGTAAAAAATTCCCGATTAAAAAATCATGAATCGCACCTAGCCCACAACCTAAGTCCAGGCTATCGTAGGTCATGGCTACGTTTTTGGCGACCGGTTCACGTTGGCTTCTGGAAGGCCTTGAGGAAGAGGTACGAGCCCTCGGATTTGAGAGTGTTCGTCGTGTTCCAGGCGGCGTGGAATTCGAATCGAATTGGGAAGGCTGTTATCGGGCCAACTTGTGGCTTCGAACTGCGTCTCGAGTAGTATTGCCTATCTTAGATTTTCCGACCTATGACGCCGATGACCTTTATCACAATATCCGAAAACACGACTTTACCAAATACATCGAGGCTCGCCAGACTCTGGCGGTCGATGCGACGTCTCGAGAGAGCGCCCATCGGGATGGGCGTTTTGTTGCGATGCGGGTCAAGGACGCAATCGTGGATCAGTTCCGCGAAAAATTTGAGATCCGCCCCGATGTCGATTCGAAAGATCCCGATCTTCGCGTGATCGTTTCTGTTTACAAAAATCAGGCTGCCGTCTCGATTGACACTTCGGGCGATCCACTTTTTAAGCGCGGCTACCGCGAGGTCTCGGTAGAAGCGCCCTTGAAAGAAACTCTTGCAGCGTCGCTAATTAAACTCAGCGGATGGACCCCCGATCAAGTCCTTATGGATCCCATGTGTGGGTCTGGGACTATCGGAATCGAGGCGGCCTTGATCGCCCACAATATTGCGCCGGGTACTCTTCGAAAGCGGTTTGGGTTCCAACGGCTCAAGGGATTTCAAAAAGACGCCTGGGAGAAGGTTGTTGAACAGGCGCTTGATGGAGAGCTTACGGATGTCAAACCTAAGATCTTCATTTCAGATCGTGAAAGAGAAGCCGTCCAAGCTGCTCGCAAAAACGCGTTGCGCGCAGGGGTGCTAGACAGCCTTATGCTTCGAAGAATGTCCGTGGATTTGATTTCTCCGCCTACCCTCGAAGAACTCGGCGGTGAGCCCGCAAAAACTGGAATTGTTTTGACGAATCCTCCTTACGGCGAGCGCTTGGAGCACGAATTCGAGGATTCCATTAAGGATTTGGGATTTGCACTCAAGAATCGCTTTGCGGGCTGGAAGGCTTACGTTTTGTCGGGTTACGCTGAATCTGGGAATATCATGGGACTAAAGGCCTCTCGAAAATGGCCTGTCATGAATGGCCGAATTGAATGCCGATTGCTCCAGTACCACATTCGCGCTCTGCCTCAACGACCCGAAAAATAAACTGCAGGCGAAATAATCGACGCCCGCAACAAAGTTTTATTCTACGACGACTTCGCAGCTCACTGAGTTCGCAATAAAACAATTGTGATGCGCCTTGGAGTGAAGCTCTTTTAACTTTTCAGGGGAAACCGAGTCGGCAAACCGAACCTGAGGTTTCAATGTCACCTTGGTCATGCACATCTTACCGTTAGCGCCCTTGGCCAATTCTCCAACCGCCTCATCAACATATTCCTCAACTGTAAGTCGAGATTTCGATGCGATCGCAAGAAACGTCAACATGTGGCAGTTGGACAAGGCCGCAACAAACAGCTCCTCGGGATTGACGAGTTCCGCATTTCCCTTGAACTCAGGCGCCGACGAGGCTCTGACGGATTGCCCGCTCTCAAACCTCACCTGGTGGGTTCGATCATAGGTGTCGTAGTTAAAATCAGGGGTCGTCTTCTTCCAGCTAATTTTGGCACGATGAAAGCTCATGTTGACGAGAGTCCCTCAAACACAAGTGCCACGTCAAGACATCCTACAAAGGACACGGAGCTGCAGCAGCTTGATCGCTCAGCCACGGTCGAGGTATGCAATTGGGGCTTCTCGCCCGTAACGTGGTGTTCATCTGAGTCGCGGCGTTACGAAGCCGCAACACTCGACCGCGCAGGATTTCCCGCTGCCTTAAGGCCTGAGGATTCATCGGGTCCGGAGCAGACCACCTCTTCAAAAAGGGCAGTTCTCGGTGCTGCTCAACGAGTCGCGCTTGATTTAGAGGTCCGTCTTCTAAATCAAAAGTGAATTTAAATAATGAGTCGATTAAAACAAGCAGATCTTTTCTGCTCATGGAATCAATTCGAGCTACACGGGCTGCGCCGACAAAACCCAGCTCATGGGCTTCTCTCGCCATGAGGTCAAGACTGTCTCCCCACGCCTGACGAGCTCGTTGAACAATCACTCTAAAGTTGAGCAGCGTTGAAATTTCGTCTAAGACAACTCTCTCTCTCCGCTCGCCCAAAAAGCGGCACGGGTACCTGCTGTTTCGAAAGGCGACCAAAAGTCTTTGCAGAGAGCGCTGCACAGTATCACCCGACAACTCATCGACAGAATCGACGTCCCCTTTTTCAAACTTTTCAAAAATTCGAAAGTCCTCGCCGTATGTGACCTCGTCGGCACATGCCGGCAAACCCGGTCTGTGGCTGGACAGCTCTGACATTACAAAACCCGAGCGATTCCATGCTGACCAATAGGTCGAAGAAGCCCAGGGTGACCGTTCAATCTCAGTTTTGAGTTGAGCTGTGTTGAGGTGACGCCAATGCCTGCGCTGCTGAAGGGCCAACCGCAACAACTCCGGTGCCGCAGCCATCATGTTGGTGGGAGCGAACTCAAAAAATCCGAACGCAAACTCAAGTTGTGTAAAAGCTGGAGCCCAAAGCCCTTTAAAACGCTCAAAGGTTAAACCAAAACAGGTCCATAAAAACAGGTCTCGTACACGATCGCCAAACGAACTCTTTATTTTCACCAAAAGCTTTCGAACCGGAAGTCGCCCTAAATCACCATAGAGATCAAGATTATAAAAATGCCCCGAGAGCACCAATGTGATAGGCCCCGAAGTGTTTTGCACCCGAGCCACCCAACGAGAAAAAGAACTATCCGGTCGATTAAGAGAGTCTTCTCCAAAGCGAACTCGGTCCACCAGCCGCTGTCGTTCAGGCGACAAGCTCTCTCGCCGCTCTCGCCAACCACTCACCCGCAGGTCACCTTTGTTTGAGTCAATAAGTTGAGTCAAATAGCGACTGGTTTGGCTGAGCTCGCGACGTCTTGGAGCAAAAGCTAAATCTTCCGGGAAAACCATAAGCCTAGTAGCTTCTTGGTGCGCCACTAACTCGAGGCTTTGAACTTCGGTGACCGAGTCGTTAGCATCAATCATCACTACCACGTCCGCCAGAGCCTGAAACCCGAGCAGTAACAATGATAACGCAATCCCAAACTTCACAAATGCCCCCAGACGGTCTTAGTGGATTCTCCAGCTGGGAGCTAAAAAGACTTCTCTTGATGCAAAAATTTTCTGATTAAAAGAAAAGTTTTCAGTAAGCTTTGCCATCAGGCCAGAGGACTTGAAGCCTTCGATCTCGCCCACAGCGGCTTCGAAAATAGCTATATTCGGCGATGTTTTTAGAATAGTAGGCCTGATGCTTTTCCTCCGCCGGGTAAAACTCTTGGGCGGGAAATAGTTTTACAGCCACCGGTTCCTTAAGTTTGCCTGCCCTTTTGAGTTTTACTAAACTCGCTTCGTAGGCGCTTTTTTGTTTCTCATTTTGAAAGAAAACCGCCGCTCGATATTGCTCACCCTTGTCACAAAACTGGCCCTTGTCGTCAAAGGGATCGACATTCACCCAAAAAACTTTAAGCAGCTCTTCAAAGGAAACTTTTTTCGGATCAAACCTGATCTCGATGGATTCGATGTGGCCCGTCTTGCCTTCAGATACCTGCTCATGGGTGGGGTTTTTGATTGTTCCGCCGGTATAACCGACGGTCACTTTGGTTACGCCGCGAGACTTAAGCAAATCGAAGGGTTTTTGAATGCACCAAAAGCGCCCCGCGGCAAATACGGCTCGCTCTTCGCCGGGTGCGAGTGTGCCGGTCTCACTGGTGCCTGCCATTGCAAAAAGACCCACGTACTCGCCATATCCTTTAGCTTTCAAATCAGACGCTGCAATAAATTTCAGCGCCGCCGAATTCATGCAGTATCTTTTGCCAGTGGGGGGCGGACCATCGTCAAAAACATGGCCCAAGTGCGAATCGGCATGACGACTTCGAATTTCTGTTCGCACCGAAAACAACCTGCGGTCCTCTTTTTCGACAATGTTCTCTTTTTCAAGGGGCCGAATAAAGCTGGGCCAGCCGGTCCCAGAATCATATTTGTCCTTTGAACTAAACAGAGGTTCACCTGAGACGACGTCGACATAGATGCCGTCGTCTTTTTTGTCCCAATACTCATTCTTAAAAGGGCGCTCCGTCCCCTCCTCTTGAGTAACCTCGTATTGGATTTTTGTAAGGCTTTCTCGGAGCTCAGAATCGGATGGCTTTTTAAAATCTTTTTTGAACATATTTGCACTCCTGACCTTAGATGTCGAGTCTAACCACAATCCTTGCTTGCTCCAGCTCCAAATCAAACCTTAAACTCTTCATGAGTGAATCAACTTCCAGCTCTCATTCATGACTTAGGTTACATTCTCATTGTTGCGGCCGTCGTGACACTTGTCTTTCGACGGTTTGGACAGCCCGTCATACTCGGATATCTAATTGCTGGGATACTCGTAGGGCCCCATATGCCGTGGATCCCCGCAGTCCAGGACAAAGAATCGCTTGAGGCCTGGGCCGAGATCGGCGTTATCATCTTGCTATTTGGCCTAGGGCTTGAATTCAGTTTTCGAAAACTCGCCTCGATCGGGCGGGTGGCCATTATCACAGGGCTCTTCGAAGTATTGTTAATGTTGGGGGTGGGATATTTTCTAGGCCGCTCCCTAGGTTGGCAGCCCATTGAGAGTTTATTTTTGGGTGGGGTTCTTTGCATCTCTTCGACTGCAGTCATCGTGAGGACATTTGATGAACTCGGGTTAAGAGGTCGTCGGTTTGTAAGCTTGGTTTATGGCGTACTTGTGGTTGAAGATCTGCTGGCTATCACCCTGATGGCGCTGTTCACAACACTCTCCGTTACCCAGAGTCTTGAGGGCACTGCCTTGTTTCGTGAAGTGGGGCAACTGGCCTTTGCTCTTGTGATCTGGTTTGTTCTGGGGATGACGCTCGTTCCCTCCTTACTCAATCGCATCCGAAACGACCTTACTTCTGAAACAACCTTGGTTATCGCCTTGGGGAGTTGTCTCACAATGGTGATTGTCTCAACAAAACTTGGTTTTTCACCAGCGCTTGGTGCATTTATGACGGGATCCCTCCTTGCGGCCACCCGGGATGGCGAAAAGGTGGAGCGCCTCATTCATCCCATCCGTGATCTGTTTGCGGCAATATTTTTTGTTTCGGTCGGTATGCTCATTGATCCTCATGTTGTCATCGAACGCGGTGGCCAAATTTTAACCATCGCAGCCGTTTTAGTTGCAGGAAAGTTTGTCTTTATTTCTACCGGATCACTAATCGCAGGGGCCAGCCCAAAGCACTCGTTTCAAGCAGGGTTAAGCATGGGCCAAATTGGCGAGTTTTCATTTGTCTTCGCAGCGCTTGGGACTCAATTGAAAGTGACAGGATCTCAACTTTATCCTATGGCGGTCGCGATTTCTGCAGTTACAACGTTCACGACCCCCTACCTCATCAAAAATGCCGATACAATTTTCGCTTGGTTCAACCAACGAGTACCTCGTTGGATCATCCAGAGGTTTGAACGCTATCGTCAAGGCATCCAGGCTGAAGCCGGGCATAGCGGAATCATGAAGCTAATTTGGGCGTCTTATGGGTGGAAGCTCGTGGTCAACTCGGCTTTAAGTGTTTTTGTTTTTGCAGTTGCCGAAGGATGGCTTCGCCCCCTTTTGCTTGAGCTCACCGGCAGCTTTTCAATCAGCAGAATTTTAGCGACGCTGTCAGCGTGTGCCCTAACGCTTCCATTTTTGTCAGCCATTGCATTTGGATTACCTTCCACCAGGCTCACACAGCTTGAGTACGAACGCCTTGAACGGATTAATCTTGGTCTATCGATCGCACGCGGATTTTTCACGGCAGGTTTAGCTGCCACACTGTTAGGGAAGCTGACGCCGCTGGAATCGTGGTTTGGTGTGCTGGTGTTTACTTTGTGGCTTTCTTTAGTTGCGCTTGGAAGATTTTCAGAGAGCATTTACGGCCGGATGGAAAAGCGTTTTCTGCGCAATCTCCAGGGGCGCAGCGCAAGCCGAGATACGGGGCCGCAATCCATCCCTCGCCTAGCCCCCTGGGATGTCGGTCTTGTTGATATCACCGTTAATCCGAACTCAAAACTGGTAGGCCAAAGCTTACTCCAAGCGAGTTTACGCGAACGCTTTGGTATCACCATCGCAAGTGTTCAGAGAGGTAAACTCCGCCAGTTTGCACCGGATCGGGACTGGGTATTGATGCCAGGCGATCGGTTAGCCGTCATCGGCTCTGACGAGCAAGTCGTGAGGGCCCAACAAGAACTTGAACATGCGACCGCTTCTCTTCCGGAATTTATCCCCCAGAATTTGGTGTTGAGTCCGCACCGGTTACTTGCAGGTAGCCCTTGGATCGGAAAGACGCTTCGAGAATGCGGCATCCGAGAGAGCATCGACGGACTTGTCGTGGGAATTGAGCGAGGGACCGAGCGACTATTGAGCCCTGACTCTAATTTATATTTGCGTGAAGGAGACCTGTTGTGGCTTGCAGGCGACGTCGGTAAGATTCGAGAACTGCAGTCTTCAACACCGAGTTGAGTTACTGACGAATAGGAATCCAGCGAATAATGGAAGCGTCTTTGAGACTCAAAGACTCCCTAAACAGGGTGCTGAGATACAATGCCCTCAAGGCCTCATACTGTTTGCGACTCCACCTAGCTTTAATAATTTTCACTCGGCTATCCGTTAATGCACCACTCTTTTCAAGCTTGTGGATCACCCCGATCAATCCCGGGTCTTCAACGTCTTTTGTGTAGGGAGGCATCGTTTTCAGAAACTCGTGTCGGTCTACCGTTATCAGGCCGATTCGCCAAATGTAAGGTCCGATGTTGCTTTTGCCTTCTGAGTCGACAAAGGAGCTAGCACGCAAGGGAGCACCAGGGCGATTTTTTTGAATAAACGAAACCGGCACCTTAAGCTCAAGAACAACTCCGCGAGCCCAGCGCTGCTCTTTGAATCCTGACCTTGGGGGCTTATCCCAGTTGAGATCGACTCCAAATTCGGCAGCGACATAAAGCTCCGAGGCCGCCCAGACATCGTCCTCGCCGGGGCGATAGGCTTTCACCTCGAGCCGAAGATCTGAAACTCGGTCAACTTGAATCCCCCGAAAGTACCTAATCGGTGGATCGTCAGCGCGAAAAACCGGGGGCTTTAGGGCTTTCACCTGGGCGATCCACTGCTGGTCTTGAGCCGAGAACACATTGGCAGCAGATACGCTTCGGACACTGGACGGGGCCGCTGAGTCCTCAGTTTCCGCGTGGCCTTGTGATACCGCCGCAGCCAAGACAAGGGCGAGCGAGATCGAAACCTTCGGCCACTGCCCTACTGCAAACCAACTCTTTCGTTCTAATCCATCCCATTTCATATTCACTCCGAAGCTTCCTATAAGCCAGTCCTGCACTCTAGTTGACACTCAATAGACAACACAATAGGGGTCGCTGGCGCGGGTATAGTTTTCATGGAATGTAGCCAAGCTCTCCACGGGCTATTGGGGTGCCTTTTGTGGAAATGGGTGCAGACGCAGCTTAGTAGAAATCTCCTGGCGCTAGTGCGCATGACCAAAAAAGACCTCACCGCATCGTGGAGGGTACTCGAGTCCCGCAATTATCGTTGAATAAAACTGCTCCGCAAGCTGAGCGAGTTTTTTGTCCTCGTCAAAGCGGAGAAACCGGCTCGCCGACAAAAGCGGTCTGCCGAACTCCAACTGCGCGGTAGGGTCCTGGCCCCGGTCCACCAAATCCGCAATCATCTCGATCCTAAGTAAACGTTTGGCCGCTTCAGTGAACCTAGCTCCAAACATCAACCCCCGGGACTGAAGGAACTCCCAGCGAAGGGCATCGTCATAGAAGTTCAGTTCGATCACGACCTCGTCAGTCGACAAAAGTTTTTCTCCAAAATGTTGCGAAAGATAGGCTGCGATATCCCGCTGCTCCTTCGACCGGTCATGTAATTTCAAAAAGTTGATCAGCAATTCCTGAGAAATCTGAGAGCGAAAGCTATCCTCATGCGAGTAAAGAAACAGCGCAATGGCGGCCACGCGTTGGCGGTGCTTCTCCACGTGCTCCCTAAAACTGAAGGCCCCCTGATCCTGGGCTTTAGCACCTATCCCCGCGGCGGTGACCAGCGCCAGTACAAAAGCCATTATCTTTGATATAAACAAACGCCGCATAGTTGTAGAGTCCTATGCAAGAGCCCTGCCCAGCACATCAGTTCACGTACGAAATTAAACAGTATAATCAACAGACTCAGCACCCCGACGCACGCGCCCCTGTCCAAAAGTCTCCTCTGTCTAAATGCTGGTCAGGCTGCGTCGGTGGGCTTGACCTCAAGGACCAACTGATAACCAAGAATTGAGAGAATACGGTGTATAGTTTCGATAGTTGGAGTTCGACGATGATCGCCATTCTCAAGACGAGCTATCATGGGCTGACTGACTTTGGCTTTGTGAGCCACTTCGGATTGAGAGAACCCAGTCTTTTCTCGGAGGTCGCGGATCAAGTGCGCTACTTGGAGATAAAATCGTCGTTCCTCGTAAGCAATTTTAAACTCTGTGTTTTTACTATATTTCTTAACCAACTGATTAAGCGATTTACTATTCACTTTCTTTTTCACGACAGCACCTCTTTCAATCGTTTACGAGCGACTTCAAGTTCCTTTTTTGGCGCTTTCTGTCCTTGTTTACGGTAGGCATGAAGACACATCATTTCGTCACTTGCGACCATGACATAAAAAATCCTGTACCCGCCCGTGGGCGCTCGAATTTTAACCTCCCACAGTTTTCCTTCAATTTGTCGGAAGTGACAGCCAACCGCGTTCAAACCGTGTGACTCAATATCCTTCAATACCGCAGTGATAGTCGCCCTATCGCGACTATTCAAGCCATCTATGAAGTCTTCAACGTAACATCGACCTGAATATGATGCGAAAAACGACACCTTCATCGTTTTTGTTATAACCAAATGGTTATTATATTCAAGTCTTTTTTCAGCTCTTTTTCGGTTTGTACTTATTCTTGGACTACGGTTCGGGTTTCTTTTCGTTATTGAGCTGGGGGTCTTCAAAAAAGTTGGATAGGCAATCAACCTCAGTTCCCTCTATTGGGTTGGGGCAAGGCTAATCGATCAAAGCCTCTTACTGGCGAGCCTTTCCTCTTTCCACAGCTTGCTTTAATCTGCCGCTGATCTTCCTCGAATCCATAGTCAGGTGCCGATTTCATTTCGGAAATACTTACATGAACGCCAAATCTCTCAACACCCGCTCCCCAGGCACCGGGCCTCTCGAGCCTGCCGAAACGAGAAGAACTTGTCGCATAGACCTTTCGAAGAGGCACACAGATTGCTGTGGGTTGCCTGAGTATCCAACTGAACAAAGGAGTTCCGATGAAAAGACTTTCGACTTGTCTTGGACTATTGGTCGCGATTTCGCTCATGGCACCCCCAAAAAGCGAGGGCGCAATTGTGGTCACGGCTGTTTGCTGGACCGGCAATTGTACTGTCTCCGAAGAGGTGGTGTTTATTGGGGTAGCAGCAGGGGTAATTGGTGCCGTTTCCATCGCCGCGATCGCGAGTAACCCCGTTGGTTACGCAGTTGCAGGGCTATTAATGGCTCTAGATGCCGATTCAACCGCGAAGTCCCGACTCGAAATAGCTCTGACAAAGAATTTCAAACTCGAGAACCCGGCCTCAAGCCAATTGTTGGCGTCTGCAATCCTCACCGAGCTTTCGAACGCGAAGATTACTAAGTACGAAGTTAAAAATGGAAACACCGTATCTGACGTACAGTTGAAGTCCGTGAAGCTTCGTGAAGCCACCGTACGCGAAGCCATCAGCGGCGAGGATTTCTCCGAAGAAAAAATTAAAGAGATAGTAGATAAGTTAGGATAGTCGATGGGTTCTCCTCTTGGCGTGAGCAAATACAAACTAATGGTATTTGCTTGCGCCTTGTTGGCATTTTTTGGTCACGCCCACGCTCAGACTTCGTCGCAAGTAGGTGAGCCCCCGCCCCCTCACTCCGAATTTTGCCAAATTTTAGCTTCTCAGAATCTGCTCAACAAGTCCTGGTCCACATGGGGTTTGACCCTTAAAGCCTTGAGATACGCCTTCGACAGCCGAAAGTTTGCCGAGCTCAAAGAGGTTGCGGAAATCCAAAGGCCCAAAGCTAACAGCCCTCAGATCACCCAAGTCCACGTGGAGCGCCCACGAAAAGAAAAACACCAAAATGCGGAGTTCATAATTGTCCTCGTGAGCAACCCAGATTGGGAAGGTGCTCGTGTTCGCCTGCCAAATTACTCTCGCGACGATCGAGCGAAGGCTCGCAAACTTGCTCCGTTCATTCAAAAGTTGATGGCGAGCAAAGATCAAAGCGCCTGCGATAGAGTAGCTGCAGCGTCTGCAGGTCGTGATTCTGAAGCGCTTAAATTTTTAAGGAGTCGTCTCTCCCCCGATTACCAAGAGTTTCGCAAAAGATTTTCCTTTCAATTTGCCCGTGACGCCGCTGAGAAGTTCGCAAAGAGGCATCGCGAGCCTCATCGAAATCCCAACTTGCAAGTCGAAATCATGGTGGTTCGGCAGCTCAAGGAAATTCAAAACATTCTTTGGAAGCGCTACCCATCTGGAAATGCAAATGTCGCGCTAGTCGTACACGCCGACGAGACCGGAAGCCTCTACGACTATCAACAGACCGACTTCCCAAATCGATTTTTCTGGTTCTTAAGCCCGGACATTCGGTCCTTGGGAGTCTACGGCTGCTATGGCGCGGAGGTCGCCGACCGTTATTTTCCAGGACCACTTCGGGTAGCTGGCGGTTCAGCGCCAACCATCTTTGTACCCGTTTTGAAGAGAGCTTTGATAAAAGACCATCTGCTCGATCCTCGGGCGCTCGAAGCGCTTTGGCAAGATCAACTCGAACGAGCTCGTAGGGAACTGCCTTCAAGAAATGGAAGCTTCGACAGTCCGTCGATGAGCAGTGCCTGCAAAGTCTCCCTCCGGTTTTCAAACGATGGCCCCGATTTTCATGTTTCGTTGGCGCAGCGGCACCTCACAACAGTCAGGCGAGATCAGGATTTACCAACCCTTGCCAACGGCGACAAACTCTTACAACTTTACGCGCCGTGTGTGGTTGATGAAAATGCTGAAGTCTTCGTAAGACCGGTCTCAAAAAGTGCTTTCGATTGGGTAAACTTTGGTAATTTACACGTCTCCATTAGCGAAGTGGCATCTCCTCAACAGCATTGGGTAACCGAAGATTGGGCTACCACCAATGTCAGAGACCTCATCGTCGCAGCTCGCAGCACCTTGAAACGTCAAACACCTGGCAGCGCCGCTGGCGGTGCACCTACGAACTGAAGAGGTTCAGTCCTTTTCGCTCTCTCAGGACATGCTCTTTCGCTCTATACATTTCATGCTGCGCCGCGGCCCGCGATGACCAAGGCAACACGCGACAGTTCACGAACGAAGACTAGCGTGCTCCTTCGAATGGTCACGCAGCTGGCCCATTTCGGATACTACCAGAGTTGCCGGAACGACCGGATCCTGTGTTCGCGCGCGAGCAGACTTGGCGGATCTCCTCTACGGCAACGGGGCTGAGGTCAACATTCAATTTATCCAAAGAAACACAAATCTCACTCGAACAATCATTGATGCCATCCTGATCGAGTTCAAACGACTTCATCTCACGGACCGGTGATCCTGATTTTGGTAGACCTGCCTGAAACCAAATCGCGGAGCGAGGATCTTTTTCCTTTTTCAGCTGCTCGACGATCATTAACTCAACGAATTTTATTTTCTGCTGGGGATCCACTTGAGGTCGAATCCACTTTTGAAGATCAAAACTCCTGACCGCTTCACAAACTCGCGAATTGAAAAGGAACAGCGGCCGAGCTCGCCCCGTCTGACGTACAATCGTAGTCTGCTTTCGGCAGATGCCTGAATCGAATCTAAACGTCGTTTCAACCATTTCGGCATTGGCAGGAAGGAGCTTCCGAGCGCGGAGAGGAACGCCCGTGCCCGCAGTTGGCAGGTATCTAGAGTCTCGCACCTTCCTCCATGCGGTCACAGTGTTGTCGCCGGTTAACTTTAGACCAAAACTCTGTTCGTAACTCGCAATCGCCGCCGATTTTCCCTTTCCGGTTTTGTAACATCGCCCCGTTGTCGCCTTGAATTCATTTGGCTGATTAATCACCGATGCAAGGCCCTCGACAGAAGGATCGCAGAAACCATCGGGAGACTTTTTGATTTTGGCCGTGGGGGAGCTACAAAGTTCGCCTGCAGCATTCTTTTTCAACTTACCGCTGTTAAGTCCATCCAGCCGGCTTAAGTAGTTCACTTCGTCCACAATACCCTCAACGCAATGTTTCGGAAGCTCTAACGTAAGTTTCAGGCATGGTTCCGAAGCTTCGTCGATGGGCACAAGGCGCAAAATTCTCCCTTCATTATCTCGCACTTCAAGAGGGGTTACTTCTTTACCGCTTTTCGAATCTTCCGGATCGTTTTTGGAAATGGTGTCCTGGGCAATCGCGAATTCACTCAACGTCAGAAGAAAAAACAGGAAAATAAACTTCCGCACAGTTTTTTATCGGTTCAACAAAAATCGCTCTGAACCTTTTTCAGTACACTCGGATTCACTAGCAACCGAAAACTATTCTAGTCGATCTACTGCTCGACTTTGAGCGAGGTCAATTGAGCTACAATGAGAAGATCAATCCCAAGGTAGAGTTCAAAAGCGCCAGATAACCTGCGTGGGAAGAACCAAACCGAAGAAACTCAGAATTTGCCAAAGGCCCTCCAACTCGTGAGGCGAGTTGGAGCGGGTGAACGGGCTCGAACCGTCGGCCTCAACCTTGGCAAGGTTGCGCTCTACCAACTGAGCTACACCCGCGCTCGACAGATCGGGCACCGTATCGAATCGTCCGTCGTGAGTCAACTTAACGGTGCCGAGGAGGAAATGTCGCCCTGCCCCACCCCATTCAGCTAAACCACGAGTTCCATTGACAATTTTTCCGTCACAACGCAAACCGACCGCTCCACAATCAACTCACCTCCGCCCATAGCCGGGTGGCGCCTCGTGACCCTGTCATTGCGGCACCTCAACACAGGACCAACCCGTGTTAAGTCGGTCAAAAGGGTGTTGGAAGCCTACGAAAGGAAGTAGATCATGACTAAAAGAAAGTTTTCAGCGCTTGTCGCTGCCACTATTGCGCTCGCAACCGGTTGGCTTGGTATGACGGACCAAGCTCAAGCACAACGCCGGGGTGAATCCACTTCGTACGAATCCCCCACGTCATCTGGCAAACACGTACTGACTCCTGCAATTGGGTTTTTTGGATCCGGTCCTGCAACCCTTACCTACCGGGTAGGGAACAATGCATCCGAATCCGCGGCTATAAACAATCTCTCCGGTATTTTCGGAATCGGCGGCGACTACGAGTACATGGTTAAAAGTGATTTGGGCATCGGAGGGATGTTTCGCTATTACGCAACCGAGGACTCGGTTGCTTCGTCAACTTATAAAACCTCGACGGTCTTGTTGGGGCCCATCGCTCGAGCCTATCTAATCAACACCCAGTCTTGGCTTGGAGCCGTCACAACTGGTCTCACAACGATCAACATGTCGTACAAAGAGACCAACGGAGGCTCGACCAGCGACTGGAACCCTTCGATGCACTTCGGCTGGATCATGGGTTGGTCCGTTTTCTATAAGTTTAACTCCCAAATGGCCTTGGGTATTGAAAACATGCGCGTTCTTGCAGTGGGCGATAAAATCAACGGCTGGGCCGTCGACGACTTTATGTTTAAGTTTCGGATTGCACTTTAAGGCGCTGCTCGTTTCAACTTAGCGAAACAGTAAGTTGACCAGTTGAGAATCGCAAAAAGTCAGGGGCCGTGCTTTTCAGGTGAAGCCTGAGACGCAGGCTCACGTCTTGGCCGTGCCGACGACGGTCTCAACTCTGCCGTCGGCATGGCATCGCCTGCCTCTTCCATCTCATCAGGTGAACGCGGCAGTTGGGTCGGACTGGCCACGTACCCAGACATGTCCTGCGATCGCGAAACGGTGGGCGCCTTCCAGCGAGCCCAAGCGTCAGTATCCGAATTCGAATTGAGAACAACCTTTACCGACTTTCTAATCTCTTTTAGTTTAGTTTCAACTTCGACTCCGGCCAACTTGGACAGATTTTGGCTTCGAAGAGTTCGAAGTTGCGCAGCGCTCATCTTTTGAAGTTTGAGGGGCGAAGGCATTGGCTGGATGACCTCGGTCCAGCGTCCGTGCGAAACTGGAGTTCGTTGCACTTTGGAGTCTGGCTCGTAGCTTAAAGGACCTATGCTCGCTTGACCCTTGGCCACCACAAGCTGAGTACGACGGTTGAGGTTATCGTAGGTTGCAATGATTTCGGAAGTTGCGGTCAGTATTGAAGCACTTGGCGTTCGAATTTCAAAATACTTGGATATTGGACCCACTTCGGCCTGCAGTCGGCCCGAGAGAAGTTGCACGCGAGTCGCAGTAGGGCCATTTGGCTTTCGTACGGCGTAATCGGTAATCAATATTTCGCTTCGTTCGGAAAGCTCTAGCGACTCGCCTCCCCAGAACACAATCCTGGCGCTCGATTTTCGGGAGGTTAAGAGCCTCTCTCCTGGCCTGATCGTATCACCAGGACGAGCTCTTTTGAGTTCAGACTTAGCGAGACCGCGGATCCAGACCTCCCCTTCGGCAACCAAGATCTGAAGAGGAAGTACGGCAGCCGCATCAGTCTTTGAAGAATTTCCACTCTTAGACTCGTTGGCCATTGGATTCTTTAAATGGGAGCCCGTACCTAGATTAGATACTGCGTTCAAAGGGCTCAGCGAAAACACTGCGATCACCACAGACAACGCAGAAGTAAAAAAGCAAGATACCCTTGGAGAGCGAAGCAGGTTCATCAATAGAGGTTCGGGGGAGTTAGGGGAGACCTCAACTGGACTCGCCATTGAGCCAGCCCGATCCACCTCGCCTCTGACAGCTCAGTCCGACCACCTGGTTTGACAAACGTTTACGACACCCCACATTCTTCTCATGAAAAATCAAAACTCTGATCAAAGCAACCAAGACTCAGAAAAACAAACCCCAGGCGATTCGTCCGAACTTCCTCAAGCCCCTAAAGAATATGCGTTAATTCCCATTCGAAGCGCCGCCGTTTTCCCCGGTGTGTCACTCCCCATTTCGGTGGGGCGAGCTAAAAGTCTTGCGGCCTTTAAGCGTGCTGAACAGTCTGGCTTACAGGTGGTGGTGACCTGCCAAAAGGACTCCCAACAGGATGACCCTCTAGCGGATGGTCTTTACTTGACAGGTACACTTTGCCGAATCGAAACCGCTCAAACTAATGAGCGTGGCCGCGTTCAGGTTGTGATCACGGGAACTGAGCGCTTTGTAATCGAAGAGTTTGTCGCTCACGATCCATGTTTTATCGTGAGGGGCCGAGTTGTACCCGACATCCCGGTGAATGATCCCAGCAAGGGTGCAGCTCTTTTAAAGCAAATGAAGGAGCTCGCTCGAGACATCCTGAGCCTTCTCCCCAACCAAAACTCAAATCTCGTTGAGATGTTAGACCAAATCGAAGACTTGCAGTACCTCGTTAACTTTGCCTCTTCGTACTTAAATCTCAACATTCAACAAAAACAAAATCTGTTGGAAGAAGTCTCCATCGAGAAAAGAGCCGAGGGACTTTTGGAGCAAATGGTCAAAGAGCGCGAAGTGTTGTCCATCCAAAAGGGAATCAGCAGCAAGCTTTCGCAACGCTTTAGTAAGGCACAGAAAGACGCCGTACTTCGTGAGCAAATTAAAGCGATCCGAGAGGAGCTGGGGGAAGAGGAGTCCTCCAGTAAAGACAAACTTCGGAGTAAAATCGAAGAGGCTCAGTTACCCGAGGCAGCCCGCAAGATTGCCGAGGCCGAGCTTCGCAGGTTGGAGGACATGCCGGCTGCAAGTGCAGAGTACCATGTCATCAGAACCTATTTAGAGTGGCTCGCCGATTTGCCGTGGTCCAAAGCTTCAGAAGATCGGATCGATTTAGAGGAAGCTCGAAAGATTTTGGATCAAGACCATCATGGTTTAGAGCAAGTCAAAAAACGCATAATTCAGTTCCTTGCCGTTGCAAAACTTAAAAATGACCTCAGGGGATCGATCCTCTGTTTAGTGGGCCCCCCCGGCGTGGGCAAAACCTCTTTAGGTCAGAGCATTGCCAAAGCTCTTGGCAGAAAATTCATCCGAACAAGTTTGGGCGGCGTTCGGGACGAAGCTGAGATCAGAGGACATCGAAGAACGTACGTGGGTGCCATGCCCGGACGAGTGATCCAGAGTTTAAAGCGCGCAGGGGTCAACAACCCTGTTATGCTTCTCGACGAAGTCGATAAGCTGATGGTGGGTTATCAGGGTGACCCTTCAAGCGCACTGCTTGAAGTCTTGGATCCTGAACAGAACAGTACTTTTACCGATCACTATCTCGATACTGCATTTGACCTATCGAAAGTTTTCTTTATTGCAACCGCCAATGTGCCAGATCAGATTCCGGCACCGTTGCGCGATCGCATGGAAATAATTGATCTGTCAGGCTACACAGGATTAGAAAAACTCAACATCGCAAAAAACCATCTTGTGCCCAAGCAGGTTTTGGAACACGGGCTCACCATGGAGCAGGTTGCATTCCAAGACGATGCACTCGAGTCCATTATCTCCAACTACACTCGAGAAGCTGGAGTGCGAGAACTGCAGCGAAAAATTGCGTCGCTCTGTCGAGCTATTGCCGAGGATGTGATCGCTTCTAAACCAACTCCGATTCCGGTGACCAAAGAGCGAGTTCGAGAAGCTCTGGGAGCTCCAAGATATCAACCCGAAACCAGCGAAAGAATTTCGAAGCCTGGAATCGTGACGGGACTTGCGTGGACTCCGGCTGGAGGCGACATCTTGTTTGTCGAGGCCTCCGCCATGCCCGGATCGGGAAAACTCACATTGACCGGTCAGCTCGGTGACGTGATGAAAGAGTCGGTTCAGTTGGCACTCAGTTTTTTGCGTGCTCAAAAAGGGGCCCTTTGTGCTGGCTTTGACTTTGAAAAAACAGACATCCATGTGCATGTCCCAGCTGGGGCCATCCCCAAGGACGGACCATCGGCGGGCATCACAATGCTCACGGCGCTTGCAAGCCTAACATCAGGGAAGGTGGTCTCAAAGCAACTGGCCATGACGGGAGAGACCACCTTGAGGGGTGCTGTTTTACCCGTCGGGGGAATTAAGGAGAAGGTCTTGGCCGCTCATCGGGCTGGAGTGACTCACATCATTCTTCCGAGTCGAAATGAGCAAGAGGTCCGCGAGATTCCAGAAAACGTTAAGAAGCAACTTACGTTTCACTTCGTTGACACTTCAGAGCAAGTCCTAGAGTTGGCATTGGGAAGTCCGACCGCGCCAGCTCCGGGCCACCACGCTCCTCATGATCCAAAAACCACACCCCAAGTAATTATTGCCAGTTAATCGCTTCACCTGAAGCCGTCGAATTGCTCCACTGGGCATAAAGCCGTACCCCTCCCGAGAACAAAGACGTTCTCTAAAAAGGGGGAAACATTATGCTTCAGCTGGGATCGCGCTTTCGATTACTTTTAAGCGCCGCAGTTACAACAAGCCTCTTCACGACCGTGGTCTCGACGCCGATCACGGCTCGAGCCAAAGGGCCAAAGGAATACCCGGAATATGGGATGGATTTTAACAACGAGCTCAAGTGGCTCCGCAGCGCCTTTTTGATTTCTGGATTTGACACGAAAGTTCCCGATGATGCTCGAACCCTCTCGTATGGCCCAACCAGCTATACTTTGCAGGGGAACGAAGCGCCTTGGGCGGGAAACTATTACCCGATGCTTCACGGAGGGGTAGCAAACCGTTGGCAAACCGGAATCAAGAGTGATTACGACATACTCAGTTGGGACCAGGTTGCTTTACTCGCGCCGGAAGAGCTGAGGTTGCTGTCCCCAGCGGAAAAGTGGGACCTCTTTAAAGGTTATACTGATTTCAGAACAACTCAATTCGAGCGGAAGGAGCGCGGTCCTTTTTCGGGCGACAGCAAAATGCAGAAGGCCACTCGTCGAGAAATGTGGGAGGGTTTCTGTAACGGAATTCGAGGAGCTGGACTCAACGCTCCTGAGCCCGTGCGCTCAATCACCGTCATGTCTCCTCAGGGCATAGCCATAACATTTGAACCATCTGACATCAAAGCTCTGTTGGGGGCCAGTTACTTCTACACCCACCCGAAGCGGTTCAATGCAATCGGAGAGCGCTCATTTAAAGATGACAAGAAGTCGGACCCCAAGCGCCCTAACCCGGCTGTATTCGACATTGCTCTCAGGGGCTTTATTGGCACGATGAAAAAGGGATTTGTGATTGACACGGACCCACGTTACCAAGTTTGGAATGAAACAGTTTTTGGTTATCAACGTGAGGTTTCGGACGCGGGTCAACCCACCAGTCGAGATCAAGATCACGCCTCAGATACGATCGCACGTAAGATCAAAGTGAAGCTTAAGCTCGACATGTTGGGCGAAAGCTCGATTGAGGAAACTAACAGGGCCACTCGTGATCTGGTAAGTTCTAAGTCGATCGGTGGCGTCAGCGTGGAAAAGTATGAATACGAATTGTTTTTAAATCAAGAGGACCTGCTTGTCGGCGGAAAATGGAAAAGCAAAGCTCCAGATTTTGCCTGGTGGACCGCAGGACCTGGAGGAGATGACACTTACGTCGACGAGGTCGTCTGCGAAGGCAACTGCGGCAACACCAACATCAATGCCGAGGAACTCTTTGAACTGGCTCGCCAAGCATCTTCGCTCAACTAGTGTAAGTTAAAGTTTCCCACTCAGCTCAACCGATCGATGGCAATGGTCCATCGATCGGGGGGGGGGAGCGATGAGCGGAATGGATTACGTTTCCTGAACCAAAATCTTTTCGTTGAGCTGGGATAAAAAGTTGGCTACTAAATTTTTTCGCTCGTCCCCGGAAACAGGCCTAAAGCCCCCTTCCCAAACCTTGAGCATTTCGCCCGGTAGATCTTGCAAAAAGCGCGAGCGCGCGACCGGGCGCAATCGTCCGTACCGCCTTCGAGTTCGACAGTGGGTTAAAATGAGCTGCTCTTTGGCACGAGTGATTCCGACGTAAAAGAGTCGTCGCTCTTCGGAGATGTCGGTCCCCAAAGTCTTGTGAGGCAAAAGATCTTCTTCGACCCCGATCAAAATCACGGCCCGGAACTCGAGACCCTTTGAAGCATGGAGCGTCAGCAGCTGGACTTCGTCGTTTTGGACTTCCGTGGGCGAGCCGCCCTCATCGCCGTCGTCGCGCAACTCGAGGAACTCAATAAACTGAGCGATGGTATCTAACGACCGACCGTTTTTTCGTCCACTCTTGTCAAAAATCTGACAAAATGTCTCCGTCAAGGCCCAGCGCTTCTGAAAGGAACTCACATCTTTATGCAGATGCTCAAGATAGCTTTTGTATCCGACTTTTTCCAAAAACCGCATTAAGACTCCGTGCCAATCCTCACTCTTCTGGAGAGCAATTCGAAGCTCCCCGATTTGATTTACAAATTCGCTGATCGCAGCTCTGGCTTTTGAAGCATGCGCGTCTTCCCCTGAAGGTGACTCAAAAAACTGCGCATTCGTGCGGGAGTGCATGAAACTATGTAATCCAATTTTGTTTCGATTCAGATTTTCAAAAACACCATCCAGGGTCACGCCTCCCACCCCTCTCGATGGAGTTGTGACGGCTCTTCGAAACGCCACCTCATTTGGAGAAACTGCGCAACGAAGATAGGCAAGAAGATCTTTAACTTCCTTGTGGTCTGAAAAGGCCATGCCCCCGGTAATACAATATGGGATCTGTGCCTTCTTGAGCTCTAACTCCACGAGCGCGCCCTGACTATTTGATCTGTAGATAATGGCCATTTCTCGGTAGGGAACCTGTTCCTTTTTAAGGCGCAAGACTTCCCGCAAAACCCCTTCGCACTCCTCGTCGTCGGTTTCAAACACTAAAACTTCAGGCACCGGCGCATTCTTTTTTTTGCTCTCGGCAACTAAATTCTTTTTATGCCGATCGCTATTGCGAGTGATCACCGTGTTGGCCAGCTGAAGTATGGAGGAGGTCGAACGATAGTTCCGCTCAAGTCGAACCACCTTGCAACCTCTGTACTTCTGGGGAAAATCCAAGATGTTCCGTATACAAGCTCCTCGCCAGCCGTAAATGGATTGATCGTCGTCGCCCACGACTGCAATATTTTTTTCATCGTTGGTGATGAGCTCCAAAAATCGCATCTGGACTGCATTCGTGTCTTGAAACTCATCGACCATCAGGTAGCGGATTCGATTCTGAATCTCAGCGCGTACACCCGGATTCTTCTTCAACATCTCCACAGGCAAAAGTAAGAGCGAGTCAAAATCAACAACGCCCAGCTCGATCAACCTTTTCATGTAGCGAGGAAGCAGCCACTCCGCTGCCTCCGCATACGGATCATCGGGAAGTTCCGGCGGGTTGGTGTCCAAGGTTTGATCATCAAAAACCAACTGTCGCTCGCGAAGTCTTGAGACGTAGGACAAAATCACGTCGTATCTCCACGACACTTTCCCGGAGTGATTAAACGACCTTAATTGCTCGCGAGCGACGGCCTGAGCATCCGTTGAATCTAAAATCCCAAACCTTTTCGGAAGGTGCGTGTGAGAGGAGAATTCCTTAAGTAGGCGCAAACCAAACGAGTGGAAAGTGCCTGCGGTCAACGCTGGCCCAGGGAGATTCAGGCGGTCGGCCACGCGGTGCTTGAGCTCTCGAGCCGCTTTATTGGTAAATGTCAGTACACAAATATCCTGAGGCCGCGCGATACCCTGTTCGATGAGGAGTCCCGTGCGAGATACAAGTACGGTGGTCTTGCCCGATCCGGCTCCGGCCAACACCAGGAGCGGGCCATTAAAATGTAGTGCCGCCTCTCGCTGTTCCGGATTAAGTCGGTCAAGAAATTGTGAGGACATGGTGATTCGATCTTACTTAAGATCTCGCTGTCGCACCACAGAACTCTTGCCAAATCTTTCGCGCAATTCGTCTTTTAGACGTTCCACGGCTTGGCGTTTTTTTAAAGCTTGAACAGTAAATCTGCCGGAGTCCCTTACAGTCGCACTATCTACACCGAGTTCCAGTTTGACAAAATCTAAATTTACGGAATGGGTGACTTCTGAAAATAAGTCTAACTGAACTGGAGGTGCAACCGACTCTTTTTTCTCGTCGGGGTCTACAAGCTTTAAGCTCACTCCCAGCAGGCGCACAGGCTCATCTAAAAACTCTTGCATCAATTCCCATACGACCTCTCGAAATTGCTCGGCGTATTGAGTCCCGACCTTGAGTCGCCGCGCACGGGTGTAGGTTCTAAATGGAGGGAGCCTCACTTTGAGCGTTACGGTTTGCCCCTCGCGCCCTTTGCGCCTAACTTCCGAGGCCACCTCTTCGCAGATGTCCACTAAAATTCGCCTCACTTCGGAGGTGCTCGTGATGTCTCGCGAAAAGGTGTGTTCCACTCCAATCGACTTGGCCATCTCCCGTTGACCCACGGGACGATTGTCTTCACCGCGCGAACGCTGCCAAAGCTCGCGGCTGGCTGATCCCACAAGCGGGCTTAAACGCATCCGTGCCTCAGTGGCATCAAGGCGCGCGAGGTCTCGACAAATTCGAAACCCCGCGCCTTCAAGAAGGCGTGTGGTCTTTTTCCCAACGCCAGGAATTTTAGCCAGCGGGAGGTCTGCCATAAAATGGGATTCACTCCCCGATTCGACAATCACGAGTGCGTCGGGTTTACGAAGGTCACTTGCAATTTTTGAAACCATCCGATTGGTCGACATTCCAACGCTGCAAACAAGACCACTACGTTCAAAAACCTTCGACTTCATGCTTTTTGCGGTTGATTCCCAATCACCGAATAAACCTTCGCAACCCGTCAAATCTAAATAGGCTTCATCAACTGAGACGGGCTCTACCACCGGGCTAAACTCCCTCAAAACTTCAAAGACCGCCCGAGAAGCTTCCCGATATCGTTCAAAACGGGGAGGTACCACGATGAGACTCTTACATAGTCGACGAGCCTGCATCATCGGCATGGCAGAATGAACACCAAACTTACGAGCCTCGTAAGAGGCAGCCGTCACCACCGACCTTGCTCCTTCACCTCCGACCACAACGGGAACACCCATGAGTTTTTTGTCAAACAGACGCTCCACGGCCACAAAAAAGCAGTCCATATCGACATGAGCAATCCAGCGAGGGGCTTTCACGTCGCAATGCCCGTATTCTTCTCAATAAACCCTAAGCAATCGAGCAGGATGTCTTGAACCGGCACGGCCCCGGACACCACAAGTCCAGCAAACTTTTTTGAAGGCTCAACAAAAATATCATGCATGGGCTTTACCTGATTAATGAACTGAGCCTCAACGCCCGAAACGGTTCTTCCCCGCTCTTGAACATCTCTTTGCACTCGCCGGGTGAATCTCAAATTTTCGTCGGTTTCCACAAAGATTCCGACATCAAACATTTCTCGCACGCCAGGCACTGCCAGCACCAATGTCCCATCAACGATCACCACTTCATGGGGTACTTGATGTTCTACGGTGGTGCGACGTTTGTGAGTCTTAAAGTCATACTGGGGCACTTCAATAGGTAAAGACTTTTTAAGCGCTGCCAAATGTAAAGCTAAAAGATCAAAATCCAATGCCGACGGGTGATCAAAATTAACTTCGCCTCCATCTTTATCAAAGTGATGACTCTGGTCGCGGTAGTAGTGGTCCTGCGATAAAATCAAACTCCTTTGAGAGCCCAAACGGCTGGAAAGCGCTCGAGCAAGCGTCGTCTTGCCAGACGCGCTCCCGCCGGCAATTGCAATCAAAGTCGATCTCGATTTCAGTGTCACCTTAGTTCACCGTATCATAGAGGCGATCGCCCGCATCACCCAACCCCGGCAGGATGTAGCCACGATGATCGAGCTCGCGTTCGACGCTGAGAGTGACAATGCTAATATCCGGATGGGCCTTTTTGAGTCGATAGATCCCGTAAGGTGCCGCTAAAATACAAACAAACTGAATTGAACCCACGTTGTACTCTTTCAGTCGATCGACGGCCGAGACCGCCGTGTCACCGGTCGCCAGAAGAGGATCCAACACCATCACTCGTGTTCCCTCTGAGTTCTTCGGTAACCTAAAGTAATACTCCACCGTATTGTGGATAAATTTATCGCGATAGATACCAACATGCCCTACTTGCGCAAAAGGTAGAATCCGCAGCATTCCGCTGAGCATACCTTGTCCGGCTCGCAGCACAGGGACCAAGATGACCTTTTCAGAAACGGTTTCAACCCGACACTTCTCAAAAGGTGTTTTTACAAAACCCGCGTTCGTTTCCAAATCACGAGTGGCCTCGTATGCCAAAAACTGACTGATCTCCTCCATGATAAGCCTAAAGCTTAAAGAGGTCGTCTCTTTATTTCGTAACATCGCAAGTTTTTGTTTGATCACAGGATGATGAATCACCGTGCAGTTTTTTTCCGCAAACTTTTTCAAGGCTGCAGCGCCAGGCCCCTCGACATGGGTGTTCAGCATCCTCTTTTGTAATCTCGCCTTTTCTAGTTTTGATTTTCGACTCGCCATAACTTTGCTCCTCGCTTCGTCTCTAAAAGACGGTCCCATCGCTCACAATATTCAGTGGAGGCGTTCCACCTTTTCTCATCTGCGCAGCCAGCTTACGTCCTGCCCACCAAGTTCCACCCTCAAGCACACGCACTAGCGGGAACTCACCCTCGGTTCGCTTGAGTTTTTTACGAACTTGTTGAGCTAAAATATCAAGCAAAGTGACTGTTAGAGCTCGCCATTCAATGATGAGTTGAGAATCCACACTCCACTTCAACTCCAAGCTCTTGGGGTCTTTTAATCGAATCAGCCCCGAGTCGATCATAAGCCCCCCATTGCGGTACTCGGGCAGTCCAGTTAAATCCGAGAGGCCGACCAAACGATGGCCGTAATCGATCAAAGGTTCAAGCAAACTGTAAGTGAGCCACTGGGAGAGCTTATGAAACGGAACAACGGCATCAAACCCGTTACCCAACTCCGAGTAGACCCAAGTGTCACCCAGGCACACCCCTTGTGACTTCAAACGACTGGGCCAAATAGCCCCCATGTCCCACAATACAACTTGAAGAACTTGAGACGCCTCCACGTCGGTTCTGTCGCTGAAGATGGAGAGTTTTTCAAATAAATCGCTTGGCCGAGCCATTGGTGAGTTCAGCTTTTGCTGCAGAAGGTGACCTAAATTCCAGAGCAACTGTAATCGCCCAGAAACTCCAAGTAGAGGATTTGAGGCACTCACTTGAAACCCGTCCGTGAGATCGGCTTCTTTTAGCGCGACCAATCTAGCCGCGTTGACTTGAAAAGCTCGTCCTTGAGAGTCGCCGGAAAAAGCACCCTTCAAAAACATTTGCAAACTCGCAACGGCGAGTCCTTCACTGCGAGCAACTGTTTTTCCGCTAACCACATCTTGATAGGACCATCCAGGCCCGCTGCCCGCGTCTAAAAGGACAGAGACGATCGCAAGGTCAAGTTTCGATTTCAACGCTTCAGCCTCAGACATTCCCTTCCACGCGAGACGTAGCTTTCCCAGTCGATCAACGCCTCCAGCTTGAAAATGGCTCCATCGAGAATGAAATGGAATTTTGAGATCTGGATAATTTTCCTCGATGGTCTTAACAACAACCGTAGTCGCGTGATCGACTTTTTCGAGATCAAGAACAAAATTCCCTTGCCCGCGCTTAACTCGCTCAAACACTTCGAATGATCGCTCACGCACAGCCTTTGGTGAAAGCACGTAACTCAGTTGTGCCTTGTTGAGATTGAGATCAATCATTGAGCTTGCGTCCTCTCACCTTCTTCAGTTTTTTCCCCTTGAGCACTTTTCCAGGTGTAAAATACCCCGCGGCTTTTTTAGCCTCCATCTCCACCTTTGCATCAGCGGGTACTCGGTCATCGGGAATGGGGATACGGTGCAGGATTTTAATTCCGGTCTTAACAATTGAGTCGTATTTCATGTCACTCATTGAAATAAATCGATCGATCTTTTTTACCCCCAACCAGTGTAAAACATCAGGCGTGAGTTCTTGAAATCGCATATCCTGCACGCCTGCGACGCACTCCGTTCGGTAAAAGTACGTCGCGGCCGAATCCCCTCCACGTTGCCGCTTACGTGCATTGTAAACCAAAAACTTCGTCACTTCCCCTAATGCGCGCCCCTCTTTTCTGCAGTAGATGATGGCTCCCACGCCACCACGTTGAGCGCACTGAACGGCCTCCTCGATACCATGGATCAAGTAAGGGCGACAGGTGCAGATGTCAGAGCCAAATACGTCGGAACCGTTGCACTCATCATGGACTCGAATCGTGCACTCGACGTTAGGAGTAGCTAAATCGTCGGGATTTCCAAAAATGTAAACCGATGTACTCCCGATCGGGGGTAGGAACACTTTCAAATCAGGTCGAGTCACAAGCTCGGGGAACATTCCTCCCGTTTGCTGAAAAAGAGTTTTGCGGAGCTCACCCTCTTCAACTCCAAATCGCTCTGCAATTCCCGGTAAAAACCAAACGGGTTCGATAGCCGCTTTTGTTACCGCAATGTCCATCGACTCTCGTAGTATTTTGCCGTCACATTTAAGTCTTCCCATTCGAACCGACTCATTGAGTTCGGCCATCTGAATATGAGCTTTGGTGATCGCAATGCTGGGCCGAATGTCATAGCCCTTTTTAAAAAATTTTTTAAACACCTTTGCGACAAGAGCACCCCACGGATCAAGCGATACTATCTTCCCGTCCTCCCACCACTGCGGATACGGGCCTATCGACTCCGCCGGAAGCGTGTTGGTCAAATCCGGAACATGGTCCGCAGGTAAGCTTCCAGCAGCTGTCGCCAAAGCGCGGTACACGGTGTAGCTCCCGCTATGAGTACCAATGGCGTTTCGATGGGGAGGTGTCGTTAAACTTGCCACAACGGGCCCACGTTCGACGGGCCGTCTGGCACCCCAACGGATCGGGAGGGAATCGCGAAAGACAGTTGAAGGATGCGAGGTCAAAACGACGTGTGATTGAAGAGTCCGTGACATCATAGTCTCATCTCCTAACTCATCCAGTTATGATCAACAGAGGCGCCCCACCTCGTTGTGATTTTTTTGAGCGCGCCCCAAAATTCTAAGCTGGAAGGTCCTGTGATATCGCCATGTCCAAACTTCGACTCAAACAACCCACCAAACGAAAAAGGCTCCCTTGGTACTGGTACACCGATGTTTACCCCTACCATACCGGCGCGGGCTTCGCGCACAAATCTCTCCGCCGCCGCCCCGCTAGAAGTGAAAATCGACGCCGCATTGCCAAACGGATTCTGATTCTCAATCGCCAGAGCTTCGCTCAGCGTCTTTGCACGGATAATGCTGAGGACAGGACCAAATAACTCGACCTGGGCTACCGGCATCTCAGGGCGGACCTGGTCGATCATCGTGGGACCAAACCAAAATCCATTAGCATATTTTTCACTCATGCCGGCTAAACCTCGAGGTCGGGCATGAGAACCATTCAAGATGACTTTCGCACCATCCTGTTCGGCTTGCTCAACCGCCTTCACCAGCCGGTCTCGGCTCTCGGCATTTACGATGGCACCCATGTCCTGACCCAACTGAATTTGTTGGACATAAGACGAAATTTTTTCAAGCAACGAGTCGCACGGTCCAACGGCAACCAACACGCTTGCGGCCATGCACCTCTGGCCGGCGCAACCCGTAAAGCTATCGCCAACTCCCCGTGCGACAAGCTCGGGGTCGGCATCGGGCATCAGTACAATGTGATTTTTGGCTCCCCCTAACGCGAGCACGCGCTTTCCGTTCTGGGCGGCACGCTGGTAAACACTTCGAGCAACAGGCGTAGAACCTACAAAACCAATGGCTAAAACGCCGGGGTGATCGATTACATTCTCGACGGTGTCTCTGGTTCCCTGCAGGACGCTTAAAACTCCCGGTGGCAAACCCGCATCAACAAAAACCTGGGCCAGGGGATTTGAGGTCAAAGGAGTTTTATCTGAGGGTTTCCAAATAAAGGCATTCCCAAGGACAATCGCGATCGGCATCATCCACATCGGCACCATCGCCGGAAAGTTGAATGGAGTAATCCCGGCAACCACGCCGACTGGCTCTCTGCGAAATTCGCAATAAACTCCTCGTGAGACCTCGACCCTTCCGCCCACATCCATATTCTGTAAACTCAGGGCAAACTCGAGAACCTCAACCCCTTTGAGTAAACCTGCCTTTCCCTCGGCCAGCGTCTTCCCGGACTCCAAAGCAATCAAGTGGGACATTTCGTCCGCACGCTCCAACAAAAGTGTTCGTACCCGATAGAGAACGGCAGAACGCTCCTTTATAGGAGTTTGGGCCCAAGCCAATTGCGCTCGCCCGGCAGCCTTTACAGCCTGGTCCACCTCGGACCTCGTGACCTCATGATACTCGCCAACGATCTCTCCAAAATATGGACTTTTAACCTCTCGTTTTTGACCGCCGCCAACTCTCCACTCGCCACCAATCAGCGACTGAGCTTCTAAAGTTCGAGTGGGACGACTTAAAACCGCCTGACTCATTCTGTTTACCCTCTACTTTTCAAAGCCTATAACACCACAAGCTATGCGAGGCCCAGAGTTTCCTGCGGGTTGAGATTTGAGGTCATCTCGATCTGCATGAATTACAACACTTCGGCCCACAATGCCGCGATTTCCAGTCAGGGCCACATTTTTAAACGTCCCCAAAAAATCGACCTTACCTTCACGATTGGTTTTGAGATTTCCGAAGTCTCCTGCGTGATGTTCCGAGTGATCAGGGCCCCCGTGTCGGGCACCGTTGGGATCAAAATGAGGCCCTGCCGAAGTGCCGTCTTCCGAAGTGCAATCGCCAAACTCGTGAACATGAATCGCATGCTCAGCATTGGGTTTAAGCCCAACCAATGTGCCGACAACACGGACTGACGCATCTTTGGTTTCCTTCTTCTCGTTCTCGCCAAGACTCTCAATAAAATGAAGCTGTCCTAAAATTTCGCTGCCTTTTAGTCTCCGTACAACCACAACCGCTTTTTTGATCTCTCGAGGCACAAAAAGTGTTTGTGCGATCCGATCTCCACCTTTAGGTGGCTCTGGCGCCGTTTCGGAGGACGCGTTCGCCTCCGCACTCCTGATCCCCAAACCCAAAACGAAACTCAAAATTAAAATCGAACAGAACTTACGGGTCGCCACGTTACCCCCTTTTTTAGAGTGATCATCAATCTAAATTCGTCGACTCTCAAATGAAAGCCCATTAGCCTCATAACAGGCTGAATTTTACTCATTCTCATGGCAAGGAGTTCCTGAATATGAGTTCGAGAACCCCCACCCCTGTGTTGTCGACTGCGGCATTTGCGCTTCTTTTAGGTTTTGGCCTTTGGATTGGGTTCACGATGCTACGTGCCTACGTCCTAGCAATGTTGATGGGAGGCATTTTGGCATTGGTCGGTCGCCCTCTTCAAAGTCAGCTCGGACGACTTGGGGCTCGAGGTCTTGGACCCCAATCAACCTGGGGATCGCTTGTTATCACCCTGGGTTTATACCTCGTGATCGTGGTTCCCACGACGTTGTTTTTGTTGAAGTGTCTGACCGACGGTTTTGCTCTTGTCGAACAGTGGAAGGATCAAGCGCCCACCCTTTTCACTCAGGTTGTGGATCGAGTGGAGCAACTCCCCTACCTTCGCGAGGCGCTTGGCGAACAGTTTCGGGTGAGAGATCAGGCTCTCGAGTTTGGTAGGAGACTTGCGAGTGAGTTGAGTCAGAGCTTGCTCTCAGTATTAGGAAATCTTCCGAACCTCTTTCTTCAATCTTTTTTGTCGCTGGCTACCTGTTTTTTTATATTGAAAGACGGAAAGGTGATGTCCTCCTGGGTAAAATCCCGAATTCCGCTGGATCGCGAAGTTCAAGAAACGGTGTTTAGCACATTTCGAGGCACCGCAATTTCGACAATCTGGGCCACAGTAGCGGCTGCCGCTGCGCAGGCCATAATCATGCTCATAGCCTATCTTGTGCTAGATGTTCCGGGTGCAGTCGTCGCCACCGGCGCCACTTTTATTTTAGCTTGGGTGCCTCTTATCGGATCCACTCCGGTCTGGATTGCAGGAGCTCTTTACCTCTGGAGCCAGGACCAAATCCCTCAAATTTTTGGTATGGCGGCGTTTGGAATTGGAGCGGGATTGGTCGACAATATTGTTCGACCTTTGGTGCTCAAGGGCGGCTCAGACATGCACCCCTTTGTGAGTCTTATGGCGATTCTTGGAGGAGTCAGGTTGTTTGGAATTCTGGGCGTGTTCTTGGGTCCAATTTGTGTGGGCGTGATATTGGCTCTTTTGGATTTGTGGCCCCTTTTTCAACAACGACTGGAGCTTGCCTTTCAGGGTGAAAAACAACAGAGTAATCATTGATTTTGTTAGAGCAAAGATTCCGCAAAATTAATCGCCTTCCAGGAGGTCTCACCATGCAAATTACAACTCTCTTCACAAATCGAAGCTTCTCTCACGAAAAACAAAACGCAAAAAAGAGATGGGGTGTCTTCGTCGTCACATGTGTTGTGGCGGCGTTGCCACTAGCGGCTCCACCCGCAAATGCTGGCTCAAGTCACTCGTCAACTGGAGGTCTCGACCGCCATGCCGAGCCAAGCCCCGGGTTTCTCGAGACGCTTGCTCGAAAGCGCTACAACAAGTCCAACAAGAAAGCTTGGGAAGCTACTACGGGCCGAAAGGTCGACGTCGACGTTGTTCATCGCCCCGAAACCGCAAAAAGCGCCCATTCCTCACACGAATAAACGTGCTCGAGTAAAAAGGCGCCTCCTCCAATCAGCGGAAGCGCCAAGTACCTTAGGATTAAAAGGGCAGAAACTCGCAGCGAACTTGAGTTGCTCGGCCTCTGCTTACGATCGGAGTCGAAAGAGTCGCCCAGTAGGACTGGTAATAATCGATTCGGCCAGCCATAAAGGTGTCGATGTCTAAATCAAAATCGTTGCCCCAATAGCTGATGCGGTCCCAACCCATCACGGGACGCCTAGACACGTTATGAAACGAGCTATTGCGAGGAGTGCGAACCGTGGCATTTTGAAAGGCCGATCCAAATCCCCTGTCAATTCTGACTGTAATCCTGGGTTCGCCCGGCAGGCTCATACACTCAACCGCAGGACTGTCCTGCGCCTCTGCCCGCGAAGCAGTAAGGCCAACGCTCAGCATTTGAGCTGCGACCGCCAGGGCCAAACCGAATGTGATACGTTTCGACATAGAAACCCCCTATTGTTAAAAGTCATAAAGTAGGGAATACACACTCAGTGTCAAACGGGTCAACTATCCCAACGAAACCCTAAAGAGTTGGCACCACCCCCGTGATGCGGGGCAAAACAAAAAGGGAACCTCAAAAGGTTCCCAACAAAAGCGAATCAATTACTTAAATACTGACTATTTTACGGGCTCTGCCGAAATGGACGCTCCAGAAGAGAGCGCAGGTTTGGTGCCCTCAAGATTTTTTAAGTCCAACTTGACCTTGTCCTGAGTGACAGGCGCACCTGGAACAGGCTCAGCTGATGGGGACAACGAAAGCGCGTCAGTATTTCCAACTTCACGGGGCTTTTCGAGGTTGGTTGTGGCGAGACTCTCCTGAGGCTTTTCAATCGCACGAACCTCAAATTTTTCCCCCACTTTATCATTGGGGTTAACTTCGGGAGTCGACTCCTCTACGGCCTTAAACTCCTCAGGCTTTGAAGGATTGGCGATGGGCGTTGCCACCGCCGCGTTGCTCTTTTTGGTCGATGCTACTGGCGCTTCAGCAGCTGGCGGCACCGCTACTGGCTGAGGCGCTACGGTTGCCACGTCGATTTGAGCCAAAAGCTTTTCAACCCGCTTCAACGAAGAAGTAAAGTCAGTGAACACTACAGAATTGCTAGCCGAGTTGACATTGTACTCGCCGTCCTTTGAAAGCACATCGGCGTAGTCCCGAGCAAAATCCGCGGCGGACATCTGTTTAAACTTATAAACCCAAGTGACAACTTTCTCTTGCTCGATCTGAGAAGGGCTCTCGATAAAGTCGTGATTACCTCGAGCCACGCTCCTAGCCGAGTAAACTCGAATGAAGCCGTTAGACTCGTCCACGGAATAGCCGTTGAGAGCGAGCGCATTGAGAAACGCCTTGTAGAGATCTTCGGAGGTGATTGCAGAAGAGCTCAGTATCGTGGTTTTCCCTTTGATACCACCCTCAAAAATAAATCGACGATCTGAAATGCGGGTTAAAACCTGCGCCACCTCCATGAGCTCAGCCTGTTTAAACTGAACCAGTGGCTGCTTACTTAACTTTTTGTTGACCGTTTTTGAAACGGTCGTGGTGGTGGTGGAAGTGGTGCCCAGCTTTGGCGGCAGAGACATATCCGTCGCCGAATAACTCTGAGCTCGCGCAACCGAGATCATGGCCATCAAGCCCAACACCAGAGCCCCAGCCCACCCTAAACCTAAAATTACCGACTTTTGTTTCGCCATAAATCCCCCTCTACGACGGAGGGAAATTAAAGCGAAAGGAGCCAAACTTCTTTAGGATCGTGCATTTCGAAAAACCGAAATGACAAATTTTGCCTAGCCGTGAACAAATGACTTACTGGGCCGTTCCCGAGTCATCTTTAGCTCCACCCCGGCGTGCACGCCTAAAGGCTTCATCCAAGGATGTCTCGCCCTTTTCCTTCACGATGGCCTTTCCCGAGTTGTCATACTCTACAATCGGCTGAAATCGATCGGCGGGGAGCCCCACCTTCACTCGCGCCACACCCATTTGGTACTCGCACGTTTCACGCTGCTTTTTGATCTGCTTTTGAAGCGACTTCAAAATGCGCTCTTTTTTTTGCTCGCGCTCAAGTCGCTCGACATAGAATTCTTTTTTGACCACGACCAACTTGCCTTTTTCGTTCATGCCCACTTGGTCTTTGGTCAATTCCGTCTCAACCAAATCGTCCACTCCGGGAGTATCCACAACATTCCCATCGCCACCTAGACGGGGGTCCGACATGTCACGCCGGCAATTCTTAAGTCGGGTGTTCTCAAGCACCAATTGCTGCTCAAGTTCGTTATTTTTCCAAACATAGGCGTTGAGCTCTTCCTCGGGGGTCTTTTCCTTTTGAATCACAGCCTGTTTGTCATCGTTAATTCCGATTTTGGCCCCCGAAAGTTCGCCTTGGCTCTCAAGCTTAGTTTCAACCTTTTCCACCTTGTTCGGCGTCGACGAGCATCCTGCAAACAAAAGCCCCATCGCAAAAACACTCATTGAACTCACACTCAATCGGAATAAGCTCACAGCTCGGTTCGAAATCATAGCGGATCCTCCTCAATTTTTTGCTTTCGCTGATAGCCCTGCCAATATACTCCTAAACACCACCTAAAAGGGAGCTAAGTTTTTTCTGAAAACTGTGACGCATTTGCAACAGCAGCGAAGCTTCCGGCTCCTCAACAAGCTGCGAAATCTCCCTGATAAGGGGCGCAATTGAGCCGAACTCATCAAGGTCTACCCGCTCAGGCAATATGACGCGATCCCACTTATCGGCGGTCCAATTCGAAAGCCGCTGGCTTAGAGTCGAGTAAACTTCGGCTCCTCCGTAAACAACATCCAACCAAAAACTTTTGGGGAGTGGTCGATTGCATCCAAAAAGGTAAAATCCACCGTCTTTAGCCGGTCCCCATACGACGGTTGGCTTTGGGGATCGAAGCGCATCGACAGCTTTAGTTAAGTCGATCTCCCGCACCGATGGCACATCAGCGCCAAGTAAAATGGCTGATCCAAACTCACTTTGTAAACGGTCGAACACATCACTCATGCGAAAACCAAGGTCCCCTGTGGGTTGCACCACTTTATTCCAGCCTGCCCAAAGGGGATTCTTAACACCATTTGGCTCTGCAACAGCCCAGACTGGATGAAAACCAGGTTTTGTGAACTTAACCTGATCCAAAATTTCGGTGAGTAATCGTAGGCTATCGCAGTAAAGATCCTCGGCGGCAGCGACTCCAACCGTGGCGGCCAAACGAGTTTTAATCGGCGAAAGACCCGGAGTCTTAACAAAAACAGCGCAGGCGACCGGAGCAACCTGCCGATCGGCGGCAGGATCGTAAGCGCGAAGCTTCGACTTTGTGGCCCTCCAAATTTCAGGTCGAGCCTGCTGCCACGTCAAATTTAGAGTTTGAACCGTGGCCTTTAACCACCCACGTGTTTCATATTTACGCGAACTGGTCTGAAGCGAAAAACCTAGTCGCTTAAGTCTTCCACCGCTATGGCGTAGGCGCCAAACAAAGTTATGATCCTCTCCGACTTGAAGGGATTCAGTAAAACCGCCTAGCGATGCAAAGAGAGTTTTCCGAACCAAAAACCCCTGGTCCCCAAACGGAAGTCGCAATAGGTCGCTCCTGAGCCTCGCCCCCCAGTTATTGAGTTGAGGCAAGTGCCGTTTCCATTCTCCCGAGCGAGAGACGCTGCCATTCGATGAAGAGCTTAAACTCTTTAGCTTTAGATCCATGTAAAAAAAATCAGGCCCTTCTTCGGTGGAAACAACATTACGCAGGCGCCGCCTTAGCGCGGCGGTGTCATCCAGCTCAAGTCGTGAGTCCGCGTGTAAAAACCAAATCCATGGAAAAGAGCTGTTGAGAACACCAGCATTTTGTTGAGAAGCGCGTCCGCGCGCGCTTTTCACGAGACGCACCGGAATGGGCGAGCTCGTGCCAAAAGATCGCTGATTCCAAGATTCGAGAACTTCAAGGGGAATGTCGTTTGGAACCACAATCAAAATTTCGCCGACCGAATCCACAAGATGCTGCAGATCCTGAACCAGAGCTCCAAACGGCTCATCCAAGCTAATCGACGGAATAACAACCGAAATCATCCCCGACGCCACTGGTGAAATCGAGCTACCCATCTCAAAACCTGCTCAGGGGCATGAAGCCTTTTCCACTGGCCCGCAACATATTTGTTGGCCTCAGCCATTGTGGGATAGCTGTGAATTGTTGAAAGAATTTTGTTTAGCCCCAATCCGTGCTTCATGGCCAAGACCATTTCAGATAAAAGATTGCCCGCCTCGTGACCAACAATGGTCACCCCCAATATTTGATCAGAGCCCTTTTTTGTGAGCACCTTTATAAATCCGTGGGCCTCGCCTTCGGCAATGGCCCGGTCCAAGTCATCTAAATGGTAACTTGTGACTTCAAAATTAAGTTTTTGCTCAGAGGCCTCTTTTTCACTAACACCGACCTGAGCCACCTCAGGATCCGTAAAGGTCACGCGAGGGATAACCCGGTAGTCGACTGCAAACTTTCGAAAGGGTTGAAAGAGCGCGTTCACACTTGCGTACCAGGCTTGATGGGCTGCCACGTGAGTGAACTGATAGGGTCCAGCCGCATCCCCGCAAACAAAAACGTTAGGGTATTGAGTTCGCAGGTAAGGGTCGACGTCAAAGGTGCCATCGACTTTAAGTTTTAGCCCCAGCTCCTCAGCGCCAAACCCCTTGGTTCTGGCGCGTCTGCCGATAGCGACAAGGCACAGATCAAAATCAACTTGCGAACCATCCAAAAATCTCGCCTGCCGCCACTGGGGACCCACGGTGGATTGCGAAAACAACTTGATCTCCGAGTTGAGCTTCAGTTGCACGCCATCTCGCGCAAGCGCGCTCTCAACTGCACGGCTCACGTCCAGGTCCTCGCGCGCAAGTAAATGGCCCGAACGCTCAACCAAGGTCACTCGAGTTCCTAGCCGCGCCATGGCCTGCGAAATTTCGCAACCTATCGGTCCGCCTCCAATCACCAAGAGACTTTCAGGTTGCTTTTCAATCTCCCAAAAATTTTCATTTGTTCGATAGGGCGCGTCCTCAATTCCCGGGATTGGCGGCACGACAGCTTCCGCCCCTGTGGCCAACACGATATTGCGAGTTGTGATGGTGCGGTCGTTGATTCGAATTTCCCAAGGTGAAACGACTTTGGCGTGGCCCCGGATGCATTCGACTCCGAGCTGCGTGTATCTTTCCACGGAATCATGCGGTTCGATGGACGTGATCACGCTCCGAACTCGAGCCATCACTTTAGGAAAGTCGACCTTTGAGGTCATCACTTCTATTCCAAAATCGCCTGCATGCTTGAGCGCGTTTGCAGCCTTTCCAGCTCTTATGAGGGCCTTACTGGGTACACAACCGGTGTTGAGGCAATCACCGCCCATACGGTTTTTTTCGATTAATGCGACCTTGGCTTTGACGGCTGCGGCGATGTAAGCTGTAACTAATCCCGCACTTCCTCCCCCGATGGCCACAAGATTGTAATCAAATCTCCGGGGCCGTTTGAACCCTCGATAAACTCTTCGGTTCCTAATCCACTCCACAAAACGTTTTGAGATCATGGGTACAATTCCTAGTACCGCAAAGCTCGCAAGCAACGAGGGCGACAAGAGCCCCCGAACATCATTCAATTGCGAGAGCTGTGCACCCGCATTTACGTAAGCTAAAGTGCCCGGTAGCATCCCCACAAGACTCACCACCGTGTAGGTGCCAAGCCGGACTGATGTTAATCCTAAAAGCAAGTTGACCAGAAAGAATGGGAAAAGCGGGACCAGTCGCAATGTAAAAACATAAAACGATCCTTCGCGGTCAAAACCCTCGTTTATGGGTTTGATGCGATCACGAAAGCGCTCCGTCACCCAATCTCGGAGGAGGTGCCTGGACATCAAAAACGACAACACGGCTCCTGACGTGCTTGAAATCGAAACCATGAAGGTTCCCCAGCCCAACCCGAACAGTGCCCCGCCTAACAAGGTCAACAGCGTAGCACCTGGTATCGAAAGAGCCGTCGAAAGCGTGTATACAAAATAAAAAATCAAGGCGGCCGCAAGCGGCGATTGATCAACGAAGCCCTGGTATTGCGCCTGGCGAGCCTTGATGCGCCCCAATTCTAGCTCCTCAAAAATTCCAAGGTTCCACGCGGCAACGAGGGCAGCACCAATGGCGAGCAAAATGATCCATCTTAAAGTTCCTGGTTTCATGTTCCTCCAGACCCCGTTGAGCCCCTGCCCCGATCGACAAAGGCTACAACTCTTTGAATGTTCCTGACAAGACACGCGGCTCTTGTAGACTTTACTCGAACGCCTTAACGAGGTAATGCTGACTTCCGAAACAACAGCGAGGAGCTAAAGTTGAGTTACGGTCGCACTGGGCAAATCATCGTCGGCCAAAAAAAGAATCTGGGGGGATTCGAGGTCGTGCGCCTGCTCCCACAAATGTCCAAGAGATCGGTTGGACCCTTTGTTTTTCTAGATCAGATGGGCCCATCTCGATTTGATCCTGGTACCGGTATGGATGTTCGGCCCCACCCCCACATTGGCTTATCAACACTCACTTATCTCTTCGAAGGTGCGATAACTCATCGAGATTCGCTCAACAACTTAAACAACATTTTGCCCGGTGCCGTGAACTGGATGACTTCGGGTCGGGGGATTGTTCACTCCGAACGCACTCCAGGTGAGCTGCGAAGCAAAGGTTTTGACATCCACGGGCTGCAGTTTTGGGTCGCTCTCCCCAAGGACAAGGAGGAATGCGAACCCAGCTTTACTCACGTGCCGAAACAGCAAATCCCCAAAGTGGCCGAGAACAACTGCGCCATTGCGGTTGTGGTGGGCACTTGGGGCAACAAAACCTCGCCCGTGCCCGCGGAGAGTCCAACTCTTTTTTTGGACATTCAAGCCCATGCAGATTGTAGCTTTCCGAATGACCGCAATTTAGCGCTTTCGGAGCGCCAAGGGTGGGAATTTGCATGGTTGATGATCGAGGGAACTTGCGAATTAAGATCCTCGTCAGTCAGCAGTCACGGCGAAGCAGCTCAGGGTAATGGCCAAGCAGGCGATCCTCTTCAAGAAGTTGTTTTGGCTGGCTCTCACGAACTGGTAGTTTTTGAAGGTCGAGATTTTCCACACTTTCGCCTGCAGCAGGGAAGTCGTGCGATACTCATCGGCGGGGAAGCACTGCCGGAACCGCGACATATGTGGTGGAATTTCGTCTCAACCCGTAAGGAACGCATTGAACAGGCAAAAACTCAGTGGACCAACAAGGAACTCGGCACCGTGCCTGGGGAAACGGAATTCATTCCGCTGCCTGGATAAAGAGCCCCTGCGCTGACACTTGACTCTTGGAATAGGGCGAGCTGCGATAGTGGACCAGGAGGCCCAACATGGCAAAAAAGAAGTCAGAACCCCTAATAGTCGCATCAAAAGCAAAAGCCTTACTCAAAAAGGCCGGCTGCAACGTCGCAGGCGATGCTTTTGAGGGACTTAACGGTCTTGTTTACTGGTATCTCGAACAAGCATCTAAGCGTGCGAAAAACAATGGCCGAAAGACCGTTCGCAGCCACGACTTTATGATTTGATCTCGCGCCCCAAACGCAACTTTACCAGGGGACAATTTACGGCCTCATGTTTGAGGCCGTTTTTTGTTTTTCGGCCCGCCAGCATCCATGCAATTGTCTAAAAGTTAACACAGGCTCTGAACTTTAGATGCCCGCCTTCTCCTTTAAATTCAAATACTTAGAACACATCGATAAATCTTCCCCTTCGGCGTGTTTGGAACGAACCATGCCTCTTTGATCCAGCATGGGAGGGTTTATGAAACGCCAGGATCAAGTTCGATGGTACCGAGTTGGGGGAGCCTTAGTTTTGCTGTTAGCTCTTTCAGGCTGCGGAATCACTTCAGACAATCAGAATGGTGAAGCGGGAGCAAAGAAGGCAAGCCCCAGCACCGAGCTCCGCGAGGTCGCGATCGCACAGTCCGATATCTATTGCCCGAGCGAGCAATCACAGCGATTAAGCAGGGTTCCCACGGCTCAACAGGCCGCGACTGTTCAGGGAGTGGCTGACATTATTCACTACTGTTTTAGCAAGACGAACAATCAGGTTTATTGTCGAATCGTGGGTCAGGAGCACTACTTGAAGTCAGGCGCTCAACGTAACTACCTCACAAGCGACACCTGTGGGGTCTACAACTTTTTTGATGCCAATCGCAACAATGGCGGACAGCCCTATTGTATCTCCGGTTGCGACAGCTAGTAGAACCCATTGGCCTTGCGATCGTTGACTTAGATGTAGAGCACTCATATACAGCTCCCAACCCAGTAATTCATCGACGTGGCGGGGTAGCTCAGATGGTTAGAGCAGCGGAATCATAATCCGCGTGTCGGGGGTTCGATTCCCTC
>FRDC01000604.1_pt1 | contig 75970 bp, 95 predicted proteins | sample 1106171 | NCBI WGS metagenome assembly FRDC01 (sample SAMEA3930566, study PRJEB13176) | freshwater metagenome | biome: Drinking water system; feature: drinking water; material: water | place: Singapore | collected 2014-12-20 | reverse complement strand
CTAACACTATTGGCATTACCATAATTATAAATATCAATGTATTCAAAAGACAAAGCAGAAGACCACTCAGGAATTTCTTCTGCAAGTTTTAATTTAATTCCGTTATAAACATCTGCAATTGTCGCTGTTGAAAGAAAATTGTAAGTAAAAGTATATGGAACGTTCAATCTATTAAAGCCAACAATTTTAAATATTCCAGTACCCCAAGAGATTTCTGTAAACGCCGAACTATAGTTCGAAGTAAGTTTAATTGGATATTTTGGAACAGTATTTTGATCTGTAACAGTAACATATATATTACCAGAATCTATCATTATTCTTGATTGACCCTGAGAATATATTTTAATTCCCATAATATCTAATGGAACAAAATCTTTGGGAGAACCAGAATTATTTATTATTTTACCTAATCCATAATTCACTTGTATTTTAAAAGTTCTTTCCTGAGAATCTATAACATTTGTTCCGTCCCATAAAGGAGTAGTATAAAAAGTAGTTTTTGTAAAAACATGAAAATTACCGCCTTCTGGATGAGAAGGCAGTGAAAAATTAGACGGAATTGAAAATCCAGACTCTAACAATGGTTGACCAGCAATATCCTCGGAATAACTAACAGTAATATTTTTTGAGGACGGAGACAAGCTCATTGTTAAACTAGTAATATTACTTGACTCTGGGGTTGAATCAGATATTCTAACAAGGTCCGTATTTCTAGAAACTAATCCTCCGTCAATAATAACTTTTTGATTGTCATTCTGGAAATTTAAAGAAATTGGATTTGGATATAATAAACTATTAACAGAAGAGCCGTCCACGCTCAAAAAAGGAATAGAAATTAATATGTCTGGTGCATAAATATTAGTTTCCTGATATGGTATTGTTAAAGTAAAAAACTGCGCACCATAAGAAGCAATTGGAGTTAAACTCATTTCTATAGCAGACTCATTTCTATTTTCTGAAATAGAAATGGAATTTTTAATTATGTTAATTTGATCTTCATTTAAAGACGAGCCTGAAATAGTAATAGACGGAGAACCTGACGAATTTTTCTTAATTTGAAAATTACCGCCATAAATGATACCAATTGGATCATTAAACGGAACACCCGTATTAGTTATTTTAATTATTGATCTTTCAGGATTTGGTAAAGAAGTAGAATATCTTAAATTATATTTAAAAGGACTTTCTGTTGTTGAAATAACGTCACCTGTATAAACAGGCGTTTGACCAACAAACCTTGTTTCTTGTAAATCAATTTTTGAAATATAAGACGAAGACATAAATTAAATTAAACCTTTATAAACTTAGCAGGAAGTTCAACAGATATTTCCACTTTTTGTTTTTTACCATTCTGATCTTGTAAAACTACATATCCATTTGATTTAGAAATGACCTTATAAACGTCTTCTTGATTAACTTTGAAAGCTATTCCAACGCTTTTACTGTGAAACTTGTCTCCAATCGCAATCATTGAAGGATCGCCTGGTCCTCTATATATCATCTTCTTAACAGAATCATCTTGATTTTTATTCTCTCCTGCGACAAGTCCTTCAAACTCCGCCTTTTTAAAAGAGCCGTACCATCCGCTTTGTTTTTGATTATCACTCTTATTACTATACATATCATTAACCTCTTGTTTGATAGACTCTATAAAATTCAAAGACTGCTGTTTATCAGATACGTTTCCTGCCATTTGTTCTTCAAGAAGCTTATCTTGTATATACTTAATAAAGCTTGGTTTATCTTTTGTTGGTTTTGGAGATAAATTAGGAAATAAAGACATAATTTCATTACCGTCAACAAGAGGTTTTGAACGCACATCTACTGGACGGGCAGCATAGTCTTTCATTTGTTGAAAATGTTTTTGTTTAAGAGCAACATCTTCTGGATTGCCTTCTTCAGACTTAGCCATAGAATCTGCTTCAGCGTGCATCATAACAAGTTCCCAAATATCATTTCGATCAATTCCTGGAACTTGTAAATCTCGCATAAATCTACCAATAGTTCTATTAGTCCATTCTTTTGTATGAGGTCTCATATGCTGCTTAATAACAGCATTAATAAATTTTCTATCACTTTCTTTAATACCTATTCTTTTTAGTATCGCCTCTGCTATTTCGGCAGATTTATCTTCATGTCCATGATAAGAATAATATTCTGGTTCATTTTGTTTTGGCTTACGGATATCTGGATGAGCCTTTCCATAATCATGAAAAAGAGCAGCAAGAATCATATTCGATCTATCTTCCTTAGAGACATTTCTTTCTTTCATAATCTTTTCAAGATTTTCTACTACTCTAAGAGTATGCTCAAGAAGATTAAATTGATGATGCTTGCTTTTCATATCTAAGTCAAGAGGTAATAAACTTTGTGTTTCAGGAACGTCAAAAACAGCAGAGTCAAGTCCGGTTGAAAACAACACTCGTAAAGCGCTAGAGGGTCTTTCTCCTGCAAGCATTTTAAGAAGTTCTGGACCAGATCTTTCTGGTGATACCTTGCTTTTATAAGCATCTCGAACTTCAGGGTCTTTCATAGCCAAAAGAGTCTGAGAGTCTATTTGCGCATTTGGATATTTACTGTAAAATCTTAATACTCGCATAACCCTTAACGGATCGTCTATAAATGTCTTTTTAGGATCTAACGGAGTTTTTAGTATCATATTTTGAAGATCTTGTAAACCTCCAACATAATCTTCAACTTGTTGATTATTTATATTATAAAACATAGAGTTAATAGTTAAATCTCGTCTTTCAGAGTCTACTTTAGGATCTTCAGACAGCTCCATTACTGGAATTCTTGAGTCTCCGTAAGACTCGCTTCTAAGATTAACAAAGTCAATTTTGTGACCATATATATTTAAAGACGCTGTTTCTAAATGCTTAGACTTTTCTGGATTTTGTTTTATAATATAAGATGAATCAACAACAATACCAGAATCTTTATTTTCTTTTGCGTATTTAATTGCGTAATCAACAAATGCTTTGCCAGTCATTTTATCTAAAGCAATGTCAATATCATCACTAGAAAGACCTAATAATTTATCTCGAACCCATCCGCCCGCAACTCTAAAAGTTAGACCTAGATTCATCTTTTGGTTAATATTTAAAAGCGTTTGAAAGATTTGTTGTTCTGTATGTGTTAAATTAATTTGAGTTTGTGAGTTTTTGATCAAAAAATTAACATTTGACGCTTTTTTTACAATACTATCAAAAAAACCTGATCTTTTCCAGAAATCTACAGTATAACGTGAAGGCTTTGATTTGTAAGACTTTCGATTCGGAAACGCATCCCATCTCTTTGCTAAGATTTCTCTTAGAGCGTCTTCTTCAGATTCGGCGCGACATTTTTCCTGAGCAATCCCCATAGCAGGTAAATGAACAATAAAAGTTTCGAGTTTCGAAGCAAACTTATACTTGTCTAATCCTGGTACAACAGAATTTGAATATACAGGACAATTTACTTTATATTCTTTAAGAATGCCATCAACAACATTAACTAATTCTAAATCGTTACTTTCTATAACAATAGAATGTAATAATCCGTCAATTTTTAGGCTAGGAGTCATAAAACAACACAATCCACCAAAAATAAACTTATCACACTTATTTGCCGCCGCAACTCTTTCTGGATTATCTAAAATTAGCTTTACTTTATATTCTTTTATTATTCTTTCTGCACAAGATTTAGAAAAAGCTATGCATACATTATTATTAATAATTACTTTGTTTTTAAGTATGCTTCTTAATTCTACAATATCACAGCAATATACCGAGCTATTATAAAAGTTACTATTTTCAAATATATATTGCAATAAGTGCCTTGGAGAAGATTGTAAATTTAAAAAAGTATCTCTATTAGAAAACAAACAACGAACAAAAACAGAAATCTCTGTTTCTGTAAAATCTTTTTTTATATTGCAGTTTTTGGCTATTTCTAATAAGTCTTTTTTAAACAAGTCAAAATTCATGGTCTATTCCTTCTACAACCCCCGCATCCAGGCTTTTTTATTGGAGTTGGAGGTTGAGGATTTGGTTGAGGCTGAGGGTTCGTTTGAGGTTGAGTGGTTCTTTGGGGCTTTACAGGCTCAACATTTGGAATAATCTTTGTATTATTCATAGAAGGGGTTCCTAGACCTGCTTTTTGATATAATCTTTTCATTTGTTCAGTACGATTCATAATCATGCTCCTTCAGAAATCATATTAACAATTTCTTTTATAACTTTTCTAACTTCTGGATCTTTTGCTTCGTTGAATTTTAATGTTAGTACCGAATTAATTTTTTCAATAACAATTTTAACTGGCTCTTCTTGTTCTCTTAACTGCTGTATTTTTTCTTGAACCTTAACAGCTTGATCTATAATCTTTATCAAAGTTTCTTGATTTTTTCTTAAGTCTTCAACTTTTGTAGAATCCATAGAAGAAGCCAGTTCATGAACCTGTTTGTCAAGCAAAATTGAGTATAGTTCTAGTCTTTTTTCTTGCGAAACTCTAATTTTGGCGTACTCTTCAAGATTTTCTGCATAATATTTTAATTTTCGCGCAGACACTGACCTTTTATAATGAGCTTCAAAGTGATTATGAACTGCTCTGTCAGATATGTCTTCCCCTTTGCTTTTTAAATATTTAAATATAAAATAAGCAGATTTACCCTCAGTAAACATATTTTCTGCCTCAGCTCTATAAATTGAGTTACAGAGCTTGCAGTTTGTTTTCATAATTGGATCTTCAGGAAGATCTCGGGCAAAATTTATAACATCTGAATAGTTTTTTTCTGCTTGAACTATAGACTTTGAAGGTTCTTTTGATGAGATTTCTTCTTGCATTTATATCCCTTTAGTTTTTTTTGTTATGACTTCTTGCAAAATCTTCTCTTGTTTGAATTAATTTAGATATCTTCTTATCGAGCTCAATTGCTGCTTGTTGACACAGAATTTCAAATTTATAAGGAGAATCTAAGGCAACTTTATCAGCTTCTTCTAATATAGCAATAACAGAGGGAAAAGAAGAAACTTTTTTGCTCATTCTTATTTGCTCAACAACCCTTCTAGCGCCTCTTTGAGTTTGAAAGACTAATTTAGAACAATAACGAAGTAAATTATTTAACTTTTTTAAAGATCTAATTTGATGATTAATTAAATTTCTATCTTCAAAATTTTTAATACCAAAAGAAGCTTGATCGTCAAATAAATTATTTGAGAAAATATACCACATAACTTTAAGACTCTTTTTTAATAGAAACCTTATAATTTTTAGTTACATCTTTAAAATTGTCATCTTCAATCTCTAATACAACACCTTCCAAATCATTACCGTTAACCTGAATATAAACAGCCTCTTTACCTGTAAAATCGCCGTCTACATTCATAGCATATTTTTGTTGTAATATACTAAAAACTACTTTTATACCATTATCTTTTTGGTAAAATTTTTCAGCATTTTTGGCAATTTTTTTTGTATTAAGAAGTATTTTTTTAGCTTTTGCGTCTTTAGCAACGTCTCTAATAGCCTTGCAGATTTTTTCAACTTCCTTATCGTTAATGCTTCCGAGCTTTGTTAATTCATTAAATATTTTTTCATTAATATTATAGTTTTTATTTAAATTTGTTTCAATATTTGTAGATTGTTTTCCTTTTTCAGTTGAAGCAACAGAAATTTTATGATCTAACGGGCCAATGAGTGCTTCAACTATTTTGGATCTATCTAAATGATAGCCTTCATTATCAACATCAAATCCATCATGATTAACAGTTTCGCCTTTTGTATAAACCGGCTTATCGTTTTTCTCTAATGAAGACGAAGCAGACTTTAAGTTAGGATTACTTTTTAAGCTAGCGGCATTAACAAGAATTTTTTCTATCTGAGCAGGGTCCATATGAATGCCTTGACTAGAAATGGTTTCGCCACTTTCAGTTTGAACAGATTTTCTTTTAATTAAGTCTTCATAATTAGGCATTGTGATGTCTCCTAGAAAATTCAGCTATTAATAACGCTTCAGCTTTACCATCGTCTTTCTTTAAAACAAATTCTTGTTCTAAATTAGAATACAATTTTTTTGCCAAATCTCTTGCATGATCTTTAGAGAGTTTTTTTGCTTTTTCAAGTTCTTTTTTATGTTCTTTTTTTGTTTCATTATATTTTTTTCTATCAAAAGCTGATAGTCTATTGAATTCTATATTACTAATCTTAAGTATTTCTGGTTTTTCAAGTTTTTTTAGTAGATTATCAGCCCATTCTTTTTTCCAAGATACGGGAGTGATAAAAATATGGTTCATGTGATAAGCAGCGACCATTCCTTCCCATATTCCTGCGCCTCGGCCAAAAGAATACATACTTGTAGTTCCCTGTTGCGGCATAGCGTGTGTCGCCTCTTGAGCAACTAAACATTTGCAGTTTTTATATTTTTCTAATATTAAAGCCATAGCCTCAACATCATAGTCTTTCTTTTTCTTTTTATTTTTAATAATATCTTTTGTTGGAGTTGAAAAAACTTCAGCAACAATATTTCCATTTCTTAAATCTAAAACTGCAATAGCTCCGCCGATGCCAGGATCAATACCAAAAATTACATCATACATTGCATAAACCTCCCTTAATCTACCGATATCAGTAGATAAGAGGGAGTTAAACATCGTCTCCTTTTTAACTTTACAAACAAACGTGACAGCGCTTGTTTGTATTTTTAATTACAATAATTTAACCACAAAGATTATCATTACCAATTAAATTTTTGATATAGGTCGCTCCTTTAAAAAACATTTTACTCTTTTCTAGGTCTTCTTTAGAACAGACTTCTTTTATAATATCTTTAATATGATTATTATAATCTTCGTCTTTTCTTGAGAATCTTATTGTACCGTCTGGTAGTATATCTATTGATAAATCTTTCATTTCTTCGTTTTCTTTTGTTGATTTTTTACCTTTTGTTTCTTTTTAATACTTTTGTTTGAAACTTTCTTTTTTGTATTACTTTTAGATGGTTCTTCTATTTTAGTAATATTACCGTCTGCAAAATCTCGCTGCAAAGAAATTAATGGAGTCCAGACCTCTCCCATAATATTTCCAACGATACACACCAAAGTAAGGCCAATCTCGACCTTGTGCGATGAAACAACAAAAATATCATTATATGAAACAGAAGTATATTTGAATTTAGTTCCAACTTCAAATTTTTCATTTAATATAGATGCGTCATAAATACGGCCATTTTGGAATATTGTGTTTTGATTCATTATTTTTCTCCGTTAAGATTTTTTCTTTGCTTTTTTGTTTCGGGATACAAACTTTCATCTGATATGTCAATAGGCATCTTTTGAAGTAATAATTCTCTTTGTTTATCGTTAAACTTAGGAAGCTCAATTGTTATAAGCACTTCAATATCGCCTCTTTTAGAACTAGACTTTATATTAATACCGCGACCCGGAATTAAAATACTCTCGTCACTAGCCTGCATAGGTGCTATATAAACAAATAATTCTTCATTATCAACTGAAGGTAAAACAATATTAGATCCATTCATAGCTTCAAATAAAGTAATCATTAAATTAATTCTTAAATTATTTTGATAAATTTTATAATTTGGGTCATCTTCTGCTAAGACTCTCAAATAACAATCGCCTCTTGTTCCGTTAGCGCTTGTTATCTTACCGTAATTTTTAATTCTCAAAGAATCTCCAAAACAGACCATTGGAGGAATGTGAACTTCAAGAGGTATTTTTTTTTCAACAAAGCCTCCAATACAATCAGAACATCGATCGGCCATCATAAAAAAGCCACCCGTTCCATGACAATGAGCGCAAGTCTTCTCAAATATAACATTTTTACCAAATTTATTTACAGTTACACTCGCCTTACCTGTGCCTTTACAATATTTACATGGTTTAGGAACAGAACCGGGTTTTATAGTTTTGCCTTTACAAGTGGGACAAGTTTCATTAGAACAAACAGTAAATGACTTTTTACAGCCAAGTATAGATTCTTTTATAGAGCATTTAATATCTGCTTTAATATCTTCTCCGTAAAAAGAATTAAAGTTATTGAACTTGTTATCTGTATCGTCGTATACCCAAGTCTGACTAAAACCAGAAGCCGCAGTATAGTGCTTATGAAAAATATCTTCAAAGTCATTTGAATAAAAATCAGATTGTTTACTTCCAAAAGAAGAGAAATTATTTTTTAATGCAAAATCATATTTTTTTCTTTTCTGTTCGTCAGATAAAACATCATAAGCTTCTTGAACTTCTTTAAATTTATCTTCTGCTGATTTATTATTAGGATTAGTATCTGGATGATATTTCATTGCAAGCTTACGATACTCTTTTTTAATAGTATCAGCGTCTGCGTCATTACTAATTCCTAATAATTGATAATAATTCTTCATCTTTACTGATGCTTATTGCAGTTCTTATTCTTGGTCTCTTCTTGAAAATACTCTGGTTTTTTGCTGTGAGATATTGTTTCTCCAAGCGCTTTAATAAACTTTTCTGCTGTTTCCGCGCAACCGCTTCCTTGAAAGTTTAACATTTCAATAGAAACACTTCCGTCTGGTTTAATTTTAATTTCTATTTCTTTTTGCATATAATATACTTTTCACTTATTTAACGTCTTCGCCTTGACCATCCTCATCCTCTTCGCCTTCTTCGTCGTCAAGCAGCGTTCCAGGCTCATTTATCATATTTCTAATTGTGTTGTTTAGATCTAAAATATCTTGTGTTAAAAACCAAGCATGAGAAACGGCTTCCATAATGTTTACCGCGTCTTGAGGGTTTGTTAAGGGTTTTCTATTAATTACATAGTTTTCATGAAGATTTTTTATCACCATCTCGCAAAGCTCTATCATTCTATCATGATCAATTCCATAATCGTCCATATTAGGTTCTTGATTATTTGAAAATTGATCAGAATTTTTATCTGTAGACATACATTCTCCTTTATATCTTATATCCAAACTCGTTTTTAATTGCCGGAATTTCGTCAGAATCTTCTTTATGAATTGAATTCTTAATAAACAAATAAAGAGTGTTCTTTAGATGCTCAAAAGAATCGTCAACTTTATTCAGTTGATTTTCCAGCTTATCTATACTTTCTTGATTTACTTCTTTTGATAGATTATAGCAAGACTCTCTTACGTCAGAAATATTTTTTAAGATTAACAAACAAGCGTCGTCTATTCTATTCAAGTTATTATATTCGTTCATATTTTATTCCTTAACTTTTCAACTGAAGAAAATATTGAAACTGCCGTCTTATAATTAATAACATTGCATAAAACCATAATAATTGTGTTGGCAATTAAAAGAGCCTCCGCGTCTGAATCGCATCCTCTTGTTAACAAAATTCCTTTATGCAATAAGTTGTTAAGTATGTAGAGTTCTTTTCTAGAATAGACTTCTATTGAAGGCTTTTTACCATATATAGGATTGACACAAGAATTTATAGAATAATTGCTCCACAAAGAAGAACCTTTTTCGTCAGGTTTTACTCTTGCAGAAAAGCCCGTACCAACGTAGTTTATTTTCTTCAAAGAAAGAGCAGAACTTACCAAATCCTGGCCAGTAATCTTATTTGCTGATTTTTCTTTTAAAAACAATAGAAGTTTATATTTCCAGTACATGCTAAAAAGAATTTGGGATACACCGTCAACATGGCTTTTTCCAAGAAGATTAGACTTTTCAATAAAATTAAGAAGCGATTCATAATCTCTAGAATCGCACTTTGAAACAAAATCCCATATCGCTATAGTTTCGTAAGAGGAAGAAGTATTAATTACACACTCTCGATTTAAAGACTTAGCTCTTACATCAAATAATTGCATTTTAAGTATTATCATTTCTAGCGCGTCAATTAAAACATTGCCTTTGTCATCAAAGGGGCACGTCTCGACAATCGCTTCAACAGCATCTTCTTCTATCTTAAGACCCATTTTAGTGCATCGCTGATTTACCCAACCAGCTACATCTCTTTTTTTAAGAGATGTTTCTTCGATAAAGAGTTTTCCGACTTTTTCAACAGAAGAAAACAAAAACTTGTTTTGTTCGGGAGACATCATATAAAAAATAATATAAATATGAGAAGGCAAGTTTTCAATTAAAGCTTTAAGTTTTTTCTTTTCGCTTTCTGTCAAAGACGGCAAATCAGTAAAAATAATCAAACGATTATCAGAAAAACAAGAATAAGAGCTTAAAGTATTATTTATGTCAAGAAATGAAGAACAATCATCAAATTTTATAATTTCATAGTTAGAAAATTTTTCAACAAGATTAGAAAATGTTGGTTTAATATAATAAAGAGGACCATACATCCAAATGATGTTTTTACTTGACATAATATATCTGTGTTTCACTTATTAGTGGCGAAAAATACTGCAAATTTTTCTGTTACGCTATTATTGTTCTTTGTCATCAAAGACGGATCAGAAACCTTATCGCCAGCGTAGTATCTAATAACAATAGGTTTTGTGGGATCGTCAATTTCAATTTGAACTCTATCTTCTTCTGTTCCCTTGCTAAACGCCTCATTAATATACAAAGACGCACACTTGATTGCTAAAGATTCGTTTGATTGCCCAGTGCAGTCTTCAATTGAAATCTTTCGAGAAGATTTCATCGAACTATCGCTCTTAGAATTAATTAACTTATTTGAAGCGTCAAAAGATAGGTGACAGAAATGGGGGTGGTTTTGTTTTTTGGCTTCTTCGTTGTTTGTTGCAAGCAAACCCTTTACCGCTCCTTTCCAAGAGCCAATTTTAGTCACGCACTTAAACTGACTTTCTCGATTGAGAAAACGATTTTCGTCGTACCAAGTAATAGAAGGGTCGCAATTATAAAAGTTTATAATTGTATTTCCGCACTTAACTGCTAATGACTTCTTATTAGAAGATATTTCTATATTTTCGCAATTAACTTTGTTTAATACAGAAATAAGAGCCGGGGTTTGCTCATTTGGGAAAAGAATGTTTACGTCTTCTGATACAGAAAGAATATCTTTTCCTTCAATATCTGCCACTGCAAAGCGCTGTCCGTCTCCTGCAACAAATCTTAAAGTTCCATTTTTGGTGGCTCTTAAAACCCAATACGTCAGGCTCTTCATGCTCATCTGAAAACCGTGAGCAAACACAATCTTATTAGCATAGGAAGCAAATACATTTCGTTTTATTTGTATCTTGGGATCTTTGTTAGATACTGAAAGTTCTGCAAAAGAACATAGCTCATTAAAAACAGGAACAGACTGAAATTCATCAGGTGAATCAGCTTTACGAATAATTAATTCTTTACCGTGAGAGGGATCAGACGGTTGAGAAAGTTCAAAAATAAGTTCGTCGCTATTATGAAATGAGTTAATTGTTTGTTGAAAATCAGTTGAGTTGACTGTTACTTCTCCGTCTCTCTCAAAAATAACGCCTAACCACGAGGCGTCTATAAGAGTTTGCGCAGTTATTGCGCCGCCGTCAGCAACAGCAGTCATTTTGTCGCCAGAAACAGTCAAGGTTATCTTGAATGAAGAAGGGTAGTCTTTTACAACTCCCTTTTCGGCTACTAAACAAACAGGACTAATTGCGTTTTGAAATGCTTCAGCATTAACCTTGAACTTCATCTTAATCTCCTTAATTTTTCTTTTTCAGTTCGCCAGATTCATATTTTTCAAGTATAGACTTGGCCTTGTTTTTAATTCGGCTCAGAGCGTTGTCCACGCCTTTTACATTCACTGTTATTTTGAACCGCCCTTGATTTATCTTTTCTGCAATTTCCTCATAAGAATATTTTTGTGTATATAAAACAAATACTACTTTTTCAAAGTCAGAAAGAGATTCAAGCAGAAAACTATGTAAATCATTAAAATATTCTTTTTCTCCAACCTCAGTAATTAAATCTAAAAAATTATCATTTGTAATAATATTAGAAAGCGATAAGTCTTCGTCAAACGAATTTGTTTTTTTAGACTCTTTATCTAGAGAAACGCTTTGATTTAGAATTCTTTTCTTATTTTGATAAGAAGACTTAAACTCAGTTGCTAAATGTCTTCTAATGCAAAGAAGAGCAAATTTATCAAACGGAGCAGGTCCGTCTCCCGAAGATCGGTCTTTATCGTAATCTTTTATAGCTTTAAATCGAAGAGCAAACAGAGCTTCTTGAAGAATATCTGTATTATCACAACCAGGTATATTAAAACGAGATATTAATTTTTGTACTTTAGGTAATATAATTACTAATAAATCGTCAAAGGCTTTGTTAGCCTTGTGTTGATTATTTTTACGAATAATATTAACAAGACTAATGCATTTTAGATTAATTTCATTTTCTAAAACTAAAGATTCATTATTTTCTTGTTCAACTTGCTTGATTTGTTTAATTTGCTTTTTTTGTTTAAATTTTTTGTTCTTTGACATTGAAATCTCATGATTTATTGTTCCTGTCTGTTTTGCCAAAGATAATAGATTGAACAACAAATTTTTCAAGCATCGTTTGCGGATTCAAGTTAAGGGCGATGCCCTTGTTGACTTCAGAAATAGCATCAAGCATATATAAAATGATAGGAATAGAAAGATCTTTTGACTGATGAGTAAACTTTTTCTTTTCTTCTTCAGTTAAGAACAACAGTTTGGCAGTGCTTTGACAGGTTTGGATAATTAACATTGTTCGTAAGTGGTCTACAAGACCGTTTACAACCTCCCCAACGTCGCGACCGCCGCAAAGAATACTTTCGATTATTCGCATTGCTTCGCCAGCGTCAGGTTTAAGTATAGCATCGACTAAATCAAAATATTTATTTTCATTAACAGCAGAAAGAGCGTTTTCTGCAATTTCTGAAGTAATTTTTTGACCGTTAGCAAAAGTAATTAATGTTTGTAAGTTTTGTATAGAATTTCTTACAGAGTTTTTTGACAGTCTAGCCGCTAAGCGAACGGCAGAATCTTCAATTTCAATTTTTTCTGAAGTAGCTATTTTCTTGAGATTATGAAAAATTGTTTCTACTGGAACTTTATTAAATCTTAGTGAAATACAACGACTATGAATAGTTTCTTTTAACTTATCAACATCGGTTGTGCAAAGTATAAAAATAACATTCTTTGGCGGTTCTTCAATCATTTTCAAGGCAGCTTCAGCTCCGTCGCCAGTAAGACGATGAGCCTCGTCAATAATTACAAAGCGATATTTGAAAACAAAAGGCGAATATTGAATAACATTTTTAAGCTCTCTAATATCTTCTATTCCTCGGTTCGAGGCAGCGTCAATTTCCCTTACGTCTTTTGACTTGCCCTCATATATATCTAATATGTCTGGATCAGACAAATCTGGCTCAAGAGTCATTCCAGATTTGTTATTAACAGAGGCTGCAAAGATTCGACTGCAAGAAGTCTTGCCAATACCAAACTTTCCGCCAAAAATATAAGCATGATGTAACTGTCCGCTTGTTATTGTATTACTTAAAATTTTAACGGCAGATTCTTGACCAATTATATCAGCAAGTTTTTTTGGGCGATATTTGTTTGCTAAAATGTCCACGACGCTTCCTTTTAGTGTATTTTTTCAGTCTTTATGTTTTTGTTTAAGAACTCTAAAACAAGTCTATTTTTTTCAAAAATATCTACATCAGGAACTTTACAAACATAAGGATGTGGTTCTGAAAAGTAATCATTTAGTGCATTTTCGCTTTTGTGTTCGTCTTGATATATACTTCTTGTTAATCGTACTAGCAGCCCGCCGGCTTTAAGTATTGCGTCTGCTTCTGAAGGAAATCGAACGTCCGCAATCAATGCGATTTTTGGAGATTCTTTTGAAATATTTTTTATACAGGCGTCAACCCAAACATTCTGAGAGAACATTTCTCTAAAGATATCAGTTCCAAGAAACTGCATAACCTGTCTAGCGGTCATAAACCCAGTGCTATTTGAGTTTTTCTTAAATATACTAGGAATATTATCCCAATGATAAGGAGTAACAGAATTTTTTTCTGCATCAGTTCCATTAACCTGTTTTTCTCTCAAATTAAGAATATTTACACACATATCCTTAATAGGATCTGCAAAAGAATAAACTTTTACAGGAACTCTAGGTTGTTTTTCGTCCGAGTTTATCACGCTTGAATACAACGGGTGATACAAGTCATAACTAGACTTAATAATATCTTCGCAATCTACAGGTTCAGACGAAAGATAATTCTTTGAAGATAAAAAAACTTTTTCGCCGTCCTTTGATTGGATTAAACTTTCTAATTCTTCTTCAGAAAAAGAATTTAGAAATAACAAATTGTAATAACAGCTAATGTATTTACATAAACTGCTTTTACCGCTTTGCTTCTTACCAGAAACTCCAATAATAGTAGTCAAAGATTGCATCCTTATTTATATTGGCTGAATAAAATAAACGCTTTTATTTTTCAAGATATCATGATTGACTTTGCTGATTTTTTGCTTTTTCCCGTCTTCAAGATAGATTCTTTGTTCTACTTTTGATCCTTTTTTGTCTTTAGAAAACTTAGATCCAATATATATAGAAACGTTTTCGTTAGATGGATCAAACGCAACCGGAGATTCTTTGCCAGCAAACTTTCTAAACTGTCCGCCTAAACGGTTTCCGCAATAAATAAAATCTTTTTCAAGTTCAACAAAATATGACTCGAACAAAGTCATTTGCTCGCTAAAAGTAAGAGCATTATTAAAATTTGAATCAGTAACTAACTCAGAAGCTTTTTGAACAGCTTCGTCTGTAGAATTAAATGTTCCAATGATTGACCCAACTCCATATTCGTCTTGAAACCAAAGTTGATATTTCATAATTAGTCCTTTCTCCAATTAACTTTACCGCTTAAAAGATCAGGAATGTCTGAAGTATCCATAAAGTCAACACCGAGCGTTCTAAATATTAACGAATGACCCTTCTTATCAAAGGGAACGGTTTTACCTTCTCCTTCGGGAGAAATGCTCATTAAAACCTCTGCAACAAGAGCAGCTTTGTGCTTATCAGATAAAGCGTCCCAGTCATTAGAGAAAACTGTTACAAAGTATGCTTTAGGACAGAATAGATTAAGAGGCGATCGAACAGGCTTAAGATCCCATAATTTCTTTTTTGTTTCTGGTCGTTCTTTATTAGTAATTTTAACAGCCGCAAGTTTTGTTGGATCTATAGCCGGAAAAACGCTCGGATATAAATCAATTAATTTTGCTGCTATATCAGGAATCTCAGTGACTTCTTCGTATTCAGGTTTCGTCTGCGCCATCGTTCGTCTCCTTATCTTTTAACATTTGTGAGGAAATGCTGCCAACTTCAAACTTACAATTTTTGTCGTTGACGTTTGCGGCATAAAAAATATCGGCGTCGTAATCGGCAATCTCGATTGAAACACCATTATCAGTTTTTTTAAGCACTAATAATAGAGATCCATCGCTTGATAAGTAATGACCAGCCTGTAAATCTCTTATTTCTGATTTCATTTATAATCTCTGCTCAAGAATTGTTATTTGATTTCTTCTTGAAGAATTTTTTCTTATTAAACGTTTTTGGTTTGAGAACAATTTCATTATTTTCTAGATCTCGCAAACCCTTGCATTTTGGATAAGTAGAACACCCGTAGAAATCTCCTTTCGAACCTTTTCTCAATATCATTTTGTTTTGACACAAAGGGCAAGGTTCGTTTCCGTATACTTTTTCAACAACAACTTTTTCTTTGGGAGTACCGTCTTTAGATATATTACAAGTAAACTTGCACTCTTTATCTGGACAAGCATAAAAAGACCCAAATTTACCATGCTTTTTGAGCAGCTTATTTTTCTTGCACTTCAAACAATCAAAGTCAGTAATAGATTCTTCTTTTTTTACAGATAAAGCATTGTCTATATCCGATTTAAGCCTATTCCAAAATTCTGATAAAACATCTATCTTTTTAAGATTCTTATCTCCAATTTTATCTAACTTTTCTTCCATATCAGAAGTAAAATTTAAATCTATAAAACAAAAATTAGATTTAATTAGAAACTCTGAAACTTTCATTCCTAAATCAGTAACATGATAAGAACTGTTTACTAAATTAATATATTTTCTAGCCAAAAGCGTTTTTGTTATTGTCACATAAGTTGAAGGTCTACCAATCCCGGTTTCTTCATACATTTTTGTAATAGATGATTTTGTGTATCTTGACGGAGGTTGAGTAAACTTTTGTTCTGCTTTAATATCAACAATTTCGCATGTTTCTCCAACCTTTAACGAGGGCAAAATTTTGTCTTCATTTGCCGTATAATCCCAAACTTTACGCCATCCGTCAAACAAAAGAGTAGAACCCGTAGCGCCAAACTCGTACTCCGCATATCGAAATCTTGCTGACACAGAAAGAGACTTAGTTTTTTCCATCTGCGAAGCAACGGTTCTTTTCCAGATCATTTCATACAAACTTCTTTCGTGAACATCACCAACGATTGTTGTGGCAGAAAAATCAACAGGACGAATAGCCTCGTGAGCTGCTTGAACATTAGCAGATTTGTTTGTATAATTAATAGCGTTATTTGGTAAATATTCTTTTGCAAAATTATTACTAATATAATTTCTAATATCAATAATTTTTTCTGGAACAATACTAACTGAATCGCTACGCAAATATGTTATATGCCCGTTTTCGTATAGTTTTTGAGCAACCTTCATTGTTTTTTCTTGGTCCCAACCCAAAACTGAAGCAGCAGTTTGCTGTAAAGTAGAAGTGGTAAATGGCGGTCTCGGAGAAGTAAAAGTCTCTTTTGAATCATATTTACTTACTGTTACATTTTGGTTTTTGATATCAGATAAAATTTTATCTGCATATTCTTTATTCTTGATTTTCATCTTGTCGGGATCAACAAGAAGAACTGTAATTTTTTCTTTATTTTTTGTTAATAAAACAGCTTCTATATTCCAATATTCTTCAGGAATAAATGATTTTATTTCGCTTTCTCTTTCTGCTAAGACTCTTAGAGCTGCGCTTTGCACCCTTCCTGCTGATTTTCCTCCAGTGGCAGTAGTTGTAAGAAAGCTACATTTATAACCGACAAGTCGATCTAAAATTCTTCTTGTTTCATAACTATCAACAAGATCGTAATCTATATTATTAGCATTATTAATAGCGTCTTGAACCGATTGTTTTGTAATACTATTTGTTTTTGCGCGTTTAAATGGAACGCCTTTTGGGAGTTGCTTGCTTAGGTGCCAAGCGATTGCTTCGCCCTCTCGGTCGGGGTCGCTCATAAGGTATACTTGAGTAGCCCCTTTAGCTGCTTTTACAATTTCTTTTACTACATCTTCCTTACCAGGCATTATGTCATATGTCGGTTCAAATGATTTTTTGATATTAACATTAAGACCTTTTGCCGGAAGATCGATAACGTGACCAACAGAAGCTATAACTTTATAGTCTTTGCCAAGAAACAAACCTATTTTTTTAGCCTTTTCGGGCGATTCTACTACAACTAGATATTTGGACATATTCGATTATCGACAAAAATAAAAGCGTGAGAAACTAATCTCACGCTTTTAAGAAGACAAAGGTTTATTTGATTCAATCAGACAACTTGAACGGGAAGGTTATAGAGAGAAGTCTTGCCAGTGCTTTGGAGATATGCTCCATTGCGAGAATCAACAATTCTAACGCCTTCAATCTGAGACTTACGAGCCATTCTAATAGCCTCGTAACGAGTGACGGACTTGTTGTTGCTTAGTACGAATCCAGTGGTGTGACGCTTTGCATTAGTAATACGCTTCTTAATTTTCTGCATTTTTATCTCCTTTTAGAAAAACCCTTTGTCTTCATTTACGTTAAAATCGACTGACATTTGGCCGAAAATTTCTTGCATTTTCTCGCTACTTAATGAAGCTCCAATTTGATTGAAAAAACTAGATTCAGCTTTATCAATGACATCAAAAAACTTTGTTTCTAATAAAAGCCTTTTAGTAAGATCATTGTTAAACATTGATAATAGCTCTTCTTTTTCTGATTCAGAAAAATTCTCTTTCACTACATTTTCAATGTCAACTATTAATTGATCTAGTATCAACGGGCAGCATTCTTCATATCTTTTTACCATCTCTTTTGCAAAGCTTTTATATGAGCATAACAGTTTTTCTTTTATTTTTTCACGGTCAAATTCTCCGAAAAGCTTTTGAGAAATTAAAATATCAGCAAAAGAATCTAAGCTTTTTTCTAGATTAGACATCGCTTCTGGACTTAGGTAGTTTGCTCTTTTATCGAGAAATTTTCTATATGGTTTAATAAAACCAATAGCTACCTTGGACTCTAAAGATATATTTGGCATCTTTTGTTTTCCTTCGAACACTTATCTACCAGCAGAAATGCCCTTGCCAACATAGCCAGAAGCCATTCCTGCGATGTGACACCAAGCTCTTATACAAGAATTGTATTGCTCTTCGGTTTTCGCATTACTCATAGTAAGCAATGGATCTCTTAGAATCTGAGAATTAAAGTTCAAAACACCATTAATTTGCAATCGTTTATATGCGTTTTCAAGCAAGTTAGGACTAACCCCTATTGCAGAAGAAAGATCAAGCATTTTAGGAGGAACGTTACCCAGCATAGCCAAAACAATAGCTACGCCGTAGGCTCCGTCCTTTTCGTCACTTGGAATTTCGTTAGAATTCCAGTTGTCTCCGCAAATAATCTTAACGATTTTTTCGTATTGCATTCTCATTTGGTCTCTTTCTGTTTATCAGATTAGTCTCGTTATTGCGTGTGGTGTACTTTCGATCCATCCATGATGCGATATCTCCATAAACACAGCTTTTTGCTTTAGTTCTGGAAGGTTAGCTGCACCGGAGTAGGTAAGGCCGGATCTTATTCCTCCAACGTATTCATTGATTATTTCGCTTACTGGACCTTTTGTTCGAACCTCAACAACTTCGCCTTCTGAAGCAACGTTGTCTTTGCCTATATCTTTTAAAAAGTGACGAGAAGATTGTCCTCTATATATCTTGTAACTTCCGTCTTGATGCTTGAAAATTTCTCCAGGAGTTTCAACGCATCCTGCTAATAGACTTCCAATCATAACAGCGTCAGCACCGGCTGCAATGGCTTTTACAATATCTCCTGAATTTCTGATTCCTCCATCAGCAATAACACCAATATGTTGAAACGAATTACGATCTAAAGACTCTCTAGCATTCATAATCGCAGAAAGCTGAGGAACCCCATGCCCTGTAACAATTCTTGTAGAACAAATACTTCCGCTACCAATTCCAATTTTAATAGCATTTGCACCCGCTGTTGCTAAATCTAATGCTCCTTCGGGAGTCGCTGTATTTCCGGCAATAATAAAAACATCCAACTCGCTAAGATTTTTCACCATTTCCAAAGACTGTAACATATGACCGTGAGCCACATCAAGGCAAACGATAACGCTATCTTTATTTATTAAGTTTATAGAACTTATAAAGTCCTTAATAAAGTTAATCCATTTATAATCGCATCCTACACTAAAAGCAACTCTTCCGCAAGTATTATAAACTCTACAAATTTCTTCTTTATACCGATCAAGATCGGTATAAAATCTATGCAATATTCCTAAGCCTCCCAAATTATGCATAGCAATAGCCATTTGAGAGCCAGTAATAGTGTCCATATTAGCGCTAATAATAGGAATATTTAGATTTACTTTTTTACCAATATTCGTTTCTACACTAATATTTTCATCGTTTCTAGACTTAAAACGTGATTTTTGAGGCTTTAACAAAACATCGTTGAATGTTAGCCAATCTAACGGAGTGTAGGTTTGCCCACGAGAATTTTCAAAATGCATTTATTTCTCCGTAAATTTAATTATGGAACAATAATTTTTGACTTATTAATCGCGTCGGCTTCGGCTGCGTTAGGAATAACAATTTTATTCTCTTCCTCTGCTTGCTTTCTTTGCTTTGCTTGTCTCAACCAGTTCAAATAGTTATTTAGAGAAGGCTCAAACTTTTCAAAAGATTCTTGAAGAGTAGAAGCCTCAATCGGAAATCTTACGTCTTGATGACAAAGAATTTGTAATTGACCATTAGGATTCTCGACAGTAACCGGCAGTCCAACAACTCCTAAGAAAGCAAGCTTCGGATCTTCAGTAGAGTTAAATTCCGAAGGCTGAGCTTCTTTTTCCGTCTCGGCATTGATGAGTTTAAGCCTTTCAACTCGTTCGCCATTTGGTCCCAAAAACGACTCGATTGTTCTAACCAACATAATCTACCCTTTCTTTTTTACGGAAAATTAATAAAAGATACGTGTTCGATTCGCTCTAAGGTTCCGCCCTTTCTGATAAGGGGAACCTTTTTTCTTAAAACTTCAATCCATTTATATTGAGGAAATACTTCCTTAGCGTCAGTGCCATAAGTTAATATCACCGGACAAGACAATTTAGAAATTAAATTTACTGTGTCTTGCGGACAATAACTCTCTTCAACCCCTTTTTTACCGTCTTGTTTATAGTTTCCTTTTGTTCCTGCGTATGGAGGATCTAAAAAAATAAGATCACCGTCAGCCTCTTTGTACTCGGTATGAACGCTACCAAGAATAAGATCTATTTCCTTGACTCTATCAAGATACTTAACTGTTTTTTCTACTGGTAATTTCCATTTTGGATAAATTTTCCATGAACTTAATTGTCCAACATAAACACCAGTTACATTTACTCTCATATATAACATCTCTTCTTTACTGATATTTTTTATATCTCGAACATCTGGTTTATTATTTGGATCATTTGCAACAGCGTCTTGCCTAATTTTTTCTAGTTCATGCAAACGCTGCGGAGTTGTTGTTTGCAACCATTTCCAAATATCAATAACATTTGGATTAACGTCAATACCCAAAGAAGGGCCAGTACGAGAAAGCAAAAAAGCACCCGAGCCTAAATATCCCTCAACAAGTCTTTTATGAGGAGGAAGTTGAATATTTAACTTTGCTAAGATCTTCCACTTATTACCAGAATATCTAAATATCATATTTAATAATTTGTTATAATTGTTTCTTTTACTTTGAATCTTTTTCCGCCCTTACTTACAGCTTTGACTAACCTGGGAACTTCTATTTCGTTGATTTTCCATTTACTAAATATAGAATACACAGACTGAGATGAACTATTAGAGACCATCCATTTAACGCCATTTGAATTCAAAAAAGTACAAAATTTTTCTAGGTTAGAAGTATCATTTTCTGAAAAGCCGTCTTCTGTATAAGCAGTAAAACTAGAAGTTGTATTTAAAGGTATATAAGGAGGATCAATATAATAAAATATATTTTTTTTATTTTTAAGTAACTCGTCAAAGTAAAATTCATAAGAACCGCAATGAATATTTGCTTTTTGTAAAAACTCTGAAGCTAATTGAATATTTTGATAATTAAATTTAATAAAAGGTAATTTATTTGTAGGTACATTGTATTTACCTTTTTTATTAACTCTCCAAAGTCCATTAAAACAAGTTTTGTTTATAAATAAAAAAATAGCAGCAGACACTAAATGGTTCTGTTGTAATAAATCGTCGCTAGTAACTAAATCTCTTTTTTCTTTGTAAAATAAACTTTTATCTTGACAAAGATTGTAATCTTTCTCAATAGACTCTAGAATTATCTTTAAATCTGGAAAGTTATTTTTGACGCAGTTATGGCAATTGATAAGATACTTATTTTTATCGCTAACAAAAAATACAGGTTTTAAATCATTATATAAGTTTTGTTCTAAATAATCATAATATTTAAAATACATAGAACCTGAACCAAAAAAAGGTTCTATATAATAATCTATTTTAGTAGGGAATCTTAATATTAAATCTTCTGCTATAGAAGACTTACCACCAACCCATTTAATATACATATTACCAACTATCGTTTTTTTCAGAATTGCCTAATTGCTGTAATTCTTTTCTAAACAAGACCCATCTTCTGTCTTCTTCAATTGAAATCTGACCGCTATCAATCTTTGACAAGTAATCTATACATTCGTCGATGGACGAAAATATTTCTTCTAATCTAAACACTCCAAATAACCAAGTTGGCAATTTTTCCTTACCACCTTCTATAATGCACAAACATGGTTTTTTTTGATCTTCAGCTGTATACAATTCGTCTAATGTACCATAAGAAGGAACAAGAGGATCAATATGCACAATTAAAAAGTCAGAAACATCCGTAAATCTTAGATCTTCTCTTCTAAATTTTTTAACAAATTTTTGTAATTCAATCCAATTTTTTTCTTCTCTAAGTTTTGAAACCGTCCTTATATCACCTTTTACTTCATGAACAAAAGAAGAAGGTTTATTGCAAGGGTCAATTATCCTCATTTTCAAGCGAGAAGACTTTGCCTTGAATTCTTCTCTCCATCCTCTGCCCAAATCTTTAGCTTGATCAATAGCTCCAGATAAATAAACAATAGCGTCTTTTAATTTATTCATAGTAACCCTTTTATTATTTATAAAAAATAGACTGTCCCTTTTTGGCCTTAAACAAAATATTTCCTGTTATGCCAGGATAAGATTTAATAAAATTTTGAGACGAGTAGTTTGGAGTCAAACTGAATAAACGACAATAAAGATAGTTTATAAGATCAAAAATATTTGCAATGTTACGAGTGTCTCTACAAGTTAGAGAAAAATACTCTAAAATTGATAAACAAAGATTAACCTCTTTATCTGTTAATTCTCTTTTATCAACAATAAGAGTATTATTGACACAGCCTATTAAAGAAATAATGATACGATGCTTGAGATATCTATTACTTGGTTTTTTTAATGTTTCTTCTGCACAAGATTCTATATTACTAAATACGGTAGCCATTTTTGCGCTAGGAAGATGTGTTATAGATATTTGATTAACACAATTTAAATCTTCCACATAATTCATTGCAAATTTAGAGGCTCTAGTTTTCACAGACATATTAGGCTTAGCGTTCTTTAATATTTTAGATATCATTAACTGTTCTCTTAGTAATGGATCTGTTTTTATCTGCTGAAGTTGATTAGATTGTATTGCTTTCTTCGCTTTATTTTTTAATATACGATTAGTAGAATGCTGAGCTATATTATTAATAATACTTTCAAACTTACTGAAATTTGAAAAAATAAATCTACTTATTACAGTACCTTGGGAAATTAATGATACAACTTTTTCTTCGTCCAAAAGATGAATGGTTTCTTCTTTGTGCTTTATAATTAGCGGTCTTATATCTTCATAAACATCGTTTTTGTTTATAAAGTTTTTTAGAGCTTCGGTGTCTTTTGATGCTAGTATCTTTGCAAATTCTTTTTCGGGAGAACCAAATTTAAGATTTGAAACTAGCTTAGAAACATTACTATCACCTGGTAAAATATGACTAAGATCGCCTCCTTTAATGAAGCAATCAAGAGCAAATTGCAATCTTCTGGGAGAAATTCTGTCTTTTGTTTCTGACGATAAAGAGTCCCACCACTCAATAGCATTATCGCTCATTTCTTTGCCATATTTCTCAACAAAATAAGGCTTGTGAGGCTTGTAAGGAATTTGAATATGAATATGAAATCGATCTTTTTGAGCTGGATCTAATTTATCTACATCATATGAAAGATCAGATTCGGAATCAGAATCTTCTGGATTAATAGCAGCCCAAACAACTCGCAAGTTGGGAAACTTGCAACCATTGATAGACTTGAACTGAATAAGTTCCATTACTGCATTCCGGACTTTTTTATGCGAACGATTAAATTCATCAAAAAATATTGCCTGAATTTCATCGTCTCGAAACTCTTTTGGCTTTACAAGATCGAGATAAGCGCCTTTTTCGTCTTCAATTTGTTTTGGAACGCCAATAAAATCAACCCAAGGGTCCATAGATGAAGCAGAAAAATATTTATATTTTAAATTATTTTTTTCGAAAGCATCTATAATCATGGAAGTTTTGCCAACTCCATGCTTGCCATAAAACAAAACATTTAAATTGTTCTCAATCCAAAAATCAAAATTCGACTGCTTCGGCATCCCTTCGTAAACCTTCATAGTAACTCCTAAATCTATTCTTGCTTTATCTTTTTTGTATTTTTAACGATAAATGTTTTATGTCAAGAAAAAGAAAACTCATAGACAAGAAGATTTTTAAACTCTCGCAAGGCTGCTGTCGGCTTTGCGGAGAATCTGACCCGTCTACTCTTGACGTACATCGTATAACCTACGGATCAGAAGGCGGTAAATACACGAAGAACAATGTAGTTTGCTTGTGCGTGAAATGCCATCGCAAAGTGCATGATAATCAAATTAAAATAATTAAATATTATAAAACTACTTCAGCTAAAGAAGTTTTATTAATTGAAGAAAATGGTAAAGAACGATTTATTTAAATACCTAATCGTTTTCTATATGGGTACTTGATATAGGACTTCCTAAATTAGCACAAATTTTTGCCCATTCAGGTTTAACTTTTATATTATTAAAACTTAAAAAATCATCTATAGTTGTTGCGTTATACGATAAAATTGCAACACTATTTAACTTATTAATTGCTGAATATAGTGAATTAAAACTTATTCCTGCAACTTCTTTATTATTTTCGCGAATAGGATTGAGCAAATCAACTTTAGCATCAGCGTTATTTAATCTTGCAACATAAACTAATGCTTGCGAAATATTATTATCTGTAATGTTTTTTTCTCTGATAGCTAAACTGTATTTATCTGAAACGTATTTGTATAAATCTGAAGATATAAGTCCGTTTTTATTAATGATAAAATATTTAAAATTAATTGTTAATTGATTTGGCATATTATAATCTACTTATTTTACTAGATAAATTTGCTATTTTGTCTTTTGTTTTATTTAAGTCTTCTATACTAGATATAATTTTATTATAATCAAAAGAACCTTTATTATCACAGTTTGAAATATTTTGATAATTAAAAATTGAGTTATTTAGATTACCAATAATAAATATTTTTGCATTAGGATTGTTATAGTTTATTTTTGATAAAATTTTTAATTTCTCTTTGTTGCTCATACCCTCTAGAGATACAATAAATATATCATATGCATTTTTATTGTCAATACCGCTTCCATGTTTCAAGTCAACTTCATACGGAGATAATACTTTTTCAAGACCTTCAAATATAGTTTTTTTATTACGTTCAAAAACAAAAATAGAAATTTTACTTTTTAGTATGTCATTTATTAAATCGTTCATATTTCCTCTTTTAATTCTTAGTTACAAAAACAGAATAGTTTACAATTTTATTTGTTTTTTGACTTATTGTAATAAAGTATACAATATTACCTTTTACTTCAAAATCTAAATTTTTCTTTTTAAGATCTTCTTGTTTTATAATAATATTACTAGAATTTGCAATAGCAATATCTACTGGATCAGAAGAGTCAATATAAAGAGTAATTTTACCATCGGATATCGGCGATATCTTAAACAAATCAGAATCTTTTATTCCTGATAAAGTTCCATTTAATGTTGCAATATTATTATTATTAAACATTATTGGATATGCATTCGCAAAGTCGCCGTCATTAGGATAATCATCAATTATCTGTACGCTAACAGACGACCATCCAAATATTTTTGAACCAATATCAAATATCGAATTAGATACTGTCGCTATACCAGCAATAGCAGCAACCGCTAAACCAACCCAAGCTTTTTTACTTTTTGCAGATCTAATAAAAGAATAAACTTCATGAACAATTTTATTGTTCATCTCGTTTCTTTCTTTGTCTTTTTTTAATTCTTCAGAAAATTCTAATAAAATTTTCCTAATTTCTTCAATTTCTTTTTGTGAGGAAGACTGCAAAAAAGAATTTTTATCAATTTCGCCATTAATTAATGTTATTTTATTAAAAATATTATATATTTCATCAATAATATTTTTGTCTATTTTATCTATTTTATCTGATATTTTCTCAAAATTTGATTTATAATTCTCTACATTTAACTTTATTTCAGTTAAATATTGAGATGTTTTTGTTTCATGATCTATTAATTTATCAAGTAAATCTAAAATAGCGGAAACAAATTTATCATTAGATGATGCCATTATTTAGAATTCTTTTATTTGCTTTAATAAGATTCTAAATATATTTATGCTTTACCTTTTTCCTTTTGATGCAATATTTACGGTATTCGCTTGGTCATTCGTATCGAGAAAGCGGGTAGTGATGCGATTCGTGGGGTATATAATAAGTACAATTAGAACTCAAAAACCAATGCCACCGAGAAGGGTATTGAGGATCTACAGGATTGCCTTCTCCGTCAGTAATTATAAAAACAGCCTCTGGATATGTAATTTTTTCTAAACTAATTCTGTTTTGTATTGATCTTTCGATAATCGAAAATGAAGTTCCGCCGCCAGCATGGATTCTTGGTTTATTAATATCAAGCTCTCTGACAGAGGTATCAAAAGCAAAAGCTCTAATCAAAAAACGATCTTCTGGAACTGAACGTACAGCTCGAAAGAATCTATCAGCAAGATGCACGCAAGAACCTGAAACGTCAAGGAAAAACCAAACACTAATTTTTTCTTTATCATAATGCTCTTCGTCAAGCTCTGAAGGCAGCATTAGATCTGTTGGTAAAAATTCCATGCGACGACTAGATTTCGCCCACTGTTCAGAATAAGAATCTTGAGATAATCTCTTTTTTGTCCATTCTTTTATAATAGATTCCCACTTTTTCTTTTTCTTAACTTTTTCCTTAAAATTAAATTTAATAATTATAGATCCATCGCCATTACCAGCTTTGGAATTTGGAGAAGGATTTGAACCGTCTTGTTTATTAATACGCTTTTCTCCCTCTTCTGAAGAAGAAGCCTTATCAACAAAGTCTTTCTTTTCATCGTCTGTTAATTTGCGTTCAATCTGATCTTCTATCGCTTCTTTAGCATTTTCATCATCAAAACTATCTAATAAGTCATGAGAATCTAAAGTGTTGCCAACTTCAGATTCAGATCCATCTTCATTGATGTAAAACAACCCGCCAGAACCACCAGAACCTCCGTTGCTTTGATTTGACGAGTTTTTAATTTTATCTTTCAATAAACCAAAATAATATTCAAATGATCGGTTTTTCTCCACTTTACTTTCGTCTTTGCCAAAAACTGTATCAATCCAACAAAAAGTATCAGAATTTTTAATTGATTGTCTATCAAATTCAAATTTATCAACTAATGTATGATTAACAACAACGTCTAAAGCTAAATTTGCAACTAAAAGATTGCCTTGAGCTCTTTTTAAGTCTTTTATTCTTACACCATGATTAAATATAACGTGAAGGGCTTCATGACAGATCACAAAAGACTTTGTATAAGTATCTGTTTCTTTCCAGAATAATGGATTAAAAATAAAATCTATTCTCTTGCCTTCTTTGTCAAAAGAAACAGCAGCTGTTTCAACATCAAAAGATAATCTAGGATAACCCATATCCCAAATCTGATAAAAAATTGCATGAAACATATCTAAATTTTTACTAATTTCATTAAATTCTTCTCTAATATCCATAGATAATAGAGATTTTTGTTCTTCTTCTGTAAGGATAATCTTTTCTTTCATTTTTGTCTCTTGATTTTATGTTTGTTTTTTAAAAAACATTCGATGAAAGTATAAAATTGTCAGAAAATATAGGAAAGCTTGTAATGAATCTTTTCTTACGAGATTCTCTTTCGGTTGGATTATATTTAACATCATAAATTTGACTATAATTATAATAATTTTGACTTACCTCAATTCTGTTTTCAATAGTCAAATAAGACCATTCAGCGTATAAATCAACTGCAATATTTTTCAGCACTTCTATATCTTTTGCATCTGGTCTAGCGTATATTACAAATTGTATAATTTTTATCATAAGAACAATTTCGTTGATATTATAGCAACTATTTTTTAATAAATCTATTTCAGATACAATTTTTTCTAAATCAGATTTAGAACTTGTAAATTGTAACATTGAAGCGCTAGTAATAAGGTTTTCAAATTTATCGGTATTAGAAATCGAAGAATAAAGATAAGAGTTAAGAAGATGTAATCTTTCTAGTGTTATTTTTTTATTTTTTACTATTGTTTTGCATTCTAAGGATGCCAAAGAGTCTAAATTTGATTTAGCATAATGCTCTTCTGGAATTGCAAGAAAGCGGTCTGCTTCTTCAATAATTTGACTTTGTTTATCTGATGAACCTTCAGACAAAATCTTTTGGAAGGTTTGTTTAATTTTCTTGTTTGGCGAATTTTTTGCTAAATTTTCAATCAGTTTCATGTAAAACTTAGGATTATTAATTATTTCTTCTTCAATACTTTTGTTAGAAGAGAGCAAAGATACAACTTTCTCTTCTGATAAAAGAGGCAATACATTTTTCATGATAACTTTATTTTCTGAAATTAGCTTTTTACAGCCATTAAAATTGTTTTCAATAGAGATCCATTTTCTAGTTTCGTTGACATCTCCGGCGCTTATAAGCGCTTGAAGCTTTTTCTCGACATTACCTGAAACTATTGCCTGCTTAAGAGCGGCTATATTTGCATTGATGGGTAAAGAGTATCTCAATTCATTAGTCTTGAAATAAGCATCAACAGCGTATTCTAGCCGTCTTGGACTAATTTTTAGCTTTACGTCATCAGGTTGAGAATCCCACCACTTGCAAAGCCCTTCAGCAAGATCTTGATCTTTAAATCTTTTTGCAAAATATTTCTTTGAGGGTTTGTATGGTATTTGTATATGAATATGAAATCGATCTTCTTGAGCTGGATCAAGGTTTTCAACATCAAATTTTAGATCTTTATCATCATCAGGATTAACAGCGGCCCAAACAACCTTTAATTGAGGAAACTTTAATCCATTAATAGATTTAAACTGAATTAGTTCCATCAACGCATTGCGAACTTTTTTATGAGATCTGTTAAACTCATCCACAAAGAATGCTTTAATTTCAGAGTTTATCATATGAGCCGGTCGAACCAGCTCTAAAACGTCATGACCGTCTTTATTTATTTTAGAGGGAACGCCAACAAGATCAACCCACGGATCAATTGTTGAGGCAGAGAAATACAAGAAATCCTTATTAATTTTCCATCCCATTTTTTCAAATGCAGAAAATACTAAAGATGTTTTTCCAACTCCATGACGGCCATGAAAAAGTACATTATACTCATTCTCAATCCAAGACATCAACATTTTGTCGTCAGGACTGTCTGTGATCCATTCCACTTTTTATTTCCTTTTCGGGAGGCTTTATCGCCTAGTATTTTTCTTCTTCGGAGTCTTTGTTCGGATACAAATACTCGTCACTACCAAAAGAGTCAAATAAAACTCGAAAATCATCAGGGATAGTTTTCAAGCTCGCCGAATAGCCAATCTTCTCGTTTATAGCAAATGCATAATTGATTCCGCAAAGCCTTAGTTTCCCATTAAAACAACAAAGCAATGCACTACCGCTATCTCCAATTGTTAATTCATAGCCTTGATCGCTATTCCACAACAAAAGACTAGATTCGCTTTTTATTATTTGAGCAAAAGAAAACTTTAAATCATACGCATTTTTTGACAAGCCATAACCAGCAACAATAACTTCAGAGCCAACATCAAGATTGTCATGAAATATTTTTATTGGTACAATTTTTTCTTCTGCCGTTTCTAGTTCTAAAAAAACAACATCACTATTTTCAAAAGAATGTACAACTTTTTTTACTTTTTTGTTTTTACCAAAAGGAAACTGAACATAATAATCTTCTTTAAAATATTCAAGACAATGATTTGCTGTAGCAACAATATTAGGATATATTAATACACCAGAACAATATGATTTATTATCAACAAAACTAGAACTTACTTTACATATAAAATTTAAATTAATTTTATTATTTAAATAATCATAAGCATAATTATTATTCATAAATTAAAATCTGGTAAATTGAATCTGGTTTTATGAACTTCGGCTATATTACTTTTTTGATTACCTGAAAATGGACACTTTCTACCAGAGAAATAATCTTTCTGCCAAGAATTTCCTCGATTAGGATTTTCATTAAAATCTTGTCTATACTTTGACCACTTGTTATATTTATCGTTTAATTCTGGATTTGATGAAATTGACTGAACATTGGTTTTGATATTTTCTAGCAGGTTTACAGGATACGGAATGATCATGCAAACTGGTTCGTCTTTTTCAAAACTAATCGGGAAATTTGGTTTGTAAATTTTCCAATTCATTGTAAAAGAATAGTCTGACCAAAAAGTTTCAACATACCCGTCTAAAGCGTAGGCCCCGTCTTTCCACAAATTGGTCGGACCTCTCACAAAAAGACCAATATCTTTTGACGTTTTAAACAAAAATGGTAAAGAAAATGTCAAAACACCATATCCAAAGTGTGAAGTAATTCGTTTAGAAAATTCTTCTTTTTCACATATGACTTTTAGTGAATCAACCTCTCTGCCTCCGTCCCAAACAACTGTGAAATCTGAAGGGCTTAGAATATGCCAGCCCATCTGGTTGGCAGCCAGTAAAGGAAGACACTTATTTGCGTGACCTCGTGTTTCTTCGGTTAACCATTCTCTCTGAGATGAAGCTCTAATAATAGGCCAAGACGGAGTAGAAATTGTGTAACAAGTCACCGATAAAGATTCTTCGTGTGTTTCAGAAAGATTTTGAACGTTTTCCATCGAAAGACCTTTCGCATGAGTGTTTGAACAAACAATTTCAGCAATATCAAACACTCGACGAACAAAAAAGATTATTTTCATATTTCACTGAGAACAAAATAACGATAAATATATAACAGTATTCTGCGAACAAAGAGAAAAGGAGCCAAAAATGAGTACCGAGTTAGTTAAAAACGTATCCAAGAGAAATTTTTCCTTCCTAGAAAGAGATTCAGATTTTCTCGATCAAGTTGAAGATGGAGATAAAACTTTTATTGTTCCTGCTCAGCCTGGCTCGTGCTATTGGGCAATTTTACGAGTTGGTTATGAAAATCACGATAAGCCAATCGGTATTGAAGACTATATAAATCTTGTTGCTAATCTTATGAAAGAAAGAGACCCTGAAAAGTGGGAAAAATTCAAAAATAAATCTACTGTAAAAACATTGAAAAATGGAGTTACCATTTCTAAAGACGCAAACAATTGGCGATTCAGAATTGAAACTAATATTAAAACAATGACCCGCCAAAGCGGAGCCAGTCCTTACGGTCAACGGCTTCACGAAAGAGGCCATATTCTCCGTTGGGAACCTTGGCACTTCAACGGTAAGGGCGGATATATTTTGAGAACAGATACAAACAAAACTCTTAAAGAAGAAAAGAACTAAGTTTTACCAATAAAGTTTTATAACCCCCAGTAAAGGAGAATCAAATGGGACTATTCATTGTTGGAGTGCTGTCTTTCGTTGCTGGCGCAGTTCTTGTTATCGTTTTCAGCAAAAACAACAAGAATCACATCGAAGCAGCTCGAAATGAGATTGTTGATGCTTACAATAAAGGCGAAGCTGAACTTAAAAAGCTTATTGATAGCTGGAAAAAGTAAACAGCCTTTACTAAAAAACATTCTTGCGTCAAAATGCGGGTTAATTCCCGCATTTTGCATTAAATAAACTAACAATTTATATTTTTAAAAATGAATAATAAAGTTCAAAAATTTGTCAATCATGTAAAGTTCATGTGCAAATCTAATAACGTTAAATTTATTAAAACTAAATACAATAGAATTAAAATAAGCAACAACGAATATGTTAGCGGCTACTTCCAAGAGGGAAACCGACAATCTGTTTTAGTTGTTGCTGGAAAAAATAAAAGATGGCTTGAAACGTTAGTTCACGAATATTCTCATCTTCTTCAGTCTATTAACATGACGAAAGAATGGACGAAAAGCAAGACGAAAAGCGGTAAAGACGCATGGTACATTATGAACGATCATCTAATGGGAAAAAGTATAAATCAAAAAGATATAAATGAAGCATATAAGATTGTAATACAATGCGAAAAAGAATGTGATAAACAAGCTGTTAAAATAATAAGGCAATTTAATCTTCCTATAAATACCAAAGTATATATAAAAAAATCAAATGCCTACCATTACTATCATCATTTTCTAAAAGAAACAGGAAACTCTAAATATGTAAAACCTCTTTACGAAAATAAAAAGTTAATTTCGTTATGCCCGTCAACTTTTCGATGTCAATCAGAAAAGTTTTGCCCAAAAAAGATTTTTAAAGAAATAAAAAACCATATTGAAAATAGTTAATTTTTAATATCATCTGCGTTATATATTAGCTCTAAGCTCTCGACGGGAACCTGATCATCTCCAACAACTTGATATTGTTTTTCAAAACCATCTAAAGTTTGAACAAGATATTTTGATTTTATTTTGACTTTCCAAACATCTCTGGTTCCGTCTGAGCCGCCAAGATCAATAGCAAGTCCTTCAGCAGAATCTAACTTATCTGTCAAAAATATGTTTGACGGAATCGTTTTGCTATTCAAATATATTTCTCTATGCTTTTTTGGCCTAGCAGTAAATAAAGTTAATAATTGGCTTTTAGACAAAGAGCCAGGAGATCTTAGTTCTTTAACCAGGTTAAAATAATCTGATTGAACTTTATTATCAACAAAAAAGTCAGTATCTCCCGCTTCTAAAACGTCGTCAATAACGACTTTATTATTTTTTAATTCATAAATTGTAAAAAATGGACTATCAGACTTTGAAGATAAGAATTCGACCATAACAGAATCAGAAGGCTCAAAAAAATTATCTTTGTCAACTGGTAAAACTGATAAAGAAATTTGACTACCATTCCACATTTCTATTCTTTTTATAGCACTAAAAATATATTGAGATATAACTAATGCTCTATTTTTCGTTTCTGAAAGCAATCGTTCAAAATCTTTCATTGCGTCTTGTTCTGAATATTTATTATCTATTCTCGCATTATTTATTTGATCTGCAAAAGTTCTTAAATTTTCAACAACTGTTCTTAATCTTTTATAAGCCAAATCTTGCTCTTCAATGCTCATGTTTGCAGAAATATACTTCTTTTTAGAAATCCAGCTTGTTAGTTGCCTCAAACCTTCTAATAAAGAAATCTCATTTTTACTGAATACGGCACTTTTAAGACTGTCAATATAAAAATAATAAAAATTATATTTTCTCAAAGTTTGTTCTATTTCTTTGAAGTTAAGAGAAAAAGACGACTGTTCTAGTTGTTTATTCTCTGAAAAATCAACTAAATTAGATAAATTAGTTTTTAAAGATTTTTCATAATCTGAAGTATCTATATTAAAATTAGATATTTTTCTATACCACATAAACATTAAATTCACAAAAATAAAAAACAAACCCTTTATTATGTTAAAAGCAAAACCCGTCTTCTGTAATTTCGTCGGGCATCTCTTGAAAGTTAAAATCTATCTCTTCTTTCTTTTTATTACTGCGCAAAAGGCTGTATGTTGAAGGGTTTAGTTCATTCTTTTTAACATACGATATATCGCAATCTTTCAATATGTTTTCAACAACTAAACCTAAAGATTGTTCAACTTGAATGTCTACTGGTTGATTCTTTAATTGAATAAAGTTAATGCTTTTATATATTTCTTCAATCGTCATTCCAATAGGGATTACCTTTTCTTTGACTCTTCTTTTGCTTTTGCGCTTTTTAACTTGCTTGGGTAGATTTTTTTTCTTGCTACTTTTTTTCATAGTTTACCTTTTTAAATTAAATAAGTTAAATACATTTTATTTCCTCGTTAAGAAAATAAAAGGTAAACTATATTACACAAAATTTAACTTAAACATTTTAAGGAGCAGTAGGATTAAAACGAATATTTCTTCTGCGTCTAAAAGTTGCTTCATCAACAGGGTAAAAAGACTCATTTCTGCAATGAAGAGAGTCTTTACCTGTATAGTTAACCCAGTCATGTTTAATAATTACTCTTGGAACAAATACGGCGCATCCCATATTATATGTTGCTTCATGAAATTCATTGTCGCACCAAACAGAAACATAGGATGGATGATATATATACCCAAAATAATCATATAAACTTTTATTCATTACAACAAGAGTATTAAGATCTCTTCCAACTCGCCCGTCATCATAATGCAGCGCTCCCATTTTGTCTGGAAAATATTTTTCCATATCAGAGCATATAATGTCATCATAACCCTGCTTTATAGGAGTCATATCGTCTGACGCTAATAGCAGCACTTTAAAATCTTGATGATCTTTCATATCTGCATTAATGGCTTGTATTTTTGTTTTTGAATGACCATAATAATAAAAAATGTTTTGTCTTCCGCCGTTACCTGGACTAAGCCACCATTGCATATCATAATTGTTCATAGTAGCGTCGTCTTCGTCCATACTTACGACAAACTTAACTTTTCTCTTTCCAGAAAGCATATTGTAATATCTATCAAATTGATTTCTAAACTTATCAGGTCTAGATCTTGTTGGAAATTTAATTAACAAATCAAACATAACTTCTCCCTATATCTTTAAAAATTTCTATATAGTCACTACATACTCCCATAAAGCCATAGCGACTAATATACCACTTATATTGAGCAATAGCTTCTTCGGGATTCCAATTTTGGTTAAATTCTGGTTGATTAAGAATAGAGTTTTCTACTACATTATGAGGGTAGGTCCAGATCCATCCTCTTGAAGTTAAAGTGCAAAAATCTTTTTCATGCCAAAACCAATGAATACCGCTTTGTTGAGTAAAAAAGTTTATAATTTCATAATTTTTAGCGTGACAAATAATTTTACTATCTTTAAGAAAATCTAAATCGCATGTATAAACTGGTTGATCATGTCCCAATAAGATCTTTTCATTTCTCATCCAAACATCAACTTCAACATAATAACCTTTGCTTAACGCTGTTTGTATATATTCTGGTCTGTTTTCAAGATTAGGTCTTGGACCAGTAAGATTGCCTCGATGGGATATCATAATCATTAGTAAGTATCCTTAAAAATTATTTAAAATATCGTCTTATATTAAAATGCCATTTATGTTTCTTGTATGTAATATTAAAAATTTATTCTCAAGTAATTATTAAGATCTTCAGGAGTACCTATACCGTGCATTTTATGAACAAAAAATGGGACAATCTTTTTACCGTTTTCTATCATTTCATTATAAACAGGAGCAATATAAAACTCATTATTTACTCTTAAGTTTTTACTAATCATACTTTCTGCGCATTTAACAAATTCTCGTCCATGCTTATACCAATAAACTCCGCAAGTAGCAATATCAGAAATTGGCTTTTTTTCAGCAACTTCTATAACATAACCTTTAAAATCTGTTTTTACAAATGACCATTTTGAATCAGTTGCATTAAAAGCAAATACAATACCGTCATAATCTTGATTTTGTTTTATACTTAAAAAATCTATATAATTATATTCTAAAATTTGATCAGAATTAGCAATTAATAAATCTTCATCGGTATTTATAAGATCTTTTGCAAGTAAAGCAGTACATGCGGCTCCTTCTGTTAAAGATTCGACTGTAATTATAGAAAATTTATTATTAGTTATTTTTCTTAAAACGTCTTGTAAATAGCTATATTTATCTAAATGTTCTTTTCTTACAAGAAAAATATATTCTGCATTAAAGCAAAGATTTTCAACAACACACTGAATCATAGGCTTGCCTTTTACGTCAACTAAAGGTTTAGGTAGTTTATAACCTTCTTTTAAAAAGCGGCTTCCTTCACCGGCCATTGGTATGAGTATTTTCACTATAGAAGCCTCCAAAAATTTCTAAGAAGTTTTCTTTTGTAACTTCTTGAGCATTTTTAACTTTCCAAATTAAATTAGCTTCGCTCAAAGAAGCAGACCGAATACCTTTTTCAGAATCTTCAACAATTAAGACAAACCCTGCGCCTTCTCTAATATGCTTTATCAACTTATTATAGCACTCAGGTGAAGGTTTTGGCTCAGAAACATCTTCGTTTGTTATTATTAAATCAAAATAAGGTAATTGTCCCGTCACAGACAGCATAAGGCTTGCAGTATGTTTTATAGAATTTGTTACGCATCCTAAAAATATTTTCTTTTCTTTTAAAAATTTCAGTAATTCAATTTTAGACTTTTCTTCTTTACCAAACTTTTTAATTGATTCTATAGTGTATTGCTGCTTAAGATTCCAAACTTTATCAAAATCTGAATTCTTCACTCCGAGCATATTTAATTTTACTTTTGTCGGTAATCCATTATACTTAACTTTATGATCTTCTTCTGAAATTTTAAAACCACAAACTTCAAAAAGGGCTTTATTAAGAGCGATATAGTGCCACTCGCAAGCGTCAACAAGAACGCCGTCTAAGTCAAATAATACCGCCTTTATACCGCTCATATTAAAGTCACTCCAGGATTAATTAACAGAAGATTTTTTTCAATTTCTTTTCTATAAATTCCAGTGTGCGAGGTTATAACCATAACATTATCTTTATCTGTAATTTTTTCTGGAGAATAAACCTCTAAATTAGAGCCATACATAATCTTGCCAATCTTAGACGGGGCTCTATCTAAAACCGCACTAAACTTAACATTATTTAAACAAGATAATAACAATTGAGAATTCACATGACAACTATAAATATAAGTTTCACCCTTATAATCTTTTATTTTTTGTTCAATATTTTTAATATTATTTTTAAATTTAGACATTTGTTCTTCAAAATCTAATACAATATTTTTATTATAATCAATATCAAACCCGTTCGAAACAAAATAATCAACTTGATCCACTTTCTCAAAAGCAAAAAATATTGAATGATTATTATAATAATAATAATTTACTATTTTAAAATTAGTTAATTTAGCTAAAATATTAATAATATTTTGATCTAAATAAAAACAGTGTTCAAAATGTAAACAGAGAGTTGGAATTTCAAAATTATAAATAAAATACTTCATGTCTGGTACTGACATAAACATTCTGCTGCCAGTTTTTAATGATTTATTACATTGAATAAAAAAATCAACAGGATTTTGCTGGTGCTCAAACAGGTGAGAATGAACAATGCAATCATAAATTTTGCTATGTTGATTAAAAAAGTTTCTTATAAATTTTACATTATCAAAATCATCTAACTTTGGATTAGGCTCAATAATATCCCAATTGTTAACTAAAGAACAACATTTTTTTGCAACTTTAGCCGCAGGATCGCCAATTTCAAGAACGCTCCCCTTAAGCCCATTATTAATCAAAAATCGAGAAAAAAAGTCAAAGTGCTGAGTCCAAGTTAAGCCCACTAAATCTACGTTGTGATTATATTTATATAATATTTCTGGAGAAATACGAGGGCTAGTTTGAAGATGAAAACAAGATTCACAACAACAAAATGACAGCGGACTATAAAGAAGGTCTTCGCCTTTACTTTCGCAAGCCCCCATATATACAGGAAACTTGTCAAAAGTGTGCAGGGTAACTAATTTATTATTACATATCAAACAATTCATTAATATTCATGCCTATTATAATTTTGTAAATTTTCTGGATGTTCAAATAAAAACGGAGTTTCAATTTCTATACGATTAAATTGCTGTTTTTTAATATGATAACCCATTAATGATTCATTATGAAAAATACATCCTTCAGACCAGTAAGAATCTATATAATTATATAATGAAGAGTATTTATCAAACGTTTCTGAACTGCACAGAGCAAAAGTGTCAGAAACCGCAAAACTTGAAACATTTTTAAAGTCCCACTCTCTAGGAATGAGAATATTATTTTTTGTCATTCCTAAATTAATTTCAAAGTCGTGCAAAGATCTACGATAAAAAACGTCGCAACGGCTACGGATAACTAAATCATACTTGAAACTGTTATCATATTCATATTTATTTTTTAGTTCGCAAACTTTCATTATATTATAAAATTGATTTATAAAATTATCAATATTAGTTTCTTGTCTTTTACGATTGAAATATTGACTATATAGTTTTAAACAATTTAAAACTTCGTTTCTTTTGCTTTCGTTATATTCTGAAATCAAAAAAGACTTCGGCTCAAACATTTCTTGAAAGTCTTTTTTATTACTATCAACTCCCTCTTTGTTTGCATAGCCGCAAAAAAATACGTCTGCATTAAAAGGCTTTATAATATTACTATATAAGTATTTATAAGTTTCTTTATAGCTTCTAAGCATTCCTGATAAGCAAACGGCAACTCTCATAAGGCGTCCTTGTAATTTATTTCATTATATCCTGCACCGTGTTGCCGAATATACGCATATTGTATCTTTATAGGGCTTTTTGCGCCCACACAAGCAACCTTCATATGCCATCCACTTAAGCACTCAGCTCCCATTCTAACCTGATCATTAACCCAGTATCTATCAATATTATCAAAAACTCTACTATAATCCGTCATATTTTTTGAAGACGAAAAGACGAAACCGTTATTAATAACTTCTTTGTTATGCTCATTAGGAGTAACGTCATCTGGGAAATAAAAATTATTGTTATTTAACTGTTTAAAATCTATGTTAGTTGTTATTGCATAATCATAACGAGCAAAAACAACCCAATCATAAACAAAATTATGTACTCTTTCATATCCCTCTCTTAGTAAACTAGAATGTTTAACAGAATAAAAATAAGAAAATAATGTTTGAGGGGGAGACATAGAACCAAATGAGCTATAATCTCTAGGAATATTAAATTGTATTTGAGGTTCGTAAAAATAAGTAATAGGTTTATATAAATCAACCAACTTTTTTGGCAAGTCTTTTACCGGCTTTCCGGCTCTTCCGCCGTCAAGCCAGGGAGCAGAAATGTAATCTTTTTCCTCAGAATTTTCGTCATACCAAAAATGCGCAAAAACATCAACATTATACTTTGACAAAAAAATATTATTTAGATATTTGTGTCCGGCATCAAAAAACCTAGGCTGACCATGCAAACACAAAGCTATTTTCATATAAAACCTTAAATATAGTCAGAAATATAATAATTATAAAAAGTTTTCATAACATTTTCAGGAGAAAACTCTTTATAACAATTATTATCTAAATTGGCATAATAACCTTTGTCGTAAGACAATAATATATGTTTTAGTTCTTCTTTATTAGAGTAATAAATGCCTTTTTCTGCTAACTGCATAATATGATTTCTTTCGGCAGAACCGTTCCATGTAATAACCGGCTTGTTTCTAAGAGAAAACTCAGCACAAGACAACCCAAAACTTTCTCCAATTACTCGTGCATGAATCATTGCATCGCACGAGTTAATAAATTTAACTTTGTAATCTAGATCAGCATTTTCGTTCAAATGCAAAACTCTTGGATGATCTATAAATTTTTCAGTAAATTGAAACAAGAAATAAATATCTTCTCTTTGAGAAACTGCCTCTCTTACCGCGTCTCTAGCCCAGTCTATATCAAACGTTTCGTAGCCTCCATTTCTACCAAAAACTGTTGCGCTTTCTGGAATACCAAGTTCTCTTCTTAGATTTTCTTCTACAGACGGCAAACTAACCATGTAAGGCACAACAGGAACTTGCCCGCCAGAACAATGTAAACTCAACCATTTAGAAGCATACGCCCACTTATCTCCGTGAACATCCGCAATTGACGTTTGCCCGCTTATTGCTGATATTAAATTTTTACACTTTTGCGAAATTATTCCGTCACGAGCGCCTCCCTTAATTATAAAAAATAATTTTGCTCCTATACTTTCAAGGATGTTATCAATTTGACTAGGATGATTATAAGAATAAACAGTAAAGTGTTTAGTAAATTTATTAATTGCTTCTTGACTATTAACTGGAAGCGTATTATTATATAAAATAAACGGTTCTATATTATATATTTTTCTTGCAAAAAAAGCATAATCGAATAAAGCTACACTTGTTCCTCTTACCGACAGAGCGTTGTCATGAAAAACCATTTTCATATTCTTTTCCTTATGTAGAAGTTGTCAAGTTCTATTTTTGTTATAAACTTATAACCATGCGGAAGTAATACTTCGTCAGAAAGATGTTTATTTCCATAGTTTTCTTCTAGACTAATTACTTCTATGTCAGATTTATTATAATCTATGCTTTTAAGTATTTCTATTTCTGAACCCTCAGTATCTATAGAAAGATAATCAACTCTATTGATGTTGTTTTCGTCCATAATAGACTGAAGCTTTCTTGATTGCACTTGTATCTTTTCTATTGTCTGTCCTTTTTCAGATACTTCTCTAAGAACTCTTGCTCTATGTATTGGACAATAAGAAGCCTCAAAGCCGCTAAGCATTTCAGAATAGCCATTTATCTTCCAGAATTCCATATTATTTTCTGAAGAATATACTCCTAAATTATAACACTTACACTGTCTGTTAGATACAAGAAGTTTATATATTTCTGGATTTGGTTCAATACAAATACCATTCCAACCGCAATCTTTTTCTAGCATGTATGAGTTGCTCTTGATGCCGTCATTCGCTCCAACTTCTATAAAAAAGCCGCTTTTTTTATGGGCGTAATATTCTAAAACAAAAGATTCGTGCGCAGACATATTTATTCTCACTTACATCTATGATGATTTAAAAAACATCCATATTTAGAATGACTCATAAAGCCGCAATCCCTTAACCAACCTTCCCCATATTGGCAAAAACTCTTATGCATCGTAATTTTATGCTTCTTGTATAATATTGAAAGGATGCTTTGGTCGTGTCTATGAAAACGATTCTCTGGCAAGTCTTGACCAAGTTTCGAAGGAGAATCACTAATAATATCTTCATTCTTACAATACTTAATCCACTCGTCTATAACAGATATTACAAAATCATTTTTTTCGCATATTTGATGAGCAGCATTTATATGATAACTGTTCCAGTATTCTTCTGTATCAGCATTCATTAAAATAAAACAATCCCTTTTAGTACACATGTTTTCTTTATGTATTTGAAAACCAGAAAGAAGTCCCCTATTGTTCCTGCATTCTTCGATCGCGTCTGCCGGACTTCCTATAAAATTTACTAAAGCATCAGAATAAAATACAATGTCTCCTGATTTCAGTTCGAGTAAAGTTCGCCTAATAAAATAAGGCTTCCAAAGCCAATAACCAAAACCCCTTTGATAAGCAAACAAATTAGCATTTTCGTTCCAAAAATTCCTATCTATGTCTTCTGGCTTGTACATTCGAATCTCATCAAAATAAGTACGAGCAGAATCAGCAAGAGATTCCATGCCTCTTTCATAACCAGCAGAACCGAATGTTATCAAAACTTTCTTCACTGAACCTCGCTCGGATATGTTCCGTTTTGAGAACCTTGTGTAATAAGGGTTGGCTCTACCCAATAGCCTTTAAGTCCGCAAACTTTAGCAACATTATTAATTTCAAAGTCTATAGGCATACAAAATGGGATAGCGTGTTTAAGCATACATTCACAAGCTCTTTTAGAAATCAAAAAAGAATCAGTACACTTACTAACAGGATCTCCTCTTCTGTAAAGATGCACAGACGGATCTGGATTACTGATTCTTAAGTTGCATCCGTTTCCAAGAAAAACAAAATCAAAATCGTCAGGACAGTCTTTAAAATAATTATTAAATTTATTTGCAAAATCTAGTTCAAAAATTGCATCGTCTTCTAGAAACAATGCATAAGGTAAATCATTTGCAACAACATTTTTCATAGACTCTAAATGCTTAATTGCAAGAGAAATTTCGCTTTGACGAAGCCTTCTAAAGCCGTAACCGCCTTGCCATTTCATTCGAGAATCCCAAAGAGACTGATCTTCTCTGTAATAAGAAGAGGTAACATTAAAATTAAGTTCATAAGAATCCCAATCGGTAATCCAATTAGCCGCAATTCCCAAATTAGAAAGAGCATTTATCATGTTCTTTCTTCTTTCGATCAAAGGCTTATAATGCATAACGTAAACGCTTAATGAATGCAAATCAATTTTCATATTTTCTCCATAATTTTTCTACCAATTGAAATCGGCAAAAATTCTTCAGATATAGTATTATTATAAAAACAAGGTTCTTTTAGATAAGATTCATATAATTCTCTGTTTTCATTGACGCTCTTGACATAAGAAACGAGATCGTCTAAAGTTCCAAAATCATTAGCATAAATAAAAGATTTACTATTAAAATCTTTTTTTACTACATTAGATCCCCAATATATAGGTATGCTTCCTGCTGCGAACGGATGTAGAATTTTTTCTGTAACATATCCATTATAATAAGTATTTTCAAACGCAATAGAAAATTTACATTTTGATTGAAAATCTATTTTTTGCTTCTCATCGCCGCCTAAGCGATAAGCGTTGTTGCACAAAGAGCCTAAACTAGTAACTGACAAATATCTTGAAAGTTTATTTAAAAAATCAACTCTTGGTCCAGAATTATTATTATAGATAAAATTACAAAAAATTTCTTCGCTATTTTTATTTCTATTTATTAGATTGTCATATGGGACTAAGTATCCGGGACTTCTTCCTCCGTTATATCCTACATTAAACCAATCAATGTACATAACCCACAAGGGAAGTCTAACATTATTAAAAGAATCTGCGTCAAAAGATAAACTTAAATGATATCCTTCTGATTTCCTAGTTTCACCAGTATACAACACTTTTCTGCATCTGTAATTTTCGTGATTAGATCCAAAAACAGAATAAAATAAAATATCAGGATTTGGATCGATGAAAACTTCTTTAGAAGTTGCTAAACTAATTACTCTACGGAAATACTCTCCGCAAAAACCAGGCCAAAAATCGGAAAACCATATCTTCATTTTTTTCTGAACACCGTCATAGAATAAACAGTTTTAACATACTCTAATCGATCGTCATTTAGTAATTCTCTAGCTAACACAGACGGCTCGGGCCAGTGAATAGGTCCGCCTCTATCATAAGCGGAATCATGAATAGAAATATAACCGCCTGAAACAACAAACGGGAACCAATCCTCAAAGTCTTTCTTTACCGCATGATAGGTATGATCGCCGTCTATAAACAAATAACCTATAGGTTCTCGCCAGCCCTTAGCAACATTGTAACTAAAATCATTTATAAATTTAAAATTAGAAAAAGAATTAGTCTTCAACTTAATACGCTCTAAAGAACCAATTAAAGATTGATTCATTGAATCTGGAATTATTGGATCAATACCATAAACATTAACATCTTTATTATTAGAAGCCAATATAAACGCCGCATCTCCAAATAAAACGCCAATTTCCACAATTGCATGTTTTGACATCTGAGCAAGCCGAGCGTGTTCCTGCTCCTGAGAAACATTATCGCCAACAGAATTATATTTTAAAGTATCATTTTTAATTAAATTAATCCAATAATCAACTTTAAGTTTTTCAAAACCATTAAACTCAGTATTTTTAAAATAATCCATTTTTGAAAGTAATAATTCTTCTGTAACTTGCTCCCAAGAATCAACAATCAAAACAGGAAGTCCCTCAAACATCTTTTCAAATTGTTTTCCGTTTCTAGTAACAATAGGAACCCTATTTAAATAAAGGATTTCCCACGTTCTATGACAATCGCAGCCATTACCATTCGGGCTAACAACATAAAAATGATCTAAAATTGAACTAACATATTCATTAAAACGAGCGCCATTACCTTGATTGTCAATACAGGTTGCCCAATGCTTATTTTTGAAATAATTATAAACCGGAACTCTTACTGAAGGATTTGTCCAATTTGCGTGATTAACATAAACAAGCTTAGAAGGGATTGTTGAATTATAACTATTTTGAACAATCTTTTGCTTCTTCTTTAAATGAGGAAACCATCTTTCGTTCTCTAATCCAATTGGCAGGCTAACAACCTTGTTGCTACTTGCTCTAACATTTTGAGAGAACAGCTTTATAACATTAGATGGTAGCGAAGCAACTAACCCGTCATCAACGTCTCTGTCACTATTATGAGCAACTAATATAAAACATTTATTGGTTGGCAAAGTGCGAACAACTTCTTCAATTCTATAAGTATCTGTATAAATAACTCTTTGTCCATTTCTAGCAGGATTACGATTTATATATTCATAGTGAAAAAATATACTGTCACAGGCATGAGCAATTTTTTCTCCGGTAATTAAATCTTGCTCTGTAATTTGAATCTTATTTTTAAACAAATTAATTTCCTTATAAATTATAATACTCTTTAGTCTCTGAATCTTTTGATATAAATTTATTAATTGTTTCAATTATAGAGCTATTTTTATTGTTTAAAATCCAAGAAATTTGTTCTGATAGCAAACAGTAAGCCTGACCCTCAAAGTTAACTAAAGTATCTCCAAAATTAAGAATATCTTTATCGCAATTAGATATATCAACGCGGTTATAAACGTCTGGTGTAAATGTTACTGAACCATTATATAACGGAGTCGCGCCTCTTAGCGGGGTATCTAAAGTGTGGTGCGATAAATATTCTTTTCCTTCAGTAAAAAAGAATCTTGTTAAAACTGCTTGTTCGAATCCCCAACCATAAGAAGGGTCTGTTATCCTGTTCAAGTAAGTATTATAAGTTTCATTTTGCATATTACTGCGCATTGCATGACAATTAAATCCGCAAAGGCCAGCAAGCAAAGGAATGTCGTGCGCAGGATGAGCTCTTATTCCATGAATGATTAAATCAGTCTCTTTAAATTTTAGCATTGCTCTAACTTCATCTGAAGTCATAATAGCATCAAGGTCTCTACAAAATAAATATTCTGAATTAGGAAACCAAAGAGGCTGCATTCGCCAAATTGCACCTCTTGTATTGATACTCTCTTCGTCCATAAGCTCAATATGAATATTTGGATGATTTTCTGCAACATTTTTCATAAGCTTAAATCCTACAAAATCTTCTAAAGGCTTATGAACATAAAAATATAAATCATAGTTTAATAGTAAAGAATTAGAAGCCATCCAATATGGAATATTTTGCCAATACCTTTTTGATGTTCCAAATAAAGAGAAAGATATAATATTCATTTTTGTTCTTTCTTATCTTCAGACTCTAATGTTTTGTTTTCTTCTAAGTTAGAATTGTTATTGCTAATATCTTCAAGATGTTCTTTAACAGAACCTTCTAAATTAGTGTCTTCATTTTTTTTACTTAAGTCAGGCGCTTCGCTGTGTTGATCGCTATATATATAGTAGTGTAGAACGCTATTGATTCTTTCTTGAGTTTTTGCTATTTCAACTAATTGTTCCGCCCAGGCCCAGTCTTCTCCCCAAGAATTAACTGGAAATCTAACACCTTTAGCCAAAGAAGACTTCCATGCACAAACATGGAACGGCTTTCTATGAATATCTATATAACTTCCGTCTTTTAATTGTTGAGCTTGTTCGTTTTCATATTCTAAACCAAACTCTACCAAGAACTTATTGCCATTTATGCTTGCAATTTGATTAAAAACAATTACATCAGGATTAATATCAGAATTAACTATACAATCACATATCTTTTGCACATAATCGTCTGCTATGTCGTCGTCGTCGTCAACAAAAGCAACATAGTCTCCTTGGCTAAGTTGCACTAAAGCATCTCTTTTCTCGCCAATAGTTCTTTTTTTATTGTCAATAAAAGATAGAATCTCAACATCACTTCTATCTTTACATTGCAATAATAATTTTTCAAGCAAAGGCGTTAATCTGTTTGATAATCTTGACGGAACGGCAGGAACCAATATAGAAAATTTTATATTATTCATTTTATTTTCTTTATAAAAAAGTTAATTCTTTTATTCTATTATTAAGATTCTCTTTTAACTTTAAAATTCTAATATCCATTGGAGTATTAATAATTTCGTCATAAATCTTACCATTTTCAGTTAATACAGAATCTCTAGGATGATCTAAATGCAAGAAAACAGTATCTCTTTGTTCAAGCAATTTTGTTAAAGAAGTTATTCGAGTCCAAAACTCGCAATCTTCGCTTCCGTAGCCCAAAAAATCCTCACACATTCCCCCAATATCAAGAAAAGATTTTTTGCTAAACGCTATACTTCCGCCAGAAAAATAATCTTTTCTAATTTTACCATAAAAGTTAAATTTTCTTTTATCAACAACAATATTATATATTTCTTTACCAAAAAAACATGAATCGTATCCGTTATCAAATGCATTTGAAACTTTTTCTAAATAATTAACAGGAAATAGTATGTCCGCATCATTCATTATTATTCGCTCGTATTTTGCCTTTAAAACCCCTACATTCACGGCGGCGCACTTATTAAATTTACGAGACGAGCTTTTAGTATGAACGTGAACTATATCAACATAGTTAGAATTATTGATATTATATAATGATAAATTTTTTGTTATTTCTTCAGATTCTTCAGAAATAATAATTTCTATTGGTAAAATTTTATAAGATAATATATTATTTATACATATATTAATATTTTTAAGCCTATGCATAAAAGCATCGGATCTAAAAGGAATAACGATAGATATACCTTCTTTAATATTAATTATATTATCATTACTTTTTGAGAATGAACTGGTTACATACTCCGGTAAGCCTCTTACAAAACTAGTTATAATCATAATTAATTTCTTCTTCTTCTCATAACAACATGATGAGCAGGCTTGGGTGGTCCTTCTTTTTCGTATAAGTAAAAATAAATTGGGCCAGCAATAAAAAACTCGGAATTTAATTTCGGTAATAAACGATCTGAATAATCTTTATCTTCTCCAAAATTAGATTCGGGAAATTTTGTTTCTAAAGCTAAGCTTCTTTTGACAGGATTTAAATGATTTGGGCATCTAAAATAGACTTCATTTGCTTCGTGCCATGTTGTATACTGTTTTGAATGGATAAATACTCTAGGGCATTGACCTTGAAAAGTGATAACCCCTTGAATACCGCAACAATCTGGTCCAGACTCGATAGCCTGCAATATTCTGACAACATAATCTTCAGAAATAAGATCGTCGTCATCAACAAAACATACATATTCCCCAGTTGCTTCGTTTAGTAGTTTATTTCTTTTTGCGCCAATAGTCATCTGTCCTTCGTCTGATTCAATCTTAACTTCCACAAAATCATTTAACTGGGGCGTTAAAACAGATAATAATCTTTGTAACTTCTCAGCTCTAAAAGGCATAGTACATATTAATATAGAAAGTTTTTTCATCCTTTTCTCCTGTTATATTTAATAGATTTTCTCTTTTCGAAGTCCTTTATCCACGCCAACCGTTTACCGCTAACAGCTTCCTGCTTAAAAATATTTGGTATCTGCGCGTTTTGATCTGCTAGTCTTTGAATACCAACGCCTTCTTGTCTGACACTCCACTCAGTAAATGTTTTGTTTCCTCTGTCATAAGAACTAGATCTCATCCACAATCTACCTAAATCTTTCAAAACAATTGAATTTTTATCAAATGGAAAACAAATAAAAGAACTCTTATTATATCCATGATTCATAGAACGTATTTGAACTTCAGGATTTTCGTGAGCATTCATTTGTGAAACAATTGTTTTGCAAAAAGAATTTCTCAATAATGAAGGACTAAGAAAAAAATTGTTATTTGCGTGCTTCCAAGCTCTTAGGGTAACTTGTTGAACATGATCAGCAACAAAAAATTGATTGAAAAAACTTATATCAAAATCGCATAAAAGTTCCCAATCATCTTCAATATTAAAAACATAGTAAGTTTCTGGCATAGAAAAGCACCATTTTACTGCATTAGCAAAATTAGGTTTATCTGTTAGATTGGGTACAACATTGCCAAAAAAAGTTTTTGCAATATTTATTACTTCTTGCCTTTTATGATCGTTCTTTTTATCAGGAAAGGAATCTATATTTATATATAGTGTAACTTTAGAATAGTCAAGACCTTGCATCTTTTTCGTAAAAGAGGAATATGTTTGTTGGATAATTTCTGGTCTCGGCATTGCCGTTGTAACAAAAGATATATTGCTTTCATTAATTGCGTACATTTATTTTTTCCATATATTAATCACAGAACTTAATAAAGAATATTCATTAACAACAAAAAGTTCAGTTTCTGATATTTGTTTATAGTTTTGTAAAAATTTAATTATATAATTAGAAACATAATGACGATCTTCAACCTTTCTTCCTTTTCTTTCGGTTATCTCTCTTGTTTTGTTAAAGTCTTTCCAAAAATATCTGTGATCGTACAAGTCAAAGCCTGCTAAAATAATTCTTTTATATTTTAAATAAGAAACAATATGCATAATACTGCTAAACGTGCAAAAGTCCCAAATTACTCCGTCTCTAAAAATATTATAATCAAAAACTTTTTGTAAATTTCCATTTAATAAATTTCTATCAACAAATTCTTTACAAATTATACCTTCATTATTTATTAAATTTAATAAATCTGAAGTTGCATAATTAAAAGCTTTATTCCATTTATCTGAAGATGTTCTTAAGTCGGAAATAATTAATGTTGAATTTGAATAATAATCTTTTAAATTTTGTACTAAAATTTTAGGATTTTCGTCTTGGGAAATAAGAGAAGGAGCAACAGCTTGTTCTCTTATAAAATAAAATGTCGTACTAATTTTAGATTTTACAAACCAATTATAAGCAATGCTATCAAATTGTGAAAATGTCTTTTTGTGTTCATCAGTTAAATTATTAATTGAATAACCGCAGCCATATATTACAATAGTGTCTGAATTCTTTTTGCTATTCAAATCATTTTCATTAATTATTTTCAAGTTTTTCCCAATTAATATGGCTATTTTGATCCAAAGAGTTTTGTTGTAATTTTCTTATAATAGGAGAGCGAATATATGTCCATCTGGTCCAGTCGTCTTCTCCCCTGGCGAAAGTTGTAGTTTTCAACCACTCTCTACCCAAGTCTCTTAATATAACAAAATCGTTTTCAAAGGGCCAATACAAAAAAGATTCTTTTAAAGAATGAAAGAACGGATTATTGGCTCTTATACTCTGTTCAGGATTTTCGTGAAATTTTATAGTTTTAGCAACAGTATTACAAAAAGAACCTCGCAGTATACTAGGACTTAAAACAAAACGAGGCTCTGATATCTGCCAAGCTCGAAATCCAACTTGTTGAATTTTTTCGTCTTTAAAATAATCTAATAGAGAAATAGGAATAGTATATAAAAATTCCCAATCGTCTTCAACATTCAAAACAAAATCAGATTTAACTTGCGAGAAACACCATTTAACGGCATTTGAAAAACTCGGAGATTCAGGAAAATTAAAATAAACATTAGAAAAATATTTATAGCATATTTCAATAACTTCTTCTTTTTTTTCTATACCTGAAAGATTAGGAAACAAATCAAAGTTTATATAAAGATCAATTTCTTTAAAGTTAAGCCAAGAAATTTTATTTACTAGTGAGTTGTAAGTTTTTTCAAGTAATTCGGGCCTGTACATGGCCGTTGTTGTTACGCAAATTTTTTTACTATCTAACATATTTCTTAAACACTCTCTTAGAACAGCACGATTCTCTTAATACAGACGAAGAAAGAGATTCTCTTTCAACAATTTTATCTTTACAAACAGAACAAAAAGTATCTCTAGAATCAGATTCGTCATATGTATTATGTATATAAACATAATTATATTTATTTGTAAGTAAATTTTTCAGTTTTTTAAGTAGAGAAAATGATGTAATCTGAACTATTGAATCTTTATATGCAGGCAATATTCGAAGTAAATGTATCGGCAAATCTGGATAATCATTTCCAAGACTAATTAAATCATTATAATCTTCTAAGCAAGAATCGTTGTATACCGGAACGCTAAGCTCAACATGCGCAAGAGGATAAGCTTGGTGTATTCTTTCAAAAACATTCTCAAAAACAACGCCTGTTGTTTCTAAATATTTTTTTGGACCGCCCTTCCAATCAATATTAATTGCAGAACAAGATCTAACAAAATTTGTCCAAACCTTCTCTGTTGCAAAACCATTTGTTTTTGCAATAATATCAATATTATTGTGTTTACATTCATCTGCAAGGTCTAAAAAATATTCATAATAAATTATAGGCTCATTAAAAGTAAAACAAACAGATTCGCATTTATTCTCTTGAGCCATCCTAACAATGTCATGAGTTGATAAATTTTTTGCATCATTATATAAATTAAATTGACTAATTTTCCAATTAAAGCAAAAAGAGCATGACATATTACAGCCATACCCTCCTATAGATAGAGTCTTCTGATTTGCGGCCCAATGGTATATTGGCTTCTTTTCTATTGGTTCAATAGAAACAGAAGTAATCTTATTATAAGCTTCTAAGAAAATTGAAGATCCATTAGACTTTCTGACTCCGCAGGCTCCAATTTGATCCTTACGAAGTTCGCAACCAATTGGACATATTTCACACTTTATACGAGAATCATTGGCAATCATTTATTCTCGCACAATTAATTTGATTGTTGTTACCCCATTAGCGTCTGTTGAAGCAGTATCCCACTGATAAGGTCCGTTTGCAACTATGTGTCTTACAACATTTTGTGTGTATTCTTTACAAAGAGTAGGCATCTTTTTTTGCCAATAATTTTGGTCGTATGCAGAAACATACATTTTATATGTTCCATTACTTCTTAAAAATCCTATATCATTACTCGCTGGACCGACCTGACTACGAGGAATAACTATATGAGCTTTCTGCTCTCTTTTGTCTCCTTGATAGCCTTCTAGCGCAACTTCTTGATCAAAGATTTTTGGTTTATAACCAAGTTCTTGCAGAGCTTTTATTAAATGACTTTCGTGTTCTACTTTAAATTGAACCTCAACAGTATGAAACTCAGACATATCAACTTCCTTGTTTTAAGCAAAACCCTTCATCCAATCAATCTTATTGAGAGAATAAAAACGTCGTACACAATCATAAACAGCGCCTTTTCCTCCATGAACATCAGAAGAATAATGAACAATTTCTTTTATTTCGGGAATAGCATTTTGAGGACAAGCAGAAAATCCAGAAAAACTAATGCACTTGTAGTCATTTTCTGCGTCTCCGATAAAAAACACTTCGTTCCAAGTAGAACTATGATTATTCAAAAACTCTTGAATACAAAAAAACTTGTCATGTATTCCTGTTAAAACTTTAATCTTATCCTTAAACGACCAAGAATTAATTCTAGAACTAATCGTGTGATCCTTAGATCCTGTTATAAAAATAACTATATATCCGTCTTGGCATAAACGGTTGATTGCAACTGCGTCTAAGGTATGAAAACATTTATGTATAGAACCAAATTCAGACATATAAAAACAACCATCAGTCATGGTTCCGTCAACATCTATAAAGATATATTTTATATGTAAATAACATCCAGAGTCATTCATAGTGTTTCACCTATTCAAAAAGTCTTGAGTTTAAAACGAGTTTGTTTTTCAATATCTGTCATTTCTACGTCTTTATTAGACATCGCCTTTTCTAAAGCACTGATATCTCTAACTAATTTTTGCAAACCAATAGGTTCTAATGAAGCTGCATGGTCTGAGCCTTTCATTGTACGATCTAATGTAAAATGTCTTTCAATATATTCAGCGCCCAAAGTTGCAGCCGCTATATCAATCGCAATTCCTCGATGATGACCGCTGAATCCTACTCGGGGAAACTCTTTCTTCAAATTTGCTATTTCGTTAAGGTATACTCTTTCAAACGGAACAGGATATTCAGAAGTTGTCCAATAAACAACAATTCTATATTTATAATCATAAATAAATTCAAATAACTTTTCTTTCTCTTGTTTAGTTATCATTCCGAGTGATATATGAATATCTACATCAGATTCAGAAAATAAAAATGATAGTAAATCATAATTTATATTTGCTGCACTAGGAATTTTAATATATTCTGGTTTTAATTGTAATATATCTTTAGCGGAGGGAATGTCCCATACAGAACATGAATATTTAATATTATTCTCGCAACAAAATGAATAAAGTTTAATATGTTGTTCGAGAGAAAATTCTAATGCTTCTCTATGTTCTAAATAAGTTTCTCCAAATGAATGAACAGGATTAGGATGTTTTGCGTTCTTCATATGGTCTGGAACGCAAATTTTTGGACATCTTTTTTGAAGCTTAACGTAATCAACGCCGCAAGATTTTGCGGCCTTAACCATTTCGAAGGCTGTTTCTATGTTGCCTTGATGATTGCATCCAATTTCTGCAATAGTTTTTATTTTAAACATATTAAAACCTAAAAATCTTAGAAGAATTATGAATATATTCAGTTGTTGTATTAAACTCTTCCATAATATACTTTATACAAAAAAAATCTATTTCGTCATCAATTTGCATAGATGATAATTTATCATTTGGATATAAAATAGGATTATTATCAATTCTACAACGTTCTTTCAGAAACATTGGAATTTTGAAACAATATAAACAACCGTCATCATGGTAAGCCATTTCTTGATCAGTAATTTCTTGTCTCATCTTTCTATTTTTGGCGTCAAATAAAACTTCTGTTTTTTTGCCGGATTTAAAGAAAAATGGAGTATGCGAGCTAACCGTTAATAACGAATTTCTGCCTGAACAATCTAATGCTTCAAGAGAACTGTCTATTAGATTAATTTGTCTAATAGGAGACGTTGCTTGTAACATCACAAAATAATCATAATATTTATAAATTTCATTACTATCAAACAAATGGCTTATAGCTTCTTCTGTTTTGCTTGTTGGAGAACAGAGCTCTAACGGTCTTTCAATTGTGTTAAATGATTTAATACAAACATTGTTAAATTTATAAGAATAATTTATATATCTAGAAGCAAAGTTATTAAAAATTTCATAAACTAAAGGATCTCTGGTTGAAGTAACTATAGCGTCAATGTACCTACTGTTTGCAGCAGCTAACAAACTCCACTCTAACAATGAAAAATTACGAATTTCTTTAAACATCTTTCCCGGCAATCCAACTGAACCAGTTTTGCCAGGAATAAATGCTAAAACTTTTTTACCATTAATCATAATATTACCTTAAGTTACTTCACTAATCTTACATCGCTTAAAAACATCAACAATTCCATTTTCAGAACAATAAAGTATATTTTCAATCTTGTCCTTATTTGCTTCGGCAAAGTGATTCCAATAACGTAACGTATCCACGCAATGCTTATCAACAACCTTACCACTCACAAACCCTTCTTGTAAAAACAATGAACTTGTTCCATTAATTTTTGTAGCTAAAGTTTGATTCGGAAATTGCCAAAAGTATTTATATTGATTTTCATAACAACAATCACAGCCAATTAATACAATTGGAGAACAACCACAAATAAAAGCTAAATTGATTGCAGAAGCAATGGAAGTTCTAGCCCCAATAATAGGAACCAAAGGATCTGAGTACATAATCAAATCTTTTAAGTCATAAATAACTTTATTATTTTCAATTTTACTCCAAAAACGATGATCATAAAAAATTGTATTATTTAAATTATCATTATTAACATATTTAGAAAGTTTTTCTCTATATAATAATTTTATTATATTTTTATTGATAACGTGAGTATACCAATAGTTCCAGGTTGTTACAGCCCAGTCATCTGTTACAAAATAATTTGAATTAGGAAATTTCAATATTGCTGAGTTTACAGAAAAAATAATACCTTTATTAATTTGTTTTTCTTCAATAAATCTTAAGGAAGGAGAAGAGCCTGCAATAAAAGCAGTTTGTCCCTTATGAATATTATAAATTTCCTCAAGATTCATACTCCGGTACTTTCTATTTTATTATGAAGACCGGCTTCTTTAATAAAACGACTTGGTACTATTGGCGAATATTTAATTCCCTTTTTATCTTTTGTCATTCTTTGAGCAGAAAAAGAAACAAACAATTCTTTTTTTGCTCTTGTTATGCCTACATAACAAAGTCTTCTTTCTTCTTCTAACCCTTCGGTTCCGTTTTTTTCTTCAACTGAACGTTTATGAGGAAATAGTCCGTCTTCCATAAATGGCATAAACACAACCGGGAATTCAAGTCCCTTACTTGCGTGTATAGTCATTAAGCTGACTCTGTTTTGCTCTATACTCTTGTCAGTAGAAGTTTGAAGAGCAAGATTACTAAGATATTCGCTGATATCATTTTTTCTTTCGCGAGCAAACATTTCCGCTCCCGTGATCAATTCCTTTACATTTTCTTTTCGGTCTATAACTTCTTTGCCTTCATAGAATTTTTCTAAGTGATCATAATAAGACAAACCTTCAACTAAATCATACAATACTTTACCTATATATTCATTTTTACAAGTTAATTTAACTCGTTCAAAAACTTTGCCAATTTCTTTACAGCGATTAATAATAATATCTTTTTTCTGTCCAGTTATATATTCTTCAGTTCTAAGTAAAGACTCAATTAAAGTAATGTTTTTTGAAGAAGCAAAATTTTCTATTTTTCCAACTGTAATTTCGCCTATACCATTACTGGGCTTATTTATAAACTTTGCAAGAGCAGTACCGTCTTTATTATTAATTAAAAACCTGAGCATAGCCAAACAATCTTTAATTTCAGAACGATCAAAGAAACTAAAGCCGCCGATTACTTCATAACCTACTCCAACTTGCATCATAGCCTGTTCAAGAATCATAGACATTGCATTGGTTCTATATAAAATAGCAAAATCATGAGCATCATATTTGCCATAATTTATCATATTTTTAATTTCTGACGCAATCCATAAAGCTTCTTTTTCAGGAGACGAAGAACGAAGACAGCGAACTTCTGCTCCGTTTGGATTTTCTGTTTGAAACTCAAACTGTTGTGTACGATTAGGATTGTGTTTAATTAAGTTTGCTGCAACCTTAACAATTTGAGGCGTTGATCTATAATTTTGAGGCAAAGGGATTACCTTTGCTTTGTACTTTTCAACAAAATCTTGTATATTTTTATATCGAGCGCCGCGCCAAGAATAAACGGTTTGATCGCTGTCTCCGACAATAAAAACATTACCGTGACATCCAATCATTTCAATAAATTTAAATTGTGCAAGATTTGTATCTTGAGTTTCGTCTACTTGTATATACTGAAAGCGACTGTGTAATTTACAACGAGTTTCTGAATCAACTTCTAGAAGTTTTATAGTTTCTGATAATATGCCACTAAAATCAATTTGCTTGTTTAATCTCATCTTTTGAAGATAAGATAAAGCAATAGAACTATGCATTTCAGACGGAAAAGAGCCTGCAAAATCTTGTTCTGGAATAAGATTTTCTCTTAATTCATTAAGTTTCCAAAGTATTTCTTTAATTTTTGGCTTATCAATTTCGTAACCGTTTTGTCTAGCGCACTGAGCCATTAAAGATTCTTGGTCGCTATCGTCTAAAATGACCACAGAAGTATCATATCCTAAATATGATCCATATTTTCTTAATATTGTTAAGCACATAGCGTGAAAAGTGCTTATATAAACCATTTCTCCTTTTTGGCCGAGTCGCTGAACAACTCGTTCTTTCATTTCTTTTGATGCTTTATTGGTAAATGTAATACAAAGAATAGATTTTGGATCTACTTCTTTGTTGATCAAAGAAATAACTCTTTCTGTAATAATACGAGTATTATGGTTTACAAAACCATTAGCTATAAAGTTGTGAGATCCTTCGATAAAGTAATCATAAACATGCTGCTCTCCACCATCAACAACTTCAGCTACTTTGCTAAATCCGAAATTGTCTACCAAGAATTTCAATTGTTCCAATGCTTCAGATTCAATACCGGCAAGTTCGCAAGCTGAAATTAATCTATAGGCAGCAGTTTCAGTTAATCCACGAAGAACGGCTTTAGATTTTGAACAATATCTTATAAGCCGAACAAAGCCCCCAGCAGTATCATAAAAATGAGAAGTTTTCGGATCATAATTGTCAGGTCGTTTAGCTTTAACCTCGTTATATATTTTTGTTACCAAATATTGCGCGTATGGAATCGTTCTATTTGGATTTGATTTTTTACAGGCAATACTTCGAAGTTGTTCTTTTTTTCGGGTTAATCTAAAGCCAATATTATTTTCAAACCTACGCATATCTTCTCCTGAAATATGCAAACGATAATATATCGAACCGTCAACTTCTTTAGTCGAATAGGAAGAAAATACGCCAAACCTTAACATTATGATTTGAATTTGTTCTATAAGCTTACGAGAACACAAGCATATTTCCACATTAGCTCCGCTAACATAACCATCTGTATCGAATAAGCCTTGCAGCAAACTACCTAATTCTCCCCTATTCCCTGCAAGAATTTCTGGAGACAATTCTTTATTACACGCCAAATGATAAATATTTCCAAACTTCTGTCTGAGGTTGGTTTTTATGTCTTTGGAAAATACACCCAAAGTTCTCAATCCAACTCTTCTTTTGTCATAGTATTTTTTAACTTCATAGTTGAAATAATGTTTGAAGATATTGGTAAAGCTGTATTCAATCTGATCATCATTTGTAGTAATGCTTATTTCATTGTTTCTTGATAAATAACCATCTCCAAGCAATAATCCTATTGCATACCAAATGTCATATGCACCAGGGTGTCTAGTTATGGGATTATCATACGTTTTTTCCATTTGAAGAACAGTTATATCTCCAACCTGTATATCTTCAAGCTTTTTCCATTCTAACTCGCATTTGTTATTTAGAATAGCAATAGGGTGATGATAAGTACCTTGTATATTATACCCTTCTTCTGTACCAATGTATAACGTTGGCTTTATACCAGAATCAACAAAATTAGTAATGCGTATAGACTGATATTTGCTACGATTCAAAGATTCTGAATCGAATGCTCGTACCCATTCAACTTTATCGTTACTTATTTCAGAAAAACCATCGTTAAGAACAACAATAGAATTTCCAGTTATACACTTACCGGATCCTGGAATGGCGCAAACAAAACAAGGGCCATTAAAATGCTCAACAGCTTCTTCTTGATAACTATTTAATTTTATTTTTGTTGCAGGTATTGCATCCTGGTTTTTTTGCATCATTTTTAAACTCTTTTATGTCGTTAGCGATTTTTTCTTCGTCTACAAACTGTCTAGCGATTTCTCTGTTCAAATTAAAAAATGCTTCAGTTTCTTTTTGGTGTTGTTTAACCCTATCTAAGAATTGAGTAGGACTAATGTAACCAATATGCGTTAAAAAAACCTTATCATTGTCTCCATACATAGCCTGTAAATGAGGCAGCTCATCAACGTTATACTGATCGCAAATTGCCTGATTTTCGGCAGCGTCAGCGTCAAGATACTCATAAGGAAAGCCGTGATAATCAAAAGCTTTTTTAAGAGAAGAACATTTTTCACAAGAACTAACGCCATAAATTCGTATTTTAATTGGTATCATGTCCTTGCCTTTCTACAATATTTATCTCATTTTCTAACGCATCACCAACTGATTTAATTAGGTCATCGTTTCTGTCGTCTTTCTTTTGATCAGGCATTTCGTCAATAACAAAGTTAATATCTTTATCTTTCATTTTTTGACAGAAATTTATTATTTGATCGGACGTTGCTCTTCCTTTTATGTTTAAACACTGCAATAAGTCTATACTAGGCCAAACATAAGTTTGCTCTGAGCTATCGTCGTAAAAAAATAATGTCCATTTTACTAAATCACTTTCTTGAACATATTCAGATACAACAATTTTTGCTTTACGAGGAGGCAACATCTTTCTCATTATTATTTCCTAAAGATTTTATTTTCATTATAATATGATTAATAGTAAATTGTTTTTCTGAATCTGTTCCTGTTTGGCGTAAAACAGACAGTTTTTCCATTCCGTCTTCGCCTAATAAATGTAACAATAAATGATCATGATAAGTTCTGTACGAACCACCAGGACTGTCGTTTATATTATCTTTTGGAATACCAATGCTCATTTCTATGGCATTTAGTTCAACCCACCAATCGTCCATATGCTTCTTGGTGACAACTGATCCATCAACTGTACTTACAAGATTGCATTGATTTTTAACTTCAGGATATAAAATTTTTAATCTTTCGTATCTAGGTTTAAATTCTTCTTCTGGTATAATTCCATAACTTCTGCAATTAAAAGGTCTAGATTGATGATTATTACACAAATTATTTTCTTTGTTTAAGAATACGCAAGATCTATCTTTATTTGGAAACAAATATTTATACAAACAACGTTCAACAAGATTTAAAAAATCTTTATTTGACCACTGCTTAATATCTTTTAAGGTATTTAAAAATTCAACATAAAGAACACTGGGATTTTGTTCCCAACAGCACCAGCTGCCGCAACCGCCTTCTTGTTGACTTTTTTTATTATTCTCTAAACAGCCTTTTGTTTCTGGTATTTTGTTATATACAGATTCAAGTCTGTTTAATGACTGTTTAATTTTTTTATTATTTATATTTTTTGGTAGCATTATATTTCCAAAGCATCATATTCGCTTTTGTTTGGCTTTGAAGATAAATTTTCATTGATTTTATATCTATCTTCTAAATTCTCGTCTTTAGGAAAAGATATTGAAAGAGTTTGCTTATCGTTTTCTTTTTGAACAGACTTTGGTAAATTATTGTTTTCTTCTAAAACATCAAGAAGTTTATTTAAATTCTTTTTGTTTATCTTCCAAATAGACTCAGCAACAGAATCTAACTTACCAATACTTTGCAATTCTTTAAGCAAGTCGTCTTCGTTCAAGATAGTCCAAGAGCCTTTAGTAGTTCTTGTTTGAACCTTACCGACGCCAGGAAAATCTAAAGATTTTTCTTTATTAAAGAACAAACACTGTTTAATAGAATCTTGTAGCTTGGAAATCTTTTCCTCAAGAGAAGATATTTGATCATCGATCAAATTATTTCTTCTTTTTTTAAGCTCTTTCAAGAAATCTATTTTTTTATTAAAAGAATGAATGGCAAACAATACGTTTTCTATTTCGTATTTATCTAATAACTTAGATTCTCCGCTAATAATAGAATCTATTTTTTGGTGCATCAAGAATGCGTCTTCCACTTAAATCTCCTTTAAGATTTGAAGTAAACTTTTTGAACAATAGCTGTCTTTTCCCCTCCATCGAAAACTGCACTATCAAAGCAAGGTTCAACCACCAAATTTTGACCACCTTTTGCGGCTTCGCCCTTAGCAACAATAATAGACTTTAATGCATTATTACTAGACGAAGCTCCGACCGATTTAACTTTTGCATAACCATGCTTGGCAATAACTGCCAAAATGGCACTTGAAACGCTTTTAATATAATTTTTTCTTGACTGCTCATTATCAAAACCTTTTTCGCCTTTAACTTTTAAAAGTGTAACATCGTCTGTCATAATAGTCCTTTACTAAAAAGGGTAAAAGTTAGATCTCTTTTTAGCAAGATCTAAGTCATCCCAAATTGCTGACTTATGACATATCGACTTAAAATCGCAATAACTACACTCTGAATCGTCTCTTGTGAGCGGCCTTGGAGGCGGTAATAACTTAGAATCGACCATATCATTCATTTTATAAGCTTGTTCCTGAATAACTTTCCACATGTCTGGATCTCGATCAATTTTATATACTTTTGTTGATGAATCGTCTTTATTCTCATAAATAAGAACACCATATTCTAAATCTAAAATATTACAATAAATAACAAGCTGCACTCTATAGACAAGGCTAGGCCCCTTATCAAGTTTGCTTTTAAAGCCAAAAGAATTAATACTTTTCATATCTAACACAATTGGTTTTTTAGGCAGATCTTCTTTCTTGAATAAATAATCAACTGGATTGCCAGTCTTAAACATATCTGGATCAAAAGAAGAAAAATCCAAAATTTGATCGCAATGCCCTCTGAAATTAAGCTCTTTGCTCTCAACCCTTATTTCTTTATAAATAAAATCTTTGCAACCACAAATACAAGACTTTGGCTTGAAAAAACCAATGCGATGACCTTTCCCATATTCCCTCGGAGAGAGATTATTTATTTGTCCGTTTTCATCAGGCTTTGGCCCTCCGATATATATTCCTTCGTCTGACCAATAGCGACAAAAATTATTTGAACAAAGCCAAACGCCCCTCAAAACTCCAATTTCTTCAAAGTATTTTGCCCATCTTTCATGCAATGAATGCCCTGTATCAAAAATACGAACAGATCTCGGATCTGTAGCTTCTTTCTGAACGTTTATATAACCCCTCTCTGCGTATCTTTGATATTGAGCTTTGCGCAGGCAGCCTCCGAAAGAAGAAGGATGATAATGCTCGTACCCTCTTGGTGGCCCATTCAAGCTCTTCCACTTTAAATAAGTGTTTAGAACATTGATTATGTTAGTAACTTCGGGAGGCTGAAGACTTAGAGATGCCATTGTTTTCCTTATTAATTTCTGGATGAGTTATTTTTAATTTTTCATAAAAAGATACAGTTCCAATTTTTGAAACTTCTTTTTTTGCATTTTCTAAAATTGCTTGATACTCGTCTTTTCCTTCTTTTATCAAAAATTCGTCTGGATCTTTATACTTTGGTAGCAAAACAGGAATAAAAAGCTTGTTCAAAGAAGACAACCCATATTCTTTATACAAATCTATGCTTCTACTTAGGTTTCTAAAACCTGCATCGTCTCGGTCAAAAGTTAAAAATATTTCGTCACAATATCTCGTCAAGGAAATAACATGATGAATACTTAATGAGCTACCTAGTATTCCTACAGTTTGCTCGAAGCCATTAACATGAGAAGTACAAGTATCAAATTGCCCCTCAACAACAATTGCGCTTTGTTTCTTAATTATATGTTGTTTTGCAATATTCAAGCCGTATAAATAATAGCTTTTATTGAATTCTTCATGTAAATGAGGCATTCCCTCTTTGTTTTTGCACCTAAAATCTCTTGATGTTAAAACAACAAGATTATCATAAGCGTCATATAAAGGCATAATAAGCCTTCCGGCCCAGTTATGCTCAAATTTATTAAGTCTTGACGGATAGTATCCAATTTTAAATTTTTGTATTACATCGTCTGTAAGCTTTCTTATATTTCTTAGATAATCTAAAGCTTCAGAAACATCTTGTGACTCTTCAAGCCACAAAGTTTTTTGCGAATTCAAACAAATATAATTTCGATCAACAAGAGGAAAAGACACAATCATAATTCAAGGTTGCCAAGAGGCGCTTCAATAATATCTTGAACAGTTTCTACTTGATTGCTTTTAGACGCTTTCTTTGCTTTTTCAATTTTATCTTTGTTTTGATTAGTAAAAGCAACATGCTTTTCGTAATTTAAAATTGAAGCAGGAAGAATAATTTTGTTTTCACCAGAAGAAGCTGACTCTTTTATTGCAGTTATTAATTCTCCGACCTTATTCTGTTCAACTAGTTGAGCTATAAAATTCTTCTTACCTTCATATTTAAGTTTTTCCCAAGAAAAAACTCCATTTCTAACTGTAATAATTCTAGTTTGACGACCATACTCAAATGCAGTTTCTTCTATTTGAGGGAAATAGTGTTCATAGTAAATTGGAATGCGAATGCCGCCAAAATGAGGACGTGCAAAACGATTTTTTTGAACAAAAATATTTGCTGCGCCAGCAATCATTTTTTGATTGCCTTCGTCGTCTTCAATATAAGTATATGCATCTTTTGCGTTAACTTTATTTAACTTCAAAATTACTGAACAAGCGTGGGCAATTGCTTTTCCTCCAGGAAACCCTTCTGGATCTTTAAACATAGCTCCAGGATTTATTCTCAATTGATTAATAAAGATAACAAGCGTGTTATTTGCTGCTGCCAAGCTTGCAATTTTATTTACTGTTTTACCAAGCAAGCGAGCAAGAGCAGCCATAGTATCTTTATCAGATGGATTCTCCATAACATATCGAGGAACTAAGCTCGCAACCGAATCTAAAACAACAACTCCTGCGCCTTTTTTACAGGCTTCCATAACAGAATCTAACGCATATTCTCCGTCAAAAATCTTTTCTGGATTACTTTTATCAAACATCGCTCTACGTCCAATTTTTTGCAAATCGACTCCATTAATTTTGGCAAGAGATTCGCTAAATGAGTTTTCTACGTCAATCCATATGGGAGTTTTACCCATGCGCTGAGCGTTTCCGCAAATAGCATAAGCCAAAGAAGACTTGCCGCCACCTTCGCCTCCATATATCATAACCAATTTACCAGTTGGTAATCCTCCGGTTCGAATATCATTTCCGTCGCTATCCATAACCCCATTTGCAATAACATAGTCAAGCTCTGCGTGACCTGTTGGTATAAACTCTGTCGGATTACCCTCTGAACCGAACTCAAATCCCTCAAAATTGGAGATTGCTACGTCTTTTTTCTTTGCCATTTCTAAGTCTCCTTATAAGCAAAAATTCAAGAGAATATACAAAAGCAGCCGGGGCTTTTCAACCGGCGGCTGCCTATATTTATATCTAAGTTGTTTTAGAAACCAAGATCGTTGTCTTCATTCTTTGCATTAGAAGACGATGGTGCTGATGGGGCCGTAGGACGAGATTGTGGTTTGTTCGGCGAATCAGATTCTTCGCCAAAAAGCTTATTTTCAATCTCTGACTGAGGCGTTGGCTTAAAAATCTCAGGAAGATCATAAACCTTGTGAGTTGTAATAAACTCAATTTCTTCCTTAGTAAGAGATACAGGGCCAACCGGAGTAACCTTATATTCTGTTCTTCTCTTATCACCGTCTGAAGGGATTACAACATCAATCATGAAATCAGCTCCGTTCCGACCGCCCGGATCTGTCTTAGCTGCTTTACCCCAACGAGCAATAGCCTCAAATACAGAATTAGGCGCTTCCATGATTTTAAGTTTACCGTCAGCTCTATCAAATACATTAACAGCAAAACGACGCTTAGCATCTACACCATGCTTAGCTTTAACCACACAGTTATCTGGATCTTCTGTTATGGCTCTTCTAAATTTTTTACTGTTTTTAGCATCTTGAATGTAGTAAGCATAAAAGACATACGCTTTATGAACTGGTCTAATAACGTACTGCTTTCCGCCTTCTAACTTTAGAAACTTGTCGTCTTTGCCACCTGAACCTGAACGGCCAAGATTCTTCGAACCCGAAACAAGATCGCCCCACTCTACTGTCTGTCCCATAAAAACTCCTTTTCTCTAAGAACTCTTTTTAATCAAAATACGCAATGAGTTCGTCTATAAATATATCGCTTCGTTTACATTTTTTTCTCTTTATAACACTCGTATAACCTCTTTTTCTCGTTAACTCTAAATCATATTTTTCTCCTTTTTAATACAATTTTGTAATAAGGTAATATTTAATAAAAATAATAAATGTGTAATAAAATATTATTGCTTTACTCTCGTCTCTGTGGCTCTGCTAATCTTTCTTTATTTCTCTAAACTCTATAATAAATATCGTCATAAAAATATATTTAATTTAGGCAAATAACATAAAATATATCACCAATCTGCTAATCCAGTTTTTCTTGAAGTTTTTGCAGGTTCGTCTTCTTTATGTTTACTTTTAATAATTTCGTGAGGTTGTAAAGCATCATATTCATTTTTATTATGGATAAATGCATTAGACTTAATAATCTCTTTTTTAATATTATCAGGAATAGAATTATAATGTTTTTCTAAATTATCAGATTTTTTAAGTTCTAAAGAGATGCTTATTTTTCTACTAAGAATTTCTTTTGCTTCTAAAAGATTATGATAAACGTCTTTAGCATTTTGCTCTAAACTTTCAAGTTCAGTAGCATAAATTTCAATATCTTTCATATGATTATAAATCAAACCGTCTTGTCGAGCAGCAGGTTTTTCATATTGAATATTTGCCAAAACGCCTCTTAAAAGTTCAACGCCTCTACGAGCAGAGGCGCACTGACTCGTTGCTTGAATTTTAATTTGAACAACTCTATCTAAAAATTGTTGTATAGATGTTAACTTTTCAGCCATCCCAACAATATCATTCAAATCAATAGCAACACTGATTGTAGATTTCTTTAATTCAAGATTAAGCTTTTCGAAATCAAGTTGTTTGCCGGTTTTTGTAATATGATGTATTAACTTTAATTTCTGAACATAAAACTGATTATACATAGGCGACGGAGATGTGACAGTCCAACCTTCAGAGTTTGGCTTCTCGTCATAAATTTCAGTAGGAGTTGTCAAATTAATTTCATCCTGATCAGCGTTCTTTGCATCTTCTTGCTTGAAAGCATCCTTAGTAACAGGCTTCTGTTCATCTGCCACGAGTAATACTGTTTCTTTGACAACAGTTTTATTGTTATCATTGCTTTTAAGCGATTTCGATAATATCTCTTCCAATGGTTCCGATTGTTTGACGGCTCTGGAAACTGGTTCATAACTATCCCCCTCTTTCTTAGCAATAAACTCAACGTCTTCGCTAATGCCGTCTTGTTTTATCTTATTTTTAATAACTTTAGCCTTATCATCAAAAGACAAATTATCACTTACTATAGAAACTTCAGCATAAGAAACATCATGACTTTCTTCAGAAGATTCGTCTGATTCATCTTTTATGTTCGAACCATTCTTAGGAACATTAAAGATTTCATCAAGCTTACTGTCTATAAAACTATCTTTCATAGCTAGTTCTCTTTTTATATTCAATCAAGTTTGTCAAGATCTTTCTTTTCTTCGGGAGATAATTTTTTAGTTGGCAAATCAGCAACATCAGTTATTGCAGCATAGGACTTAATCCCAATTTGTTTAAAAATAGCCTCTTCTGTCTGAAGAAAGTCTTTTACAACAATAGAAGTTAGGTTATTACTCTTTTTCATAAGCTCTTCTATTGAAGACCATTCAATTTCATGCTCGTGATCAACAGTAATGTCCATAGTTTCATATTTAGCAGTATTATACTTTCGAGTAACAGATTTTCTTATATAAGACTTTCTAACCGGAATGTCAGAAGGCTTTGGCGAAGGCGCTGAACTAGACATAAATGTACTCCTTTTATTCTTCAAAGAGGTTGCCCGAAAGAACGCCCTTTTTCTTGGCCTTCTTAAGGTCTTCTCTTAATACTTCAAACTCTTTTAGTATTTCTTCTTTTTTCTTGGCTCTGTAACCTGCTCTTGGTCGAAAAAATCCGGCTTCTAACATAGCTTCTACACTAGTTCGATCTACAACCTTTGAATCTGTTCTTGTTGTGAAGTCTCGCAATGAGGAATACGGTTGTTTTGAAACAATGTCTTTTGCCGCGTCTTCGCTCAGTCCTTTGCATCGAATTGGTGGCGAAATCTGAGAAGTATATATTCCATTTGAAGGATCGGCTCTTCTCTTAATTTCATACTCCATTTTACACTCATTTACCTGTCTGGGCAAAATTTCAATATTCATATTTTTTGCTTCATTTTCTAAAATAGCAATTTTATCATAATTTGCTCTAGCGGTTTCAACATTAAGATAAGAAACCAAAAACTCTTCAGGAAAATTTGCTTTTAGATATGCTGTTATATATGAGTTGTATGCATAGCAGCAAGCATGAGCTTTATTAAAACCATAATCAGCAAACGGCATGATCACTTTATCCCAGTAATCAGCAGCAACGTTTTCCTCAATATTATTTTCTTTTGCGCCAGAAATAAATCTAGTTCTATATTTAGCTAATAGTTCTGGTTTTTTCTTACCAATTGCCTTGATAACGGTATAACCTTCTGGTATAGAAAAACCAGCAATAGAATTACAAATCTGCATTACTTGTTCTTGATAACAAATAATAGCATAAGTCTTTTTTAAGTATGGTTCAACATATTTTTGTATAGAAGGATGAAAATAATCAATATTTTCGGTCCCGTGTTTTCTTGCACAATACTTAGGAATAAACTGAAGAGGGCCTGGACGGTACAAAGCGATACCGGCCATAATGTCGTCAAGAGAGTCAACTCCCATGTTGATCATAGTCTCTTGCATTCCTCTTTCTTCGCATTGAAATACACCAACTAACTTTCCTTGCTTGTAAAGCTGAAAAGTCTTTTTGTCATTCAATGGCAAATCCCAAATATTAATATCTATATTATAATGTTCTTTAATCATTTGTAAACAGCGATTAATGACAGATAGCGTACTAAGAGCTAATATATCAAATTTAATAAGACCTAAGAACTCTAAATCACCATTTTCAAACTGAGTTGCAAATCCAAATTTTGCTTCGCCGTTTTCGCTATTTTCTACAACAATCTTACTCTGACGCAACGGAGCAATACGAGATAAAGGCTCGTTTGAGAGAACAATTCCGGCAGGATGCACGCCAAAAATCGACAACAGCCCTTCAATGTTCTTTGAATTCTTAAGTAGTTCAGGGTATTTATCAATATAATACTTAAAATCTTTACACCACTTATAAGCATCTTCTACAGTTTTTATTGCGTGTTCTTTGCCTTCTTCGTCTCGAACTTTTAAGAAAGCGCCAAACTGTTTGGGCAATGATTTGATAATTTCATCGCCAAGTTTATTCGTTTCTTCTTTCCATGTATCTCGCCCTTTAAAAAATGTCCTCTCTGGATCAATAGCCTTAACGGCTCTTCTCAAAAAAGATTTCATTTTTAAAGCATTATATGTACCAATATTACCAACATTTTCTCGACCATATCGATCTATAATATATTTATAGATTTCATCTCGTCTTTCAAAGTCAAAGTCAGAATCAATATCTGGAAAACCCTTACGAGCAAAGACTCGTCTTTTAGGCAAAAATTCTGAATTGTCTTCAGGCTTTTTATCTGTCATGCCAATGGCATAAGCCGTCCAAGAATTAATGTCATTTTTATGACCTTTTTTGCCGTCAGAAGACTTCCACAAAGAATGAAATTTTAACAAGATTGATTTGTCGTCTAATCCTTCAGACACCTCCATCAAATCAAGCTCTTTTTTTACCAAAGCAATAAGGCTTGAATCTTTAACAGCGCCTAAGATTTCATTTTTTATGTCTTGCATACTCATTAACCATCACCCTTTGTATGTTATTCTTGGGACTGCAACGCCAGTACCAAAAACCCAAGACCCCACTTCTGCGCAAGTTCGATAACCATAAGAACCTAATTCTATTGAAAATTTCTTACTAATAATATCGCGAGAAAAATAAGTCTTACAAAAGCGTCTTTCTTCGTCTGTTGTAGATACAATTTGCAAAGTCTCGTGTCTCTCTCTTTCCATAAATTTTTTAGCGTCTTTTGTAATATTATCTACAAGAGACTGTAAATGATCGCTTCCGTCGTCGCTTAAAGAAGTCTCATTAATATAATTGATTAATTCAACTTTTGAAAAAGTTTCAAAATGTAATCCGTCATTTAGATTATCGAGCGGACGATAGCACGGAGTAACGCAACAGTATTTACCGTACTTTAACTTTCCGTCAATAATTAATTGCAAAAAAGACTGTTCGCCAGAAGCGACAAAAGAGCGATCATCTAAAATATCTGGAAAGCTTGCCGGTTGAGTGATCGTTATTGTTGACGAAGAAACAATCCAAGGAACCTCAATATAAGAATATTTTTTTGACTCAAAAAAGCTAATTGCTCTGCTTATAATTTTATCTGTTCTGTTTCTCATTTTCTAGTTCCATCAATGAAAGCTGACCTTGTGGACTCAGACATCTTTAGTAAATCTTCCATAGAAACAAAAGGATATTTCTTTTGAACAAAACCTTTTATGGCTCCAATCAAGTCAGATAATTCAACCATAGATAGTATCTTATTAGATTGCTGTTCTGCGTCTTTTAATTCTTCTAGTTCTTCCTCAATTTTAGAGATATCTCCATAAACTCCCTTTTTAATATGTTTAGTATGATACCCCATTTTACTCTCCTAAAATATTTAGGTTTTTATTTTGTGCGTAATTACTTTTTTTAACAATGAGAACTTCTTGCGCCTTACTTTTTTCGCCAGATGTTTGCATATGCTTTGTAACAGCCTTTGTATAAAAACAATAATCGCTAGAATTGTAAAGGGATCTTATATATTCACTATCATAATACGAAATTGCAAAAGATCCCTTAATTTTTCTCGCGCACTCACACAATTCTTCGTGATTAAATCCATTTACTTTATTAACATGATAAAAATCTTTCTCAACATTTTCATACGGAGGGTCCAAGTAAAACAAAGTTTCTTCACAATCCCATTTTCTTATGCACTCTTTGTAATCTAAATGCTCAATAAAAACTTGCTTAAAAAACGAAGCGCACTCGTCAATAAAACAAGGAAGATTGGCCCAAGTTAAACATATATTTTCACCAGTCCTAGATACGCACCAAGTTCCGTCTTCTTTTCCGAACATAGATTGTCTATTGTAAACAAGATAATTTACCGCCCAATCAACAGGATCTTCTAATAAAAAATTTCTATTTGATTCAATATATTGAACAGATTTTTCAAATTGCTCTCTTGAATAAAGAGTTAATTGTACTTTTTCTATAAAAGAATTTTTATGTTCTTTTAGAACACGAAAAATATTCCAAACGTGACTATCTAGATCGTTGTAAACAAGTTTGTATTCATTGCTCGGGCGAGGCATAATAAAACCCACAGCAAAACTTCCGCCAAAAGGTTCGCAGTAAACTTGATGAGCAGGCAAGACAGATTTTATCCACTCTCTTATTTTTACCTTCCCTCCTACCCTTTTAATTAAAGTGTTCGCCATATTCCATTCTCTTTAATTTGCCATATATTTTCTAATCTATTAGTCATTCTATAAAAAACACACTGATCAACCGGAATCTGCCTTACCCAATCGTCGCCTCTTCTTGTTTTTATTTGAATCGGTTCTATTTTGTCAAAAATATCATATTTAATAACGCATAATCCTTGTAAATCATGACTACAAACCACAAATGTAGTAAACTGATTTTTACTGTTACACTCTTTACTTTTTCTATTTAGAATGTTTACTGAAGAGCGGGGAAAATCTTTACATCCATCAAGCCAAATACCCCGTCTCTCAACGCTTATTATCAAATGCTTTTTGTTTAAATCACACTCTATATCTTTATAATAAGATGATCTAACTTCTTCTCCGGTATCTATAATTACTTTTTTAGCTCCAAGTTTATATAACAATGAAAAAGTTAAATTTTTAGCTAAAATATCAGATTTATAATCTTCGATATTAAATCTCGATGCTTCTATTCCTTTTAAGGATTTATCAATGATCATAATTAATACCGATCAACTCCACCCGGATCTTCAACAACATCTCTTTCTTCTTCGCTTTCAATAACAAGTTTCTCTTCTAATGATTCTTTATCTAATCCAAAATCTTTTGCTTCAACAAAAACACGAGAATCAAAACCCAAAAATCTCTCCCAAATTAAATCATATTTTAGAGGATCTGGTCCATACGATATGCCTAAAACTCTTAACAACACACTAGAATAGCCAGAACCGCGACCGCAACCTGTAAGTATATTTCTGTCTTTTGCTTCTTGAATGTAATCTCTAACAATTAGAAAATATGTAGCAAAATCATACTTATTATTTTCCCAAGCAACTTTAACGTCTGCTAGTTCTGTTTTAAGCCTGTCAACGTGCGGCTGACTATTTATCCATCCGCAATCTTTCATACCTTTCCAAGCCAAGTGTTCTAAATAATCATACGGAGTTGCAAAATCTTTCGGTGTAGAATATCTTGGCAATCTCATACCAGAAGTCATATTATTAATTATATCTTTACCATCAACTTTTTCCGCAATCATAACAGTATTAGTCAAAAATTCTGGATGAGAACCAAATATTTTTGCCATCTCAGGAACAGATTTTAAATAAAATTCATGATGAGGAAAGTGTAATCGCTTTGGATCATGCAAGCATCTGCTCGTTGACATAGACATTAATATTTCATGAGAAGAACCATGCTCTTGTTTAAGATAATGAGCATCATTTGTTGCGCAAATAGGAATATTAAGATCTGTTCCAAGTTTAATAATGTCTGGAATAATAGCTGCTTCGGCGTCAATACCATGATACATAACTTCTAAATAAAAATTATCTTCAAATATATCTTTCAGAAGAGAAGCGGCTTTTCGAGCCTCATTATAACGGTCATGCAAAAGGTTTGCATTAACAACGCTAGAAAGACAAGCGCTTCCGCACAAAAGACCCTTTTTGTGTTTGTGCAATAACTCAAAGTCAATTCGAGGGTCAACATACATACCTTCTACCCAACTCGCCTGAGATAAAGAGCAAAGATTCTGCCATCCCTCCCAATCTTTTGCAAGCAAAACAAGATGACGGTTTCCTTTTCTCCCGTCAACCTGACCTTTAATCGTCTTTTGTCCGTCTTTCTTTTCTGTAAAGTTAATATGGCGATCTTTGCTAAGATAAAACTCGCAACCACAAATTGGAGTAATACCGCAGTTATTACATTCTTGAATGAACTTAATAGCGCCGCCAATATTGCCGTGGTCGGTAAGAGCCAACGCCTTAAAGCCTAGCTCTTTAGCATATTTCGGAAATTGTGATATTTTATTCAGACCGTCAAAAGACGAATATTCTGAATGACAGTGCAAATGCACAAAGTCAGAGTTGCTTACTATTCTTTTAGGCATGAATTCTGTTCGGAAAAAGAACCTTAAAGCAAAAAAAGAATCACCATTAAATATCAAGAACATCTGCTTTGCCAAGACTGTTTTTCTTAAGCAAAGTCTCTGAAGGATTTGCGAAAGTAGACAAACTAATAATTCCGCTATAAGGAATCTTATTTATCAGCATCGTTCCACTAGTTGTAAGAACTTGTATAGAAAAATCTGTTTCTGAACAAGACATTATTCTAACTCTAGGATGAGTAGACGCAATATGATCAAGATTTTTATAATACGAAATTGAGCAATCAGCTTTTGACGATTTTAAAGCATTTAAAAGTTCTTTAATAATAGATATATCATCTATAATTTCGTCTGCAACAATTCGTGTGATAATTTCTTTTTTTGTGTAATGCATATTACTAACAATGCTTATTTGGATCGTATCTTTCTCTTTTTATGCCTGCTTTTTTATCGCTTACAAATTTGGGCTTTACTGTTCTTAAATAATCTCTAACTTGATATGAAGTTTCCCAGGCAGGTCTGCCTGAATCGATCACGCTTGGAGACGTAATCACTTTTCGTATTTTTTTACCATTTTCTGGATGAGTTTCATAAGGCGAGTCAGACATTCTTTGTAAGAACTCCATTTCTTCGCCATAAACATTATCATTTTCGTCAACATATTTATATATATAAATGGGCATATCTTATTTTTTAGAATAACCTACACAAGATACCACTGAAGAGTAATTGACCGCTCTTTTATAGAGTCTCCATTGTTTTGTAATACCAAAAATACTTATTTGTGTAAGTTCTATTGGATTACCGCAATCTTGCGTTGTGCAAGAATTACATAAAGGCTCTATAGTTCCTTGAGAACTAATAATGGTTTTGTCAACCGGAACAAGTTTGCATTTATAGTATTCGATTTGTCAAGTCCTTCTTTTGATCTTTTTAGCAGAAGGGGGATTTACTTTTAAATTTTCTCTTTCTTTAGAAATCTTTAAAAACTCTTCATAATCTATACCTGTAGATTCTTTATCTATAGAATTTCTGCCAACAGACAAAGATTCAACCGAATCTTGATCCTCGGCAGGAACATTATTTTGTAAAGCCTCTGCTAAATCTTTTTCTACTGAAGACTCAATTGAATCATTATTAGCAACTTCATCTGTTATATCAAATGAGTTCAAGTCGTTATTTGCGTCTTGGTTCTTTTTGGATAAATCAGTTTTGTTAATAATGATTGTTTGTTTTTTATTTACTGGTGAAGAAGAAATTACTCTTGGTAAAGGTAAAGTGTTTTTAGAGGATGCTCTAGAGGTTTGCGGAGCTCTCGGCATAAGAGGAACAGTTGTTGTCGGTTTGAGCGTAGACTTTGGAGGCCATATCCCTTGAGCCTGTAAAAACTCAGGAACTTCAAAAAACATCGAAACTGGAAAAGAAACAATAGGCTCAGATGTTTCGCTGTCAAGAACAGAAACTACAGGCCCATATTCTTCTTCCGAAGTGCTTGAAAAACGAAGAGGAATCGAAATGCTAGAACCATCCTCTAGTTCATGTTCAAACTCGAAATCAACGCTTTTATTTGCCTTAATTGCCATGACTAAACCCCTTCTTAAGGAAATCTCTAACTTTTTTTATTAAAAAACTTCTATTATTTTCGTATTCTTGAATAAATTTCGGTTTTTTTGTTGGGGGAATAAAAGATCTACACTTGACACAAATAGAACCATAAAAAACGGAACCAAACTGAGAATTGTTACATTTTAAGCAAACAATTTTGTCCAAGAGACTAATCCATATCGTCAATAGAATCTTCGTCTTCGTCAGAATCTTGAGAAGAGTTATCGGATTCTATTTCTCTTCTTTCGCCAAATTTTTTCTCAAGATATTCTGAATCCACAATAAAAGTTTCCCACTCTTTTTTCCAAAAAGGCAACCAATAGTCAGCCACCGCCGGTAAGGGGCTTGGTTTTTTCCATCCCTTTTCAGAACACCAAAATGACAAACAACGAATGTCTACATTGTGAATGTCTTTACTTGACGGAAAAAAATCAGCAACAAAAACTCTTCCGTCATTATAAAAATGACATATTAAAGTAGAAGACCCAAGAGGATTAACTATAACAATTTTTGATCTAATCATCCAATTATTATTTTTGGATTTTATTTTACTTTTTTCTGCTTCAATTTCCATCAAAGAACAAACTTCTTTGTAAGCGCCGTCAGCTTCAATCATAGTTAAATCAGTAAAAGAAATTTCAAATTCCATAATTAACCAAATATATTATTTTGTTCTTCATTTTTGTTATTATTTTTTAATCTTTTTGATCTTGGAATATATTCTTCAAATATCGGATTATAAGCATTTATTCTATTTGTTGCAAAATCTACATTAGACTTTGAATTATCAATACCAATATAATTTCTACCAAGAGTTTTAGCAACATATCCAGTTGTTCCTGTTCCCATAAAAAAGTCTAAAACCGTATTTCCTCTGTAGCTAAATAGTTTAATAACGCGATATGCTAGCTCCTCTGGAAATGGAGCAGGATGATCATTAAGATTACGAGTTTCAGGCGAAATAAACCAAGTGCTGAAAGTCCACTTCTGAAATTCCTCAGAAGTCATATCTGCCATTTCTTGATCGCCTTCTAATTTCCAATCGTCCTTAGACCAAACTAACAAATACTCATGATTTCTGCGTATGGCAGGGTTAGAAGGAGACATGAACGATCCAAAAGCCGTAGCTCTACCTGACCAGTTTTGCTTGTACCAACAAATTTCTGTTCTAAATTTTAGTCCAACCTCTCTGCCTATATTAACAAGATCTGCATAAATTGGACGCATATACTCTTCATCGTCTTGTCTGTTTCTAACAGAATCAATATTTATTACTAAACGTCCGCCGCTTACTAAGATTCTTTTGCACTCAATGAATATGCTTTTTAACCAATTTACATAATCATGATAAGGTTGGTTGTCGTCTCGGTTTTCATAACCTTTTAGATCTATATTGTATGGAGGGGAAGAGAAAGCAAGTTCAAGGCTTTCGTCGGGAATTTTTTTAAGCCCATCTAAAACGTCAGCATAAATAATTGAGTTTTTTATTTCTTCAATTTTCGTCGTCATAAATTGATTCTTGTTTATTTTTCTCAATTCTATTTTTTGTTATTTCAATAGCCGTTGGATTTTCGTCACACCCAATTGCATATCTATTAAGCTTCACTGCATTTGCTAAAAAAGAACCGCTTCCGCAAAATGGGTCAAGAACCCTGTCCCCTTCTCGCGACCAATTTTCAATTATTCTTGTCATTAACTTATTTGGTTTTTGTGTTGCATAACCTACTTTTTCAGATTCATTCCTGCAAATAGCCGGTACATCAATCCACCAATCTTCTAGAGGTTTTCCTTTGCCATAATAATTTTCAACAGGTTTTTTCTCTTTTGACCAAGAAGTTTTTCCTCCAACGTTTAATTTAGACGTATACGATATTCTTGGTAGATTAAAATAATAATCTCCCATACCATACCACAATATAGTTTGATGCTTTCTCGGCAGCCATTTACTAGGAGAGCCAGGATTAGTAAAGCACCAAATAATTTCATTTTGAAAGTTTTTTCTACCAAATATTTTGTCCATTTCAACTTTTATATAGTGTATAGCTTTATAATCCATATGAATAAAAACGTTTGAATCTGGTAAAATACAATCTTTTATAATTTTTAATCTGTCAACAATGTAATTAATAAAACCATCAAAAGAAGACTCCTTACCGTAATAAGCATCTTCTTCTTTACAACTATATGGAGGATCTAAATAAACAAGAGAAATGTTTTTAACACTTAAATTAATACAATCTATGTTATATAATTCATATTTATTCATGGCGGATGTTTATTATAAATTCTTTTTTCAATTCTTTGACATACTTTTTTAGATAGCTCTTTTATTCCGTTAAGGTCTTCTTTTAAAATCAAATCATCTAACAATGAATATATTTTATCGACCAGTTCAACTTCCTTAGCCTCAAAATTAGATTTTTTAATAAAATTATTTAAATAACTACTAATAAATAAATTTAATGATATAATCTCATCTTTCTTCTGCTCGTCAATAGACTCTTGGCTTGGATTGTTTATTTCGTATATAATAGAAGTGATAACAGAGTTAATATCGACTTCTATACCTTTAGAAGCTTGTAAAATAGCTTCTTTAATAGGAATGCATTCAAAAGCCGAAATAAAATTTATAAAGTTTCCGCTAGACTTACAGCCGAAACAAAAATAATCTTGACGACCAGGCTTATCGTAAACAAAAAATGAAGGGGTTTTATCTGTTTTATGGCCAGGTAAAGGACATCTATATCTATATTTCTCGCCGTCAAAAAATAAATGATTTATACCTTTGTTCTGTAAATAATCAGTTATTTTATTTTTAGACAGTATTTGCTTTAGAACGTAGTTCATAATTATAATCCAAGATCTTCTAAAACGTTATCTTTATATTTAGATTTATTTGGTGTAATCTTTTGAGGAACTACAGATTCAACACTTTCAAATGATAAATCAACGTCTGGATCGGGAGGCGTATCATTAGCTGAAACATCATTAGTAAAAGCTACAGAGCCAACAGGCATATAACCTGATTCAACAAGTCCATATTTAGGATTTATATTTAAATCAACTCTTTGTTTTCCATTTGAAAACTGCTTCTGTCCATATCTTGCTTTAACGCAGAACAGGCCGAGCTTTTCGTCTGGCAAATCATTATGAGGCATTTGTATAAATATATTATCAGAATCTGCTGAAAAATCATGAGAACCCTTAAGAGAGTCAGAACCAATAGACGCCTTGCCATCTTTTTGATTCCTTAAAGATTTTATAGCTTCTCTGTTTAATTGAACGGCAGAAAGAACAGCAAAACCCATTTTACGTCCTAAGCTGCGCAAGCTTTTACACATCTGCCCATACCAAGAATGCTCTTGCAGTTTTGCAAAAGATCCATCTGGCATAAGAATAGAAATATAATCAATAACAACCAGTCTTGGTTTAAAGTAAGATTTTCTTTTTTCTATTTCTGCTCTAATCGCAGAAACTGTTGTTCGTTCTTCGGCGTCTAAAATAACAAATTTAGAACTAAGGTTTTTAAAAGTATCAAGAGATTGACGCAGTTTCTCTTTTTCTTCTTTAGATAGATTGGCTGGTTGACTTATTTTTTTAGAATCAACACGAGCTTCTCTAGCTATAATTTTTTGCATTAATCTCTTTTTTGGCATTTCTAAAGATACATATAAAACATTTTCTTTAGATTGTTTGCAAACATTAAGAGCTATGTTCATCATTGTTGTTGACTTAAAACCACCAACGTCAGCAACGATAAGTGTCAACGAACCAATATCGAGACCAACATTTATGGTTTCATCAAATTCCTTAATGCCTGTTGATAAAACTTTTGCCGGATTTAGAATTTCTTTTTCTAGTTCTTCATACCAATTGTCTGCATAATCGTCAACAGAAACCCAAGATACGCTTGAACTTGACGAGTTATCGCTAATTAATGAAGATATGTTTTCATTCAAATCTACTAAAGCTGGCAAAAAATCAATCTTTGATTTATTG
>FRDC01001460.1_pt2 | contig 76488 bp, 84 predicted proteins | sample 1106171 | NCBI WGS metagenome assembly FRDC01 (sample SAMEA3930566, study PRJEB13176) | freshwater metagenome | biome: Drinking water system; feature: drinking water; material: water | place: Singapore | collected 2014-12-20 | reverse complement strand
TGAGTTCTGACTTTTTCAAACAAACACCACCAAAGTTGATTAGTTGCCTCGCGGCGGGAATCTTGGCGGTGGATTTCAGAAACCCGTGGCATTTCCTTGCGGAAATGCCTGCCGAAGCGAGGGGCGAAGCCCCGAGCGAGGCAACTAATCAACTTTGGTGGACCCGAGGGGAGTCGAACCCCTTGCCTCAGCAATGCGAATGCTGCGCTCTACCAGATGAGCTACGGGCCCAATTTCTCACTCTGTAAATCTAGCAAAAAAGCCAACTTTTTGGAATTTTTTTATGATTTCCTTTTCCAGTTTTTTTCTCTAGCTCGTCTTTAATGAGCTAGAGTTATTGGTGGACTATATTGGGTTCAGTTGGAATTCTCTAGTTGCTGAAATGAAGTTTTGGTTGGAACTTCAGAAAGAAATGTCGTTGCTCAATTCTTTATGAAATCAGACATTTTCTCAAGAGCTATTTTACGCATTGAGGTATCGTGCTTCTCACCATCGTCCATCTCGGCCCACGTTTTTTTATATCCCTTTGGTATAAAAACGGGGTCCCACCCAAATCCCATTTTGCCACGAGGGGCCACGGAGATACTGCCCTCCATTGAGCCACTGAAAGTATGTACTCCAGATTCGTCACAGATAGCAAACTCTACTTCTGCCAGCGCGTCTCTATTGTCAAACCCGTCCAAAAGCCGACACAAGCCATCGTTGCCTAAAGTTTCTAGAAACCATTTTATAAGTGGCCCAGGCAATGCCTTCAGCGCCTTGAAAGTTAGTGCCACATCCTCAACAAGCACCGGCGATTTTACGATTTCATATGCAGACCTTGCCTTTTCCTCAATAATCTCTTTGAGGTTCACCGACTGTATTTCTTTTAGGTCAAGTTTCATGTGTTCAACAGGAAGATGAAAGTAATCGCTCAAATACTTTGCCTTTCCTGCGTTCCCGGTAATAAAAGTGAGCTTTTTCATAGAGTTCCAATACCAACTATGGTATCAAAAAATAATCTTTATAAACACTGGACAAAATACGATGTGGACCATACCGGACTCGAACCGGTCACCTCATCCATGCCATGGATGCGCTCTACCAGATGAGCTAATGGCCCTTTGGTGGTAGTTGTCTAAACTAGAACTTTTTAATCTTAACGCAAATTTTGGGTAAAAATCAAACTTTTGGCCATAAAGAGTGAGTTTTGGCAAATTCCGTTGCCAAATTCCGTTTTGGATTAAAATAAATCACATCACGCAAACAACCTCCTTACAAACTTGAGTGTGTTGGTTTGGCAATCATTTATTAAAAATAAAAATCGGAAACCTTTTTTAATTTGCCGGCGAAAATTTTGGGTAAGTTTTTGATCAATTTATTTGCTTTGTTGTCGTTGTTTTGCTTGAAGTTGCAATAGTGGATTTTTATTTGGGCCAAATTATTTTCCGGCCAAGTGTGAATGTCTACGCTCGATTCGCCAATAATGCAAACATAAGTATAGCCTCCGCCGGGAAAAAACTTGATGATTGCGCCCATTGTTTGGAAACCGGCTTCCTCAATCTTTTTGGTCAAAATTTCTTTGGCTTTTTTCCCAACTAACATTTTTTGACAACCCAAAAGGTTATAACAAACTACGCGACTGATTTTTGTTTTTCGATTCATTTTTCAAGGGGTTGGTTTTTAATTTTTAGAAATTTAATTATAACTTGTTTTAAAAATTATTTTTTAAGATTGTGATTGGAGGTTGTTCAAGATGCTGGCGGGGGCACATAAGCAAAGTTGTTTTCGGGGTGTCGCGCGAGGTAAATATGCGATGGATAGATTTCGTGATCAGACCAAGGACAGTCCTTTGGGTACCAGAACAAAAAAAGACCGTCCTTTTTGCCTCAGCGTTTTTGGTTGGAATTGTTAATTCTTATTTACGATTTTGGAAAGCGGGGAGGGTAAACACCAAAAACCGCCCACCATAATAATTTGGGCGGTTTTTTGGTTGTCGCTAAAATTTCTTGCGATGATTTTTGGTTCTGATTTCTTAATTTCCCAGAGCGTTTCTTAAATCAGCTTGCGACTTTTTTAGGCTCTCGCGGAATTTCTCAACTGCTTGTTTGATAGAAGTATTTTTCTGTTCAGACAGATTTTTAACGGTATCTTTTCGCTTCTCTAAATTGGTTAGAGCTTGTTTCATTTCATCTCTTGTTGATTTGGTGCTGGTGAGAAAGTTGTCCCGAACGGTTTTTGGGTTTATGCCCGCGGCACAATCGGCCTTGGCTTTTTCGACAGCCGAAGCATTGGCCTTTTTGACATTTGCTAAAATATTTTCAACTGAATTCTTTCTCTCGGCGATAGCCGCATTTAAGCCACTGCGATAAGTGTTGACGGCACTATCAACGCTCGCTCTTCTTTCCGAGACGGCGGCATCAACTTCGCTTTTAAATTTAGTGACTGCGGTTTTTTGGGTGTCGGTGGTTGCCTTGGTGTCTAATTTGGCATAGAACTCAACCCTTTTTTCGTCCCAGCCGTCTCGATTGCCGGTTCGGCGATCATCAATTTCGGTTTTTCTCTTTAAAAGACGTTCATTGCGACCATCCCAAAGAGAGCGCAATTTTTGTTCCCGTTCAGCGACCTTGGTATTTATTTTGTCGGTTAATTCGTTTACCTTGGCACAAAACATAACATTGCCACTTACGGCACCTTGACTATTTTGGCCGGCATTTTCTTGACCCAAAGCAAAAGTTGGCAAAATCAATCCAGCCAAAACAAAGGCAACGACAGTTTTAGAATGAAGAAGTTTCATAAGCTTGATTTAATTCATTTAAGACCTGACTTTCGCCTTCAATTAGGGTGGATTCTTCGGCCAGATCGGCTAATAATTTTTCATCAGCAGAGGCTTCATTATCTAAGATGGCAAAGATGTCAGTCAGTGATTCGCCGGTTAAGACGACGGGTGAATCAACAAAACCAGATTCAACTTTTTTGTCTTCGGGCTTTTTGTTGATGGCAATGACGCCGACAATCAAAACCACGACCACCAAAGAAGTAAGGATTTTTGAACTCATGAATGAATAAAAAAACTGATAAGATGTTTTCATCTGCTCCGGATAGCCAAAGCCAGCCGGTTGGATGTATGGAGATAAACCCGCCAAAGTCTTTTTTGTGACCAGCTCCTCATCTTTCATTTTGGCTAAAATTTTTGTTAGAAGCTCTGTTTCCGGCGGCGGGGCCTTTAAAAGTGCCAAACTATCTTTGATTAACCAAAGGTTATAGAGGCCGTTTTTTTGACCCTCTTCAGTATTTAAGCCAATTAAATGGCAGGCTTCGGCAAAAGACTTAGCCATTGCCAAAACTAGAACAAAATCCTCGGCCAACTCTTCTTTTGTTTTTAAATTATTTTTCATTTTAAATTTAAGTCTTCATCTTTTAGTATTTGTCGAAGTCTCAGCATCCCGCGCGAAACACTTTTTCTGATAGCCGATTCTTCTTTGTTTAAAATTTTAGCGATCTCAAAATATTCTAATTCGGAGAGAAAACGAAGCTCGATGGCCGTCTTTTCGGTGTCTGATAATTTTTCCAGAGCCCGAGAGATTTGTTTGGTCAATTCTTTTTTTTGAGCCAGTTTAATTGGGTCTTGATGTTCTGCGACTGGCTCGGTCGACAAGTCGTCTAAAGAAAAATTTTTGGGCCGGCGATTTTGATTGATTAACAAATTTCTAGCCACGGTGTACAAAAACGGCAAATAATCTTGGGTTTTTGGCTCGTATTTTGGCAAAGCCAAAAAAGCCCGAACAAAAGTTTCTTGGACAATATCCTCGGCCTCGACCTTACTTTTGGTTCGACGGTAAACAAAGCGGTAAAGCGGGGTGAGATATCTTTGATACAACAAAGCAAAAGCCTCTTTGTCGCCCAATTTGGCGCGAGCAATCAAATCTACAAAATCCTCCGCGCCTTCCTCTGATTTATTCATGTCCTATAATCTTAACAAAAAATCTTGAAAAATTGCCCCTACTGCAAAAACCCAAAGCTCTTTATTTTGTGACTTTTTTGGCCAGTCGCTCTTGCTCGCACTCTTTCTTTTTGAAAAAAATTAACTTATTCTTATAAAAAAGATATGATCCAAAATACTCCAACTATTGGCATTCTCGTCGGCACTTTTCTTGTTCTGGCTATTTTTTTCTATTTGCTCGAAGCAATTTTCCCGGCCATAAGAAATCAAAAAATTTTTCGCAAAGGTTTTTTGACCGACATTGTTTACTGGTTTTTTACGCCTTTGGTGACTCGCTTTGTTTCCAAAACTTCGGTTTATGTTGCCATCCTTTTTATCTCTTTTTTGGCGGTCAGTTTTTTGACGGTTGATTTCGATATTCAAGAGGTTTTAAAAAATGGTTTTGGGCCGATTGCCGATCAGCCCAAAGTGCTGATTTTAATCGAACTTTTGTTATGTATGGATTTTATGAGCTATTGGGTTCATCGAGCTTTCCACACTGGGCGATGGTGGAAATTTCACGCCATTCACCACGCTAGCGAAGAAGTTGATTGGCTCTCCTCGGTGCGCTTACATCCGGTCAATGATTTGGCTATTCGTTTTGCCCAAGCCATTCCGCTGATTTTAATTGGCTTTCCGGTTTCGATTGTGGCGACAGTGGCACCGATCTTGACTCTGCACGCTTTTTTCTTGCACGCTAACGTGCCTTGGGATTTAGGCCCGCTTCGATTTATTTTTTCTTCTCCCAAATTTCATCGCTGGCACCATACTTCTGAAATTGAAGGACGGGACAAAAACTTTGCCGGCCTCTTTCCTGTTTTTGATTTAATTTTCGGCACTATTTATATGCCCAAAAACAGCCAGCCAAAAGTTTTTGGCATTGGCGACAAAAATGTCCCCCGAACTTTTTGGCAACAAATGATCTATCCGTTTCGAAAGAGTTAAATTTTTTAAAAAACACTAAAGTAGAAAGGACGGCCCCTTTTTGCTCTGGTTCCCAAAGGGCCGCCATTGGTTTTTCCTGCCCACCTGTTTGTGCTTCAAACTAAATATAAATGGGCAGCCAGGTTAGTTTCAAAAAGTATTTTTTTGTGTTAGAAAGATGTTTAATGGTTTTAAAATTGTGGAGACGGGAAGTGCTGAAGAGTTAGAAATGTTTTTTAAAATGGGCCCTTAGCTCATCTGGTAGAGCACCGGTTTTGCACTCCGGAGGCGAGCGGTTCGAGTCCGCTAGGGTCCACAGAAGAGAAACAAAATATCCAAAAGGTGTACTGCTCCTGTAAGGAGATGGAGGCGGGGCGGCGGACTCATAAGAGCGCAGGAGCGAGGTTTGGGGAGAAATGCGGGCGGACTTCGGCTTTCTTTTTTGAAAAAATCGGCGGCTACAAAAGAAGAATCCATATATGGGATTATACCTCCATATTGAGGCATGGCGCAATAGTTGATAAAGTAGTAATATAAATATGGCTCAAATTTCCAAAAAACTTGGAGAAAACATCAAGCGCATACGGCTTCGCCGTAAAATGTCGCAAGGCGACATTTGTCGAGCAATCAGCATGGATAGAAGCTATATGAGCGCGATTGAGGGCGGAAAGGTCAATGTTACGCTGGCGGTATTAGAAAAGCTCGCCAAGGCGCTTGATGTTTCCGTTGGTGAGCTTTTGAAATAATTATGAAATTAAATAATAAAATTGCACTGGTTACGGGTGCTTCAAAAGGGATTGGAAAAGCAACTGCGATTGCACTCGCAAAAGAAGGTTGCTCGGTGATTATCAATTTCAAGTCGGACGCCAAAGCCGCGCAGGAAGTTTTAGATGAGTGCAATCGCTACTCTAAGGCAAATGAGGCAATTCGTGCTGATGTATCCAACGAGAAAGAAGTGTCAGAAATGTGCGAAAAGATAAAACAGCAATTTTCTCATTTGGATGTACTCGTAAATAACGCAGGAGTTTTTGACGAAAATGACAATCCAACAAATGTTGAGGCATTTGAAAATGTTTTCAAAAATAATTTTTTGAGTGCTGTGATGGTAACCAAGCACGCTACTCCTTTAATGCAGGAAGGAAAAATAATAAACATTTCTTCAATTCATGGGAGACTTGGACATGGCAGACCAACAGCGGCCGCATATTCAGCTTTTAAGGCCGCACTTGAAAATTGGACTAAAAATTTGGCTAAAGATCTCGCACCGAAAATCCTTGTCAATGCTGTCGCTCCGGGACGCGTGGCAACTCCTATGTGGGGAAATCCAGACGCAAAAGAGCAAAAAGAATTGGGACAAGTTCACCTTATAAAACGTATGATACAGCCAGAAGAAATCGCTGACGCAATTGTCTTTCTTACCAAGAACGACGCTATGTGTGGCGAGGTGTTAACTATTGACGGCGGTATGAGTATGGTAACGCTTGGATAATTAAAATATGGAAACCAAAAATGTAAAATTTGTTGTTCTTGTCCCACTTTCTCACGCTGATGCGGTGCGCCAAGCTCTCGGCGAAGCTGGAGCGGGAAAAATCGGCAATTATGATTTCTGCTCTTTTTCCTCTCGCGGTGTAGGTCGTTTTCGTGGTAACGAAAACTCTAATCCCAGCATTGGCGAATCAGGAAAATATGAGTCGGCTGAAGAAGAAAGAATAGAAGTTATAGTGCCACGAGAAATTTTGAAAGAAGTAATTGAAAAAGTAAAAAGTGTTCATCCATACGAGGAAGTCGCTTTTGATATTTATCCTCTTGAAGATTTATGAATAAACTTAAATGGCTAATCTACAAAATCACCCACCCATTCGTTAGGTTATATTGGCGGATTTTCAAACCAAAAACCCATGGAGCGCGAGCAATCATCCTATACGAAGCAAACATTCTTTTGGTTAAAAATATAAATGTCAATCACTGGTCGCTTCCTGGTGGCAAAATAGACAGAGGAGAAACACCCGAAGAATGTTTGCTTCGTGAACTAAAAGAGGAGCTCGCGCTCTCCATTTCAAAAACAGATTATAAACTTGGCGAATATCTTTCAAACAAGGAGGGCAAACGAGATACGGTTTATATTTTTGTAGTAAAACTTTTATCATCAACTTTTCAAAAGCAGTGGGAGCTCCAAGACGCACAATGGTTTCCGCTATCTCGTTTGCCCGAAAATCTAAGTCCCGCCACTTCGCGACGAATAAATGAATTTCAAAATGGAAGCAGAAATCTTATTTCTGCTTGGTAGTTTTTAGATAGCCCTTATTGGTCGCATGAAGAAGTCCAACTCTGCGCTCTCGGTTGAACACGAGTGCTCTAGCCGCGCATCGCTCTTCGTATTTTTCTGGTGCGGGAGTATTCGAACCAATATCAGTGTCATGAATGACTTTGATTGTTTTCATAGTTATGTAAAATCCAACTTTTCTCCTTTCAAAAGCGCAAGTCCTTTTCTAATATTTTGCATTTCTGCATCGCTAATTTGTCCGATATTTTCTATTTCATCTTGCGAAATCCATTTGAATTCGGAATGGTCTTCGGGATTAAGTTTTATATTTTCAATTGGGTCTTCAAAAGTGGCGAAATAGACAACCTCAACCGAGTGCGAACCTTTTACTTCGTTTGAGTAAGTAAAGGCGGCAAACGGATCGCCGACTTTTATTCTCATACCATGCTCTTCCATAATTTCGCGCTTCAATCTCTCGACAATATCCTCGCCCCAATCAATATGCCCTCCTGGCAACTCAAAAACACTGGGCAGGAACTTTTTCGTGTCGGCCCGTTTCGGTAAAAATACTTTCACCATGCCGTCAAAATTATGATGTATCAGTGCGCAAGCTGTTATTACTTGCTTTCCATGTGCCGGGGTTTCGCTGTCGTGTGAGATTTTATTCATGAGGGTATTTTAGCAATTTTTGCCTCTGATTTATAGTTGCAAAAGCAAACCAAAAATTTCCTTTCCATTTCTTTTTCCGCTTCGCGGGGGGGGGAGTTCTCTCTCTTAAAAATTTTTTAAATAAATGTTAAGCTGAATATATGACCGAAAAGGAATTTAAGTTGCATCAGGGGGTAAAAGTATGGAACATATTTTTTACCATTTTTTTTGTTTTGTTAACTTGGTTTTTAACTTGTTTGGTTTTCAGCTGGCAGATTTTGCCGGATCAGATTCCGGTTTTTGATTTTGTGATTTTATCTTTGGCCATTTTTCGGCTGATTCGTTTGTTTGTGTATGACAATATCTTTCTTTTTTTGCGCGAGAGTTTTATGGATGTGGAGAGAATTGAGGGACGAGTCTTTTATGTTTCTTCGAAAAATTCTTTAAAGTTAACAATTTACAAATTGCTTTTGTGCCCATGGTGTTTTGGAGTTTGGGCGGCCATGCTCGCTTTCTTTTTTTATGTAATTTTTCCGGAACTTTTCTTCATCTTTATTGTTTTGGCTATCGCCGCCTTGGGAAGTTTGTTGCAATTAACAACCAATTTAATCGGCTGGCAGGCAGAGAGCAAGAAAAAAGAAGTCGAAAACAAATAATCTTTTGAATCGAAATTTTCTGATCAGATAAATTTTTGCTTTCTTAATTTCTCTCCACACAAAATTTTTGTTCGTCCAACAACATCCTTATAAACTGGAGTTTATAAGGATGTTGTTGGAAATTTTCGCAAAACCTTTATTTATAATTGCCTCGCTTTTTCAGTGTCTTGGCTGAAAAATTTTATTTTTTTGGTTTTGAAATAAAAATTTGTGGATAAATAATTTTTCGGCCAACTTCTTGCGGTATACTAAATTTGTGAAAGATGTCTTATTACAAATTGTTTCTTCGCCGGGGTGCTCTCATTGCAAAGCGTTTGAGGAGTATTGGCACTCAATCGAAAAAGAGTGGCCGAATGTGCGTTTTGAAGATTTAAGTATTATCACGCCAGCTGGTCAGGCCCTGGCCAGCAAACATATGATTTTCGCTTCCCCGGGAATTATTTTAAACGGCGAACTTTTTGCCACTGGCGGTTTCGACAAAGAGGCCTTTTTAAAAAAGATCAAAGAGATTTCTGGCGCTTAATTTTTTTATGGATCAGGCTAATTTGATTAATGAAAGAGACTCAAAAATTAAACGACTGCTTTTTGTTGGTCTTTTCGTCTTAATCGGTTTTTTGGCACTTGGCTTGATTGGGCTTTTTTCTGGCACAGTTAAGCCAGATGGATTTGGCTGGTATTTTTTTGCTTTTGCTACTGGTTTAACCATGATTGTTTTGCCCTGCACCCTGCCGTTGGCTTTTGTAATTGTGCCGATGGCTATGGGCAAAGGTTTGGCGAGGGGAATTGGCACAGCGCTTTCTTTTGGTTTGGGCATCACCTTAACTTTATCTATTTATGGAATCCTGGCGGCATTAGTTGGCGGATTTGCTACAGGCCAATTAAATGCTGATTTGGATACGGTTAAAAACTGGACATATCTTGTCGCCGGCATTTTTGCCTTTGTTTTTGCACTGGGAGAAATCGGGCTTTTAAAAGTGCGCATGCCGAGCTACACCGGCTCGGCGCCGGCTTTTATCCAAAAACATGAAGGTTTTTTGAAACCGTTTTTTCTGGGGCTTTTTTTGGGAAACATCGGGGTTGGTTGCCCGCACCCGGCGACGCCGCTTCTTTTAATAGAAATCGCCAGCTCTGGAGATGCTCTTTATGGCTGGACGCTCTTTTTAATCCATGCCATTGGTCGAGTGGTGCCGCTTATTATCTTGGCTATTTTAGCGGTTTTGGGCGTCAATGGTCTTAATTGGCTTACCTCCAAACGGGAGCGCATCGAGCGGGCCACCGGCTTTGCTATGGTGTATGTGGCCGGCTTTATTTTGACTTTGGGTTTGTTTACTCATAAGTGGTGGGTTAATTCTGGCCTGCATTCACTGCTCGAAGTCTTAACCCAAGAGAGTTTTATTTTGGGTTCGCTCAACCAAACTTTGGGCACTAGCGTTAGTCACACCCATGGACTAGAAACCGGCACCGGGCTTTTTGGTTTACCGCTTTGGTTGGGCAATTGGGTGCTACTCTTACTTTGGGTAATACCATTGTGGTGGTGGTGGAAAAAGGAAAAAAGAGAAATTTCTTTGATTGAAGAAAAAGAGCAAACTTCTTTAAAACAGGCAAAGATCGAAGTAAATCATCTGCGTTTTAGATTTTATTTTGCTTTATCTGTTCTCTTTTTAATAACCTTTGTTTTTGCCTTGCCGACTTGGTTTTCGCATCGTGGTGGAGAGCGTGACCATGACGGTTCGGCTGGTATGGCCGATCATCTGCATGCCCCGGGCACTCCGGCCGAACACACTCACGAAAAATCTCCCAAACTCGATCCGCGAAGTTTGGCGCCTATTGGCTCACATTTAAAAATCATCGATCCAAAAACTGGGCAACTAGTTTCTTCCGACGAGGCGCGGGCGACTGCGACCTCTTTGGCGATTGAAGAGTCTCATGAACACGAAGATGGTCAAATGCACATGCACATGATGCATCAGTATGAAGACGGCTCACTTCACGATCACGCCGAAGAAGCAGCCGGTTCGAGCGAACATTCTACCGAACAACACCAAATAATGATGGGCGATCATCACATGATGGGCGCCGAGGAGGAAAGTCATACTCATGGCGAAACAGAAACCGCCGAACATGATCACGGGACTCAAGTGAGTGATCCCCATGCCGCTCATGGTTCAGAATATCAAGAGTCTGCCGAAGTGACTGTCGGCCCGGTTGTTAAATGGCTTTTGCCTAAAAAAGAGCTGGTGGCTGGAGAAGAAAATATTTTACGCTTTAAAATAGAAGATGTTCAAACCGGCGAGCCGATTACCAAACTATCTTTGCAACACGAAAAATACATTCACATTTTGGGTTTGCGAAATGATTTGAATAATTTTTTCCATATTCATCCCGATCCGGTGGCCCCGGGCGAGTGGGGAGTGCCGTTTGTTTTTGACAGGCCAGGGGAATACAAAATTTATGCCGACATTTCTTATCAAGGACAATTGATGAGTTTTGGTTTGCCGGCTTTGACTGTTTCGGGCGAGGGGGCGACCTTCGAAAAAGAAATTGAATTTTTGGATAATATTATTATTCCGGATAGTAATTATCAAATTGCTTTTACTAGAAACAAAATTGCCGCCAACTTGCCGGCCACCCTTTCTTTTGTTGTCTCTACTTTAGATGGCAATGGGGTGCATTTGGAGAATTATTTGGGGGCGCCGATGCATTTGGCCATCGTGAGTCAAGATTTAAAAGATTATCTCCATACTCACCCGGGCGAGGCAATGCCGGCGGGGGAAGCGGGCGATGGGCGCAATCATCTTCATTTTCTGCCAACTTTTAGTCAAATTGCTTATGCTCACGGCGGGGTACCAGAAGAACAACACGCCAAAGAGCCGGTTTACTTTAATACCACTTTTCCGCGGGCGGGGATTTATAAAATGTTTGCCCAATTCCGGCCGGCGGGAATTGATTTGCCTGCCGATGAATCTTTGACCGCCAGTTTTTTTGTCGAAGTTTTGCCGGAGGGTTCGATTGTTCCAGCTAAAAAGACTTTTCGTCTTGAGGCCTCGCGGGGAGAATTGGTAGCCATTTCAATTATTTTAATGATTATTTTGTCTTTCGTGGTTGGCCGATACGTTAACCCAAAAAAAGTTAATCAAATAAACAAATAAAATTATGAATAAATATCTTTACATTGTCATTGCTTTGGTTGCTCTTTTGGGCGCGGGATTAGCTTATCAAAAACTTGGGCCCCAAAATAATTCGGTTTCAGCCACCGGCGAGACAAAAGAATTTACCGTTCGGGCGGTCAAAAACGAATGGCGCTTTGAACCAGAAATAATCGAAGTTAATCAAGGAGATTTGGTTAAACTAACCGTGATCAATGAAGACGAATACGATCACGGTATCGCGATTGACTCCTTTGGCATTTCTCAAAAAATGCCAGCTGGCAAAACAATCAAAATTGAATTTGTGGCCACCAAAGCCGGGGAGTACACGATGTATTGTTCGGTGCCATGTGGTGAGGGAGAAGTTGATGGTGAAAAAAGAGGTCATCTTGATCAAGTCGGTAAATTCAAAGTTCGAGGAGTGGTTAAACGATTGCCGGCCGAAGATGTTGGAGTGAGTATGAGTCAATAAAATTTTATGGCCAAAACTGTTTTAAAAGTTAAAGGAATGCATTGCGCTTCTTGTGCAATTTTGATTGATAAACTTTTGCCCAAACAGCCAGGAGTAATTTCGGTCAAAACCAGTTTTGGCGCCGAGAAAACCGCTATCGAGTACGACGAAGCCAAAACCGATTTGGTCAAACTGGATTCTTTTATTAAAAATTTAGGTTACGACCTGATTCGACCAGACGAGGGCGGCACGAGTATCGAAGACGAAGAAAAAAAAGAAGCGGCGATGATTTTGGAAGCCAAACGGCGCATGATCGCCTCTTTTGTGATTGCTCTGCCAATTATTGTCTATTACATGATCATTCACATGTTTAATTTAAAACATGTGCACGAAATTTTTGGTCTGGACTTGAATTATGTTTACTGGGTTTTGTCAACGCCGATTCAGTTTGTCATTGGTTGGCCATTTTATCGCAACGCTTTTACGGCCATTCGAGTCGGGGCGGCCAATATGGATGTCTTGGTTGTTTTGGGCACTTCGGCGGCGTACTTTTATTCAGCTATCGGCTTTTTGTTCTTTAACATTGATCACCCATTTTGGGAGAGTTCGGCCGCCCTCTTGTCTTTTATTTTGTTGGGGCGATATTTGGAAGTTTTGGCCAAAGGGCGGGCTTCCAACGCTATTAGGGAATTGTTAAAACTCGGGGCCAAAGATGCTCACGTGGTTAGGGGTGGTCAAGAAATAACGATTCCAATTGAACAAATTGCCGTGGGAGACATCGTGGTCGTGCGCCCGGGCGAGAAAATTCCGGTGGATGGCCTTATCTTGGAAGGCAAGTCCCATATTGATGAGAAGGTAGTTACGGGAGAATCTTTTCCGGTTGGCAAAGGAGTGGGAGATGAAGTGATTGGCGCAACCATCAACCAAGAGGGCTTTTTCAAATTTAAAGCGACCAAGGTTGGCAAAGATACTTTGCTTTCACAAATTGTCAAAATGGTTGAAGAGGCCCAGGCTTCGCGGGCGCCGATTCAAGATTTGGTTGATAAAGTTAGTGAATATTTTGTGCCGGCAGTGGTGATGCTTTCGGTTTTGGTTTTTGTTGGTTGGTATTTTGTGGCCGGTTATCCACTCTCGGCAGCCATTAAATTTATGATCGCTGTTTTGGTTATTTCTTGTCCATGCGCTATGGGTCTGGCGACTCCGATGGCTCTCGTGGTTGGTATTGGGCAGGCCGCTAGATATGGGATTATTTTAAAAGGTGGGGAGGCGCTGGAGAAAGCTTGTAAAATTACTTCGATTGTTTTTGACAAAACTGGCACTTTGACGATCGGCAAGCCGGCCGTTACCGACATTGTTCTTTTGCCGGAGGCGGGAATTGACGAAGCCAAAGTCATTTATTTGGCCGCTTCGGCCGAACTTGGCTCCGAACACCCTCTGGCTCGAGCTATTATCGAAAAAGGCAAATTGGGCAAAAAGGCTTTGGTTGAACCAAAAGATTTTAAAGCCGTTTCGGGGATGGGGATTGAGGCCAAAATTGGTCGAGATAAAGTAGCGATCGGCAACGCTACCTACTTGCATGCTTTGGGGATCAAGAAAAAAGATTATCAAGAAGAACTTGAAAGACTGCAAGGTGAGGCTAAAACGGTGGTCTTTTTGGTGGTGAATGGCAAAGCGGCGGCGATGATTGCTATGGCTGACACCTTAAAACCATTTGCCAAAGAGGCGATTGTTGCTCTAAAACGGATGGGCAAAGAAATTATTATGATTACTGGAGATAATCAAAAAACAGCCGAAGCGATCGGCCGACAGGTTGGCATCGATCGAGTAATGGCCGAAGTTTTGCCCCAGCACAAAGCCGAGCAGGTCAAAAAATTGCAAGGCGAAGGTAAAAATGTGGCCATGGTTGGCGATGGGATCAATGATTCGCCGGCTTTAGCGCAAGCCAATGTCGGTATTGCGGTCGGGTCGGGAACCGACGTGGCGCTCGAAACTGGCGAGATTGTTTTGGTCAAAGATGATTTGCGGGATGTGGTTACGGCGATTGAGCTTTCTCAAAAAACGATTGTCAAGATTTGGCAAAATCTCTTTTGGGCCTTCATTTATAACGTAGTGGCTATTCCGATTGCCGGCGGTGCGCATTTGTTGCTGACCCAAACTGGGGCCGGTGCGGCCGCGCCATGGGTCATAATGATTAAAGAAAAGTTTGGTACTTTAGGTAAAATGTTCTTTAGTTTTTCTCAAACCGCCCTGCGGCCGGAAATCGCTGGTTTTGCCATGTCGCTCTCTTCAGTTTCGGTGGTGGCTAATTCTTTGTTGTTAAAGCGCTATGTTCCGTCAGTCAAAAAAGAAGCGAATAAATAACAACTTTTTTATCGAAAATGGACAATCAAAATAGTGGTGATGAATTATTAAACGGAAAATGTGTGCCCTGCGAAGGCGGGGTTGCGCCTTTGGCCGAAATGGCGGTGAGGGAAAAACTCAAAGATTTAAAACTTTCTTGGGAGCTTGTTTTTAATCCGCCCAAAATTTCGCACGTTTTTTCTTTTTCTGACTTTAAAAGTGCTTTGGCTTTTGTGAACAAAATTGGTGAGCTGGCCGAACGAGAGGGTCATCATCCGGACATATCTCTCTCTTACGGCTCGGTGAGAGTTGATTTAACCACACACGCAATTAATGGTCTCTCTTTAAATGATTTTATTTTAGCTAGAAAAATTGAAGAAATTTTTAGCCCGAGTGGACAATAATAAAAAATAAAAGATAATCTGGGAGAAAATATGCCGAAACCAGAAATGCCGAGCGGGGTGAGGTTGGGAGAATTGATGGCTTTGGCGGTCGGGGCGCACGATGCTCATGCCAGAGAAGAAAGAGACAAAATCAGATTTTTTGATGGCGAAACGCCGTACGGCATTCATCCAGCTTGGTGCGCGATGACCTTAATGTTTGAGCCAAAACTCTCTCGAGAGATTAGAATTTACGGCGGGCAAGCTCTTCTTTTCCACGATGTTTTAGAAGATACCTCCGCCAGTTTGCCGGAGGATCTTCCGCCGGAAGTCGTGCGATTGGTAAAAGAAATGACCTTCGATAGTTTTGCAGTTGAAGAAGAGACGATTTGGCAGAAAGAAGATGTCATTAAACTTCTCAAATTGTACGACAAGGTTTCGACTTTGCTTGATTGCGACGCTTGGATGAAGCCAGAATCTTTGTCGGAATACAAAAAATATGTCATTCATTTGACCGACGAAGTGGAGAGAATTTATGGTGATTTAAAAATTATTCAAATAGCTCGTTTGTTGGCTGGCGGGGCGGAGTCGTTCATCATGGACGGTCATTGATGTGGCCGAAAACGATTATTTTTTTGCCCAATGCTTTTGACTTAATTTTGGATGGTATAATCTATTGTATGAAAACAATAGAAATGAAAATCGGCGGGATGCATTGTGGCGCTTGTGCGACGGGCATTCAAATGTTGGTTTCGGGGATGGATGGAGTTAAAGAAGCGTTTGTGGATTATGAAAAAAAATCGGCTAAGTTTACTTTTGATGAAGGCAAAGTTAGTCAAGAAGCGATCGTCAAAGGTATTTCCGAGCTTGGCTATACCGCTAGTTAAACCGCTAATCCTCAAGAAAAGAACATGGATGTATACACTTTCTTAATAATTGTTCATTTAACAGGGACGGTTTTGGGTGTGGGTGGGGCGACTTTTATTGAAATTTTTTTAAACAAGGCTTTGCGCGATGGCACCATCGAAGAAGCGGAAAAAGTTTTTTTGGGCACCACTTATTTGGTTACCCGGGTCGGGCTGGTGATGGCCGCACTCTCGGGTGCTGGTTTTATTGCTCTTTATATTTCTCACGAGCAAACTTTTAAATTATTAAACCCGGTTCTTTGGGCTAAATTGAGCATTATCTTTATTATGCTTTTAAACGCGATTTTGCTTCAGGCCAAAAAAATGCCCCTTGCTTTGGGGAGCTCTCTTTCGCTTGTCTCTTGGTATTTCGCCATGATTTTGGGAATTTTTTCGACCAATGCTATCAACTACTCCTTTTTGGCGATTATGTTTGCTTACGGAGTTTGCGTGATCGCTTTTGTTTTTCTGCTTGAACGATTGCGTGGAGGCGGGGCTAAAAAAACAGTCGAACCTAAACCGCTCAATAAAATATGAAAATAATTTATTTTTTGCCAATCTTTTTTATCGGGGCAATTTTACTTAGTTATTTTTTTGCTCTTTCGAGTCTCAAAAAAGAAAAAGGTTTTGGGATTTTGGCGCGCTCGTTTTTCGGGCTGTTCATTTTGAGTGTTTTAGAGTTCGCGATTTTTTTGTGGGGGCTTGGTCGGGGTCTGTGGTGATTTATGGCCGTATTTTCTGGGGATAGCTTTAGTAGTCAAAAACAAATTTTGGGGTATTATTTTCGATAAGAGCTGGAGGCTTTATTTGACTTTTAAAGATATTGTTGTATAATAAAGAAGTAAGGTAAATTTTTATTCACTAAACTATTTAATTTTATGAATCTTGAGATGTCAACGCCTAATAATGAGCAAAGCCAAGATAATGATGGTGAAACTATCGAACAAATGATGGCTAGAGTAAATAGAGAGATAGCTGAAGGGAGAGCTGCCGGAATAATTCAGCCCGGTGGGATTGAAGAGGCAGTAGATTTTAACGATTCTGGAGTTTTCAGAGCTTCAAGAGATGGTAAAGTGCTCGAACGTATGGATCATGGTAGCAAAAACAACACAGCTCACCAATAAATAAACAACCAAAAACCCCCAAGATGGGGGTTTTTGGTTGTGAGGGCTAGTGTATAATGTTTTTATGTTGAAAGAAATTATTTTGATTGCTTTGGGCATTTTTATTGTTATTTTTTTATCTTTTTTGGCCTTTACTGGTTTTAAAGACGCGCGAAAAAACTCCAGTAGTGGCGGAGGTTTGTTTAACTTTCAGCCGGTAGTGAGCACGCCGAGCTCTGGCGGTGGCCAAAAAGAGGAAATCGAGAAAAAAAATATTCCTGATGAGGCGTTAGAAATGTTACGAATTAGTTTAGACGAGGGTGATCGCATCGCCAACGGGGAGATTATTCGGGGGCTAGCTTGGGGGCCGTGGTATTTCGAGGGTGAGTTTGCGGTGCGGGCCATGACCGAAGGGGGAAAACTTTTGGCCACCTTTTCGGCGCGGGCCACCGAAGATTGGATGGTTGAAGATTTTGTCCCCTTTGAAGCCCGATTTTTGGTCAAAGGTTTAGGTGGAGAGAGCAAAGGATTTTTGATTTTTGATCGGGCCAATCCATCGGGGTTACCGCAAAACAATATGAGCGTCAAGGTGCCGGTTTTGTTTGAACTCGAGCCACTGCCTTGTGTCATTTCTGGGTGTAGTGATCAGATTTGTGCTGATGAGGGAGCGGTGACGACTTGCGAATACCGCGAGGCCTACGCATGTTATCGGCGCCATAGCGAATGCCGAAGGCAAACAAACGGCGTGTGCGGTTGGACACAGACAGAAGAATTAAAAACCTGCATTTCTACCGCCGGCGGTCTTTGATTTTTTAATAAATTAAAAGTAGGCAAAGATCATTCTGCTTATATTTTCCACGCACGCAAAAGAACCGTCCTTGATTGTTCTGGTATTTAAGGAAGGTTCTTGGTCAATTTTACAACCCGAACTAGAACCACGCTAAATAACCACGCACGCAAAAGAACCGCCATTTTTTTTGTTCTTGCCCCAAGGGCCGGTTCTTGGTTTCTCCACCCAGTTTATTATTAATCACCTGTTTCTGCTTCCACTTACATATTTCGGACGTATTTCGAATTGACTTCTTTCGTATCGCTATTTTCCCACTATCGCCCCAAAATAGCCAGAACATCTTTTTTTAAAAAAAGAGGGGATTCATCAGTTTTTTGTTTTTTATTGTTTTTCGTTTATAATGTCCCTATGTCAAAAAACTTTTTAATTCTTTTGGGAGTAGTCTTGCTTGGGATTTTGAGTTTTGTTTTTTTGGCCGACTCTTCCAAAAAAATTTCGCCGGAAGATGAAATAACTTCGATTTTAAAAGTCAGAGAGAATGATCATGTCAAAGGTGGCGGGGAAAAGGCAAAAATTTTTATCGTGGAATACGGAGATTTTCAATGTCCGGCCTGCGCTTCTTTTACGCCAATTTTAAAACAACTAAACGATGAATTGGGAGAAGATTTGCAGATAGTTTTTCGGCATTTTCCGCTTCCGCAACATGAAAATGCTTTTTTGGCGTCAAAGGCGGCTGAAGCGGCGGGCGCGGGGGATCGTTTTTTTGAATATCATGATTTGCTTTTTGAAAAGCAGGCCGACTGGGCTGACTCGCGCGAAGCCAAAGATATTTTTGTTGATTATGCCAAAAGTCTACAACTAGATGAAAAAAGATTTCTAGATGATTTAAACAACAATCTTTTAAAGCGGCGAATTGAAGGTGATGTACGGGACGGCCGGCGAATTGGCGTGACCGGAACGCCCACCTTTTTTGTTAACGGGGAATTGTTAAATTTAAATAATTTGGCCAACTATGAGGATTTCAAGAAAAGGGTGATGGAAGTGTCCGAAAAATCTGTTCAAGAATCTTCAGATAGTGCCATTTAAAATAAGGATTTCCCAACAACATGTTTAAAGATTTTATGCTCAAAATGGCGGTTGATCGGGCGCTGAAGAATATCCCGCCGGAGAAAAAAGCCAAACTGATGGACTTTATTTTACAAAACAAAGATTCTTTAACCGAGATTGCCAAAGAGGTGGCAGAAGAACAAAAGAGTGGAAAATCGATGGAGGAAGCGATGAAGGTAGTGCTTTCGCGTCGCGGAGGGGAAATGGAAAAAATGGCCAAAGAAGCCGGCTTGATTTAATTTTTCAAAAATTTAAAAAATGACAACAAAAAAGATTTTGGTTTTTCTTGGGCACACCGACAAAGAAAGTATGTGCGGGACAATTGCCGATACCTACGAGTCGGCGGCTAAATCTTTTGGTCATAGTGTTAAGAGGGTTAATTTGGGGGAACTTTCTTTTGATCCAATTCTACACAAGGGCTACAAAGTTATTCAAGAGCTTGAGCCGGATTTAAAAAAGTTACAAGATGATTTTCGCTGGGCAGAACATTTGGTCTTGATTTATCCAAATTGGTGGAGCACTATGCCGGCCGGCTTAAAAGGGGTTTTTGACCGTTTCTTTTTACCCGGCTTTGCTTTTCGAATGAAAAAAAATAGCACTTATGGTTGGGAGCCGTTGCTTTCCGGCCGGTCGGCGCGAGTGATGATTACTATGGATGCGCCGCCGATGATTTCGCGCTTTTTGTTCGGCGACAATGTGAATGAAATTCGTGATGGGATTTTGGAGTTTGCCGGCTTTCGGCCAGTTGAAGTGTCTAAATTCGGCCCGATTAAAGGCCTCACCGGCAAACACAAAGATGCTCTCTTAAGAGAAGTGGCCAGTTTGGGGAAGAGAGCTGTTTAGATGTATGTTTTTTAATAAAGGTATAAAAAATGAAAAAGGGCTGTTGTCCTAACGATCGACGCCTTTTTTCGACACAGGATGTGTTAGATCACAATCCTAAAATTTAATAGAGAAATTATTTGATTCTCCACAAATTGTTGTCCCAGTAATACAGACCCTCGCCTTGAAAAGCGTGTCCTTTTCATACGATCCAGTAGTCGGTATCCAACTGGTAGATATTTTGTCTGATGCTACATAAGGAACATTCTGTGCTACAGAATAAGAATTTCCGGAATAGATTCCAATAATAGATATATCAAAACTTCCAGAATTATTTTGTGGAGTCCAACTGATATATTGGGCTATATCTCCCTGTAATACTTCTCCATTATTTGGATATAAGATAATTGGTTTTGCATACGAATTTGGAATTGAAAAGGATGAATTACTCTCGTCGCATACTTGAGTTCCACTTTTGCAGACCTTTGCAACAAATTGCGTGTCCTTTTCATAATTACCCTGGGTCGGTGTCCACGAGACGGACAATTTATCGGTAGCTTTTGAGGGAACATACTGTGAAATGGTATAAACATTTCCTGATCCAATGCCTCTTACCGAAACATCGTAGTAGCCAGTGTAAGAATCTGGAGTCCAGCTAATCCATGTTTGCTGTCCCCAGTTTAGGACTTCGCCACCGTTTGGATAAAGAACAACGGGTACTGATGTGGTTTGTGTTGTTGGAATATAGTTTTGAGAGGGAGTGGAGTTTTGAGTTTGGTTATTTTGTGCTTGAGTGTTTGGCGGAGTAGCTGTGGTTGTTGAATTACAAGTTATGGCTTGTATTTTAGCTCGCGTAATTGGCCCAACATACCCCGTAGGACTTATATTGTTGTCACTTTGAAATTTCTTGGTACTGGCAAAAGTCATCAAGCCAAAAAATCCAGTCGGATTAGACTGCAAATAACCGGCGTTTTGTAAAAAATCTTGAAGTGCAGAAACTTCATTATTCGTGTAAAAATCAGTAGAGCGGTATCGTAAATTATTAACAATCACAAGACAGTTTGAGGTTCCCTGCGGGTCTATATCGACATTATCTGAGCTCTGTGCAAACAATGTGGCTGGAATTGTTGAAAGCACAAGCGCGACTAGAAGTAGGTATTTTTTCATGGTTTATATTTATTTATAATTTATATGGACTTTTTACTTATTTACTTGACTTCAGTATGCCATAATTTGGCGTAAAGCAACAAACTATTTTATAGTCTATAGTCCCCAAAAAACAAATCTTCCACATTTGGTTTAACATGATGATATTTTGCCTCCCCTTATGCCCCAGGCAAAATACTCAGGAACATGTGTGGAAAATTGGCAAAGATGCTGCGAAAAACACATTTATAAAATCTTGAACATTTGTTTTGTGGGGACTATAGTAATCATATTTCAACATGTCTTCAAATTTAAGTATCGGGATTGTGGGATTGCCAAATGTTGGCAAATCAACGCTTTTTAATGCTTTAACGAAAAAATCGGTGCCGGCGGAGAATTATCCTTTTTGTACCATTGATCCAGCGGTCGGAATTGTGCCAGTGCCAGATAAAAGATTGGAAGATTTGGCCAAACTTTCCAATTCAAAAAAAGTTATTCCGGCGGTAGTGCAGTTTGTGGATATTGCCGGCCTGGTGGCCGGAGCTTCGAAAGGGGAGGGTTTGGGCAATAAATTTTTGGCGCATATTCGGGAGGTAGACGCGATTGCGCAGGTGGTGCGGATTTTTGAAGATGGGAATATTGAACATGTGGCCAATCGGGTTGATCCGGTGGAGGATATCAAAACGATAAATTTGGAATTGATTTTGGCCGACCTATCTACCGTTGAAAAAAGAATCGAAGGGGTTAAAAGAGAGGCCAAACGGGGAGTTAAAGAGGCGATTTTAGAAGAGGCGGTTTTACAAAAATTATTCCAGTTGTTGACTAAAGAAATTTTGCTTAACCAGGCCGAGTTCTCGGCAGTCGAAAAAAAGATGGTGCAAAATTTGCATCTTTTGACAGCCAAGCCAATTATTTATGTTTTAAACAAAAAAGCGGGGGGCAAAAATTTGGATGAATTAAATGATGTTCGTTATTTAAAACTTTTAGAATTTTTAAAAAGTCAGTCAGCTAATTTTGTTTTGGTGGACGCTAAAATCGAAGATGAGTTAAAAGATTTTGCCGGCGAAGAAAAAGAATCCCTGCGGGCGGACTTGGGCGGCGGAGATGATGGTCTATCGGCGTTGATTGTGGCGAGTTATCAAACACTTTCTTTGATGACCTATTTCACGACCGGGGAGAGCGAGACGCGGGGTTGGACGGTTAAAATTGGCTCAAACGCGCCGGAGGCTGGAGCGGCCATTCACACTGATTTTCGAGACAAATTTATTCGGGCGGAAGTTATTTCCTCAAACGATCTTTTAAACTCGGGTGGCTATGGGGAGGCGCGAGCGGAAGGGTTGGTCAGAACAGAAGGCAAAGATTATGTAGTCAAAGATGGCGATGTTTTGGAATTTCGAGTCTAGGAATATGGAATACTATCGATTTATCGTAAATGGTGTCGGAATCTACGAAATGATTCATCGAGAGGTTGAAATGAACGATCCTCGACGCTTGAATAAACCTGATGGTTCATGGTTGCCAAAAAAAGGACTGAAATATCCTGGCGCAATCTCATTCTGGACGGACTATGGGTTAAAAAAGTATTTTGATTCGGAACTCCTAAAGTGGCACATATCTGTTGTTAGCGGGAATCTTGAAGTAGTGGTGATTGAAAGGCCTAAAGAAATTTTGTACGAAGATGAATACCAGATCATCTTTGATCCGAAATTTTTGAAGGTCAAAAATCAGTTGCAACTCGACAAATTTCTTTATGAAAAGAAGATGGTGGTGTGATAGAGTTTAGAGTCTAATGATTGGTTCACCAAAGGTTCTTTCTGGTTAAAGTTTGGCTTTCATTCTCATTCTCCAAATTTCGGCTATTTTCCCACTATCGCCCAAAAATAGCCGAAAAATATAGGGTCTGCTAAAAAACGACTTTCAAAAATTATTTTGAATATGATTCGGGTGGGGTGAAGGTCTGTCTAAAATCCTTGTTTAAATATCTTAAAGTGGTATAGTTTTTGCATGAATCAAGTAAATAAAAGTGGCCAAGAGGGGGTGCGGACGACAGTGCGGGATTTCTTTTTGTATCTTGGCGCAATGGCCGGACTTTATGTTTCTTTCGGGGCAGTGCTTTCTCTGTCTTTTGCCTATATTAATTATCTTTTTCCAGACATTGTTGGTCAAGGTTACGCTTATGAAAGGGGGTTTTATACTAGCTCGGTTCAGTGGCAGATGGCGCTAATTGTGGTTTTCTTTCCGGTCTTTTTGTTCCTGACTTCTTATTTGCGAAAGGAAATTAGCCGACAGCCAGGCCGACTAAATCTTTGGATTAGAAGGTTTTTGGTTTTCTTAACCATCTTTATTACCGCGGTGGTGGTTTTGGGAGATTTGGTGGCGATTTTGCGGTCTTTTTTGGGCGGGGAATTGTCGAGCCGGTTTTTGTTGAAAGCCGGAGCGCTTTTGATTATTTCTAGTTTGGTTTTGGTTTATTATATTTTGGATATTCGCGGAACTTATATCAAACGGCCGATTATCTCCAAAATTTTCGGAGTTGTATCTGTGGTTTTGGTTTTGGGGTTACTTACGGCGGTTTTTTCGGTGACTGGCTCACCGGCGCATCAACGATTGTTAAAAATTGATGCTCGAAAAGTTTATGATTTACAGGATATTCAATGGCACATTCAAAGTTATTGGCAAAAAAAAGATCGTCTGCCGGAAGTACTGTCAGAATTAAATGATGATTTTTCTGGCTATCGCGTGCCAACTGATCCGGAGAGTGATTTGGCGTATGAATATCAAAAGAAAGATAAACTCTCTTTTGAACTCTGCGCGACCTTTAACACTAAAACTTCTGATGAAAGAAATGGTGGGGGTGGTTATTTAACTAAACCGGTGGCTTTGGGGCTAGAGAACTCTAGTAATTGGCAACATGAAGCTGGACGACAGTGTTTTGTTCGAAAAATTGATCCAGAACTTTCTCGCAAAGAATTACCCGCCTATCCGCCAGTTTTCTGAATTAAGTTTTTTGGAAAAGTTTCTTAAATAACGGCTAAATTATGTCGGATTATAATCATCGAAAAATTGAAAAAAAATGGCAAAAATTTTGGGATAAACAAGGAGCAAATCAAGCCAGCCGTTTACCCAAAAAGAAAAAATTTTACGGACTAATTGAGTTTCCGTATCCTTCGGGCGATGGTTTGCATGTGGGGCATGTTAGAAGTTATACGGCCATGGATGTCCTTGCCCGCAAAAGGCGCGCTGAAGGCTATGAGGTTTTGTATCCAATCGGTTGGGATGCTTTTGGTTTGCCAACCGAAAATTATGCCATCAAAACCGGTTTGGCGCCGCAGGTGGTGACCAAAAAAAATACCGATACTTTTCGGCGACAATTAAAATCTCTCGGTTTTTCTTTTGATTGGAATCGAGAAGTCAATACGACCGATCCGGCATATTATAGATGGACGCAGTGGATTTTTTTGGAAATGTTTAAAAAAGGTTTGGCTTACAAAAAAAAGATGGCTATCAATTGGTGTCCGAACTGCAAAATCGGTTTGGCCAACGAAGAGGTCATCGACGGCAAATGTGAGCGTTGTGATGCCGAAGTGGTCGAGCGCGAAAAAGAGCAATGGATGTTAGCCATCACCCAATATGCCGACCGGCTCGACAAAGATTTGGCTGAAGTGGATTTTTGGGAAAAAATCAAAGCCCAGCAACATCATTGGATCGGCAAATCCGAAGGGGCGCAAATAAGATTCAAAATTTTTGAAACGCTAAACAAAAAAGAAATTGAAGAAGTGGAGATTTTTACCACCCGCGCCGACACGCTTTTTGGAGTAACTTATTTGGTCTTGTCTCCTTCTTACGGCCAAATGGCCAAAATTATTCCTTTTGTTTCAAACCGCGGGGAAGTTGAAAAATATATTGCCGAAGCTAAAAAGAAAAAAAACAAAACTCTGGTCAACAAAGAAAAAACGGGAATCAAGCTTGCTGGACTATGGGCAAAGAATCCAGCCAATGGAGAGGAAATTCCGGTTTTTGTGGCGGATTATGTTGTGGCGGATTACGGGACCGGCGCGGTGATGGCCGTGCCGGCCCACGATGAGCGCGATTTTGAGTTTGCTAAAAAACACAACTTGCCGATGAGGGAGGTGGTAGAAAAATTAAAAGAAAATTACCCCCAAAAATCTTTTTTGGATAATGGTGATGATTTGCCGTATGTGGGTGGGGGTGTTTTGATTAACTCTCAAGAGTTTAACGGACTTTCGTCTTTGGTGGCGGCCAAAAAGATTATCGAAAAAGTTTCGGGCAGAAATGTTTTTACCTACAAACTCCGTGATTGGATTTTTTCGCGTCAAAGATATTGGGGTGAGCCGATCCCGCTTATTTATTGTGGGCATTGTGCCGAAAAAATCAAAAATCAGGAAATAAAACCCGCTTCTTTGGGTGAAGAAAAAAATCCGGGCTGGTTCCCCGTTTCGGCCAAAGATTTGCCAGTTGTTTTACCAAAGATAAAAAACTATAAGCCGACAGATAGTGGGGAGTCGCCTTTGGCCTTGGTTTCTTCTTTTGTCAAAACAAAATGTCCCAAATGCGGCGGGGTTGGTCGAAGAGAAACCGACGTGATGCCCAATTGGGCTGGTTCGTCTTGGTACTTTTTGCGTTATATTGATCCGAAAAATAAAAAAGTTTTGGCGGATAAAAAATTGCTCAAAAAGTGGTCGCCGATTGATTGGTATAACGGCGGGATGGAACACACAACTCTGCATTTACTTTATTCACGTTTTTGGCATAAATTTCTTTTTGATTTAAAAGTGGTGCCAACTAAAGAGCCTTATAAAAAAAGAACTTCCCACGGACTAATTTTGGGAGAGGGCGGTATAAAGATGTCTAAGTCAAAAGGTAATGTTGTTAATCCGGACAAGATTGTTGAAACTTATGGGGCGGATACTTTGCGTTTATATGAGCTTTTTTTGGGTCCTTTTGCCGAGCCGGTCGCTTGGCAGGAAGAGGCGCTAATTGGCCCGAGAAGATTTTTAGAAAGAGTTTGGCGTTTGGGAGGGGTGGTTTTGGCTGATCAAAAAAGTTTCCTGAAGGCAAAAAGCTCGGCAGAAGTAGGAGAATCTTTGGCGGGAACAATCAAAAAAATTTCGGAGGATATTGAGACGATGTCTTTTAACACTGCCGTTTCTCAACTGATGATTTGTCTAAATGTTTTAGAAAAAAACCGTTTTAATCTTTCGGATTTCAAAGTTTTTTTACGCCTCTTGGCCATTTTTGCTCCGCATTTAACGGAAGAGCTTTGGCAAAAAATGGGCGAAAAAAAGTCTATCCATTTGGCGTCTTGGCCGGCTTTGCGAAAAATCAAAACGTCAAATTTGATAAAAATGGCCGTTCAAATAAATGGCAAAGTGCGCGGGGCAATTATGATTGAAAGAGATGCGCCAGAAGCTCGGGCACTGACTTTGATAAAGGAAATGACTGAATTAAATAAATGGTTTTTGGGTAAAAATTTGCAAAAAGTTGTTTATATTCCGGGCCGAATCTTGAGTTTAGTTTTGGTTGAAAAATAAATGGTAGTTTGCTCCACCGGATCTGTCTATTTTTGTTTTTGTGCCCAAGTGGTGTCCCCGGTGGACAATATGGCCTCAAATTTGATTGTTTTTAGAAAGTATGTTATGGTGAAAAGACACTTTTTATGGTCATTTTAACCTTTAAACCAAAGGCGGTTGGCAAGCGTTTGCTTTCTGGTCTTTCGCCTAGGGCGAAGGACGTTTTGGTTTGTCGTTTTGGGCTTGGTTCCGATGTTACCCCTGGTACACTAGAGGAGATTGGGGAGAGATACGGCATTACCCGCGAGAGAGTGCGGCAAATAGAAAATGCGGCTATTTCGAATATCAAAAAAACTGGCGTTCTTGAAGAGCTGGGAGAAGTTTTTGAGGACCTAAAAAAAATGATTGAATCTTTCGGCGGGGTGGTGGCCGAGGAGGATATTTTGGCGGTTGTTTCTAATGATCAGGGCACCAAAAATCATGTTATTTTTTTGTTAGTTTTGGGTGAGGATTTTTCTTTTCACAAAGAAGATGTGCATTTTAAAAGTCGCTGGAGTGTCAATCATCAAGTGGCCGAAAAGGTTCATGAGGCCTTACACACTTTGTATGATTCAATCGCCGAAGATGATCTGGTGGCAGACGACGAAATCAGAAGTCGCTTCGTTAAACACCTAGAGGACATCCACGAAACTTATCGAGTCAAAGACAATTTAGATCGTTATTTAAAAATTTCCAAAAAAATTGCCTGCAACAAGCTGGGAGAGTGGGGGCGGGCGCACTCCTCGAAAGTTAAAACTCGAGGCATAAAAGATTGTGCTTATTTGGTTTTGCGGCGCGCTGGCCAGCCGATGCATTTTAAAGAGGTGGCCAAAGAAATTGAAAAATCTTTTGGTAAAAAAACTCATGTGGCCACTTGTCACAATGAACTGATTAAAGACAAAAGATTTGTTTTAGTCGGCCGAGGTCTTTATGGGCTCTCTGAATGGGGGCACACCGGCGGGGTGGTAAAGGAGGTGATTGAAAGAATTTTAAAAAATGCCGGGGAGCCACTGACCAAAGAAGAGGTTATTAAGCAGGTTTTAAAAGAAAGATTGGTTAAAGAAAACACGGTGTTGGTTAATTTGCAAAACAAAAAATTTTTCAAGAAAACAAAAGACGGTCTGTACACAAATTTGTAAATTCATTTTTCGGTAAACTTTTATAAATGAGCCGCTTGTGGTTTAGGATAAAAATCTCTCGTGTTAAAATGTGGCCATGACAGAGGCTTCTTTATCTGTGTGGTTGCAAACTGCTTTTGCCATTGCGGCGCCGTTTTTGCTCGGTTTTTTGTGGTGGCGATTGTGGGTTTATTATGTCAACGGTTCTTGGCTTTTATCTTTGAAGTGGGTCATGCTTGAAGTCAAACTTCCGCCCGAAACCAACAAATCTCCGGCGGCCATGGAAATAGTTTTAAAATCTCTTTATCAAACCGGCGGAGTAGACTATGCTTATGAGCGTTATTGGAAAGGAAATTTAGTGAACTTTTTTTCCTTGGAGATTGTTTCGATTGGCGGAGAGATGCATTTTTTTATTCGAACAATACCTAAATTTCGTAATATGATCGAAGCGGATATTTATGGCCAATATCCTGGGGCGGAAATTTTTGAAGTTGAGGATTATGTTTTGCGTTATCCGCCCTATAAAAACGAAAAAGTGTCTGGTTATGGGATTTTTTTTCGAGAGTTTAAATTAGGGGCTGAAGATTGGATGCCGATTCGCACTTATGTGGATTATGGTTTGGACAAAGACCCGAAAGAGGAATACAAAATCGATCCGCTCTCTTCGATGATTGAGTATATGGGCTCTCTGAAGGCCCACGAAGAAATGTGGGTGCAGATTTTGGTTCGGGGAACAACTTCTAGTTGGAAAGATGATGGTCGGGCGGAAATTAACAAAATTATGGGACGTGACAAAGAAGGCAAGCCACTTGATCCGGAAAAAAAGGTGAATAATGAAACTTTAACTTTGCTTGAAAAAGAGAGAATTAAGGCGATTGAGAGAAATATTGCCAAGCTTGGTTTTGATGTCGGCATTAGAACTTGTTGTTTGGCTAATTTAAAAAATGGAGAGAAATTTGACCCGAATCATATTAGCGGAATGGCCAACATGTGGCGGCAGTATTCCGGCAATCATTTAAATAGTTTTAAACACTCTTCCGCTTCCGGCTTTGATTTACCTTGGCAGGATTATAAAAATCGGCGAGCAAATTATTTGCGTGAAAAAGCTTTTGGTTTTTTTAAATTACGTTCTTTTTTTTATCCGCCCTACGCTCATTCACCACTCCACTTCTCACTTCCGGGTGAACTAACCGAAGATGCTCGGGGCAAGCCTTTTGTTTTAAATCAAGAGGAGTTAGCGACCATTTACCATTTCCCGGGTTCGGTGGTGGGTACGCCAACTTTTAGTCGGATTGACTCCAAAAAGGCCGAACCGCCGGCTAATTTGCCAATTTAAATTCTATTATGTCTTCCATCGCCGAAAAATTGCAAAAATTTCTGATCACTTTTCAAGAGAAAATTGATTTGCGCTTGCGACCATTTCTGCCTCTTTTGACGGTAATTTTTGCCACTTTGGGGCTTTATTTATTTTCAGTTTTCTTTTTTGCTCCGCGGCATTTTCCGATTGGTATACAAGTGGTTATCCCCGAAGGTGTCGGGGTGCGGGATGTCGGCTTTCTTTTGGCCGAAAAAAAAGTGATCGCCTCGCCCGGGGTTTTTCAAAGCGCGGTACTCTTGCTCGGCGGAGAAGAGAAAATTCAAGCGGGGGAATATCTTTTTGCTGAACCGCTTAGCGTTTTTTCGGTGGCCCACCGACTCTTAAAAGGCAATTATGGTTTGGATCGAATTAAAGTAGTTGTTCCTGAAGGTTCAACGGTTTCTGAAATTGCTGTTATTTTAGAAAAAGCTTTGCCGAATTTTGATCGTCAGCTTTATTTTAAATTAACGGAAGGCGAAGAAGGATACCTTTTTCCAGATACTTATTTTTTCTTTCCAAGTGTAGAAACTGAAAAAGTAGTTACTGCCATGCAGGAGAATTTTCAAAAAAGGATTTCTGGCCTAGAATCAAGCATTCGGGCTTCCGGCAGAACCCTAGAAGACATAATCATTATGGCCTCGATTTTGGAAAAAGAGACAATTACTTCCGATGATCGTCGAATGGTCTCGGGAGTTTTGTGGCGACGCCTGGAAATGGGTATGCCTCTTCAGGTTGATGCGCCATTTGTTTATGACATTGGCAAAAATACTTTCGACTTGTCCCTCAAAGATTTGCGGGCCAATTCGCCCTATAATACTTATCGTTACAAAGGTTTACCCAAAGGGCCGATTGGTAATCCCGGACTTGATGCGATTATTGGAGCGATTTATCCCATCGAATCAAAATATCTTTTTTATCTTTCAGACAAAAAAAGCATTATTCATTACGCCGAAGATTTTGAGGGGCACAAAAAAAATCGGGCTAAATATTTGCGTTAGATATGCCAAAAGATATTTTTTCGGTTGAGCGAGTTCATTGTGTCGGGTTGGGCGGAATTGGGGTTTCGGCTGTGGCCAAATGGTTGCTTGCCCGCGGAGCAACAATTTCCGGCTCGGATTTGGTGGCGGATTTTCCGAATAAAGATTTTTTTACGGAACGGGGAGTAAAAATCTTTTTGGGACACGCCAGAGAAAATGTTTTGGATGGGACGGAGTTAATTTTGGCGCAATCGGCTCTAAAGGAAGACAACCCGGAGATTTTATCGGCCAAAGAAAAAAATATTCCAGTGGTTACTTATCCAGAAGCCCTGGCGGCGATTTTGGGGCAAAAAAGAGCCATCGGAATTTCTGGCACTAACGGCAAAACGACCACCACTGCTCTGACTGGCCTAATGCTTGAGCGGGGAAATCTTGATCCTTTGGTTTTTGTTGGTGGCCGCGTTTCCGGCTGGTTGGGAAATTTTCGCTCCGGCAATGGGGAGTTTGCAGTGGCCGAGCGCTGTGAATATCGCCGGCACTTTTTGTTGGGAGGAGAGATGGAGAGAGTTTTGATTACCAATATAGAAGCCGATCATCTGGATTATTACAAGGATTTAAACGACATCAAAGAGGCATTTCTCTCTTTTGCGCAAAAAGCTTCTCCTACGGGCAAGTTGTTGATTAATGCTGACGATCCAGTTTCGCGAGAAATTTTTTTGAAGAAAAAAAATATTGCCAGTGATCGGCTAATAACTTTTGGTTTGGAAAATCAGGCTGATTATCAAATGTTAAATATCGCAGAGGGAAACGGGGAAATTAGTTTTGAACTTTTCTATTTAGGCGAAAGTCTTGGCAAAACTAGCTTATTTTTGCCCGGGCGATTTAATCTTTATAATGTTTTGGCGGCCACAGCCTTAGCCCATAGTGTTTCTGTAAAACCGGAAGCAATTTTAGAGACGATAAAAAATTTTCGCGGAACCTGGCGGCGCTTTGAACAAGTTGGTCAGACCAAAAATGGCGCGCTCGTCATTTCTGATTACGCGCATCATCCGAGCGCTTTGCGGGAAGTGATTAGGAGTGCTTATCGGTTTTATAAAAACAAAAAGATTTTATTTGTTTTTGAGCCACATCAGCGCGAGCGGACTATTTCTTTGCGAGAAGATTTTTTGAAAGCATTGGCCGAAGCTAGAGATCTAATTTTGTGTGAAATTTATAGCGTGGCCGGCCGAGAAGAAAGTGGACAAAAGATTAGCTCTGCTGACTTGGTCAAAGAGCTAGATTCCAAAGACAAATTTCTTGGTTATGCCAAAGATTTAAACGAAGCCGAAAAAATTGTTCAAGAAAAAATCAAGAACTACGAGATAGTGGTTTTTATTGGCGCCGGCCCGATTGACTCTTTGGCGAGAAAGCTGGCGGCTGATTAATTTTGATTTTTGTTTGATTAAAACAAAAAGACAGTTATGTTATATTGCCATTATGCGCAAACACGACTTATGTTTTTTTGATGTTGAGACTACTGGTTTAGACTGGGCCAAACACGAAATAATCGAAATCGGCTTTGTTTTAGCCAAACAAATTCCCCAAGAAAAAAAGGGGCCACTGCTAGAAATCAAAGACGAAGGAGAGTTTAAAATAAAACCGACCAATTTAGCCGCGGCTGATCCAGAGTCTTTGCGGATCAATAATTACAATACCGCTGATTGGGTTTTTGCTTACAATTTAAAAGAGGCGATTGCGGAATTTGCCAAGAGAGCCGGCAATTCCATTTTGGTTGGACACAATATCTCTTTTGACGAAGCATTTTTAAAGAGGGCCTATCAAGAAACCGGAGTTTTAAATCCGCATGATTTTCATAAAATAGATACCATCTCCCTCTCTTACGGACTTTTATATCATGAGCCAAACGTTGAGCGATTTTCTTTGCGGGCCCTTTGTGAGCATCTCGGCATTGAAAACAAAAAAGCTCACTCGGCCCTTTCAGACGCGCGCGCCTGTTTTATGATTTACAAAAAGTTGCTTAATATTTTGTAGGGAGGATGTTTTATCGTTGCGGGGAGTGAGGGATGCCATTATTGGGGGAATGTTTGACGGGTTCTAATTATAGGGCTGTTGTCGAATATCTTTTTGGCGATTTTTCCAATGCAGAAATAAGGCTCGTTTGAGATGAAAAGTGTCAAAAACAGCACTCGGCAATAGCCCAATATATAGCTGAAGTTGTTGCTTAGTAGCATAAATCATAAAAAATTAAAGTATTTTTTTGCCTTCCACTCGTTTGTTGACCTTTCTTATCCTGTCCAGTATACTATCTGTACTGGACAAAAATAAGACATTTTGTCCATTACAAGCAAAACACTATGCAAAACAGACTAAAAGACCTAGTTTCAAGTCAAAAACTCCAAAAAGAGGAGCTTTTGGCTCTTTCTTATATAAGCCGAACCAAAGAGCCATTTGCCAGAAAATGGTTGGATGCGAGCTTGATAAAAGTTGTTCTAGGTCCTCGACGGGCAGGTAAATCTGTCTTTTCTCTCGTGCTTTTGAAAGATTGTCCATTTATGTATTTCAATTTTGATGACGATTTGTTATCGAGCATAGGTGGTATATCCACAGATGAATTGATGAAAGAATTGCATGCTGCTTATGGCCAGATAAAAACGGTTCTTTTTGATGAAATACAAAATCTTCCGAACTGGGAGCTATTTGTAAATCGTCTGCATCAGGCAGGATATAATTTGGTGCTTACTGGATCTAATGCACATCTACTTTCTAAAGAACTGGCCACGCATCTCACCGGTAGGCATATGCCCATAGAAATATTGCCATTTGATTTTAACGAATTTCTCCGAGCAAAGAAATTTAAGATATATCAGGAATATTCTTCCTTGCCAGCACAGCGTGGTGAACTTCTTAATCTGATGGAAAACTATTTGGTTAATGGCGGTTTTCCGGAAGTGACGGTAAGCAATGTTGATCCAAAAGACTATCTTGATGTCTTACTCGACTCACTGCTTTTTAAAGATGTGGTTAAGAGACACAGAGTCAAATTTTCTACCCAAGTTGGTAATTTAGTTTCTCATTTAATAAATAATTTTGCAAATTTATACACAATTCGCAAATTGCTCGAGGCTTTGAATTTAAAGAGCGCTACTACAGTAGAAAAATATATAAATTATCTTGAAGAAGCATACCTCATTTTCTCCCTGCTTCGATACTCACCGAAATCGCTTGATAGGATAAAATCTCCACGAAAAGTGTATTCCGTCGACAATGGTTTTGTGGCTGCAAAAGCCATTCAGCATTCGCCGGATAAGGGCAAGCTCATGGAGAATTTGGTCTTTACCGAATTGGTCAAGCGGGGGGTCAAACCAAATAGAGAGTTGTTTTATTATAAAACTCGGAATGAACGCGAAGTTGATTTTGTACTGAAGCAAGGGCATGTGGTAACTGAACTAATACAAGTCTGTTACGAATCAATAAATCCAAATGTCGAACAAAGAGAAGCCAAAGCTTTGTTTGAAGCAAGTGGTGAGTTAAAAGTAAAAAAACTTACTGTGTTGACATGGGATGAAAAGAGGGAAGTAAAAAAAGATAATATGACAGTAGAATTCAAACCACTGTGGGAATGGCTTTTGGAACCGACAAAAACTTAAACATATGCCAAAGGAAATTGCCAACACAGCTAACGGACAAACTTACTACAAATGCACTCATTGTGGAAATGAGATTTTTTGGAATACCCACAAAAAACTGACCTACTGCAAGTGCAAGAAAATCTGGGTTGATGGTTGTGAGGATTATGTTCGGGTTGGTGGCAACGAGAGAGATTATGAGACGATCAAAAAATAATTTATGAAAAAAAATAACCTTAAAAAAGGCGAAATAATTATCTATAAAACACCTCAAAAAGAGGTGGAGCTGAAAGTGCATTTCGAAAATGAATCTATTTGGCTAAGGCAAAACGAAATAGCCTCGCTTTTTAACAAAGAGCGGTCAGTTATTACAAAGCATCTAAATAAAATCTTTTCTGACAAGGAAGTTGATAAAAAAAGCAATGTGCAAAAAATGCACATTGCAAATTCTGATAAATTGGTTGAGTTTTATAGTTTAGATGTTATTTTAGCTGTGGGTTATCGTGTTAATTCATCACGGGCCATCCATTTTAGGCAATGGGCGACAAAAATTATAAGGCAATATCTGATAAAAGGATTTTCTATTAATAAGGAACGTCTATTAGAAGCGCAGAACAAATTTCAGGAACTCCAAGAGGTAGTTTTGTTTTTGCAAAAACAGTCTAAAAAAGAATTATTGAAAGGGCAAGAAATAGAAATTTTTAATTTACTGGTTGACTACTCCAAGACACTTTCTTTGCTGGAGCAATATGACACAGGGAAATTGATTGAACAAAAAGGTGCAAAAACAAAATTTGTTTTAGGATATGAGGATTGCATAAAAATTATTATTGAGTTGAAAAAAGAACTCGTGGTTAAAAAAGAAGCCAGTGATCTTTTTGGCCAAAAAAGAGATGGAGGTTTTGAGGGAATTATTAAAGGATTATATCAAACTTTTGGTGGCAAAGAGTTGTACCCAACGATTGAAGACAAATCAGCCCACTTGCTTTATCTAATTATCAAGGATCACCCTCTTGTTGACGGCAATAAACGCTCAGCAGCCTTTTTGTTTGTGTATTTTTTAGACAAAGCTAATTATCTTTTTAAAAAATCTGGAGAACGTAAAATAAACGACAATGCTCTAACGGCACTAGCTATTTTGATTGCCGAAAGTGACCCGAAAGATAAAGAGGTGATGATAAAAATTATCAAAAGCTTGACCGCAGAATATGAAAAATAATCTATGAACCACAAAGAAAAACAATCTTGTGGAAAATCCGCAAATTTACCACGGAGCAAGCAAAAAGTTTTTGTGGGGCTATCGGGCGGGGTTGATTCTTCGGTTTCGGCGGCGCTTTTGAAAGAGGCGGGCTATATTGTAACGGGTGTTTTTATTAAAGTTTATCAACCGCCGTTTTTGGCCTGTAGCGCTAAAGACGACGAGGCCAGCGCCAGGGCGGCCGCCAAACATTTGGAAATTCCATTTCTTCTACTTGATTTAGAAGAGGTTTACAAAAAAGAAGTGATCGATTATATGGTCGCCGAATACGCTCTTGGCCGGACGCCCAATCCGGATGTTATGTGCAATCGCTCGGTTAAATTTGGGGCGTTTTTGCAGCTTGCTCTAAAAGAGGGGGCGGATTATGTGGCCACTGGCCACTATGCGCGTATTTTTACCGACCAGAATGGCGAGAAAAAACTTTTGGCCGGAGCGGACAAAAACAAAGACCAATCTTATTTTCTCTGGACGCTCAATCGGGTGGATTTGGCCAAAATAATTTTTCCGGTGGGGGAGATGTTAAAAAAAGAGGTTCGAAAAAAAGCGGCGGAAATAAATTTGCCAAATGCTAAAAGGGCGGATAGCCAGGGGTTATGTTTTTTGGGCAAAGTTAATGTCAAAGATTTTTTAAGGCACTTTATTGAATTAAAAAAGGGAGAGGTTTTAAATGAGCAAGGAGAAATTGTTGGCGAGCATCCGGGAGCGGCGCTTTTTACTATCGGCGAGCGGCATGGTTTTCTTATCACCAAAAAAACTCCTCACGACAAACCGAAGTTTGTGGTGGGCAAAGATATGGCGAACAACACTTTGACAGTGGCCGATAATCCGTTGGCTAGCCAAATCGGTCGCCGAGAATTTATTTTGGAAAAAACAAATTTTCTTGTCGAGCGGGATTTTTTTAAGGCAAACCCAGCCAAAAATTATTTAGCCAGATTTCGCTATCGGGCAAAGTTGGCGCAATGCCAAATTGAAATTTCTGAAAATGAGCAATTAAAAATTATCTTCTCGCAAGAATCTCCTTTGGCCGTCCCGGGACAATCTTGTGTGGTTTATGACGGAGAAGTGGTGATAGCTGGCGGGGTGTTGACTTAAATAATTTTTTTTTGTCTACTTGTCTTTGGGTTTGTTCAACTACGGGAGAATCCTGTGATTTCATTAAACACGAGTTTAGAAGAACTCCTTCGTTATGCTGACTCTATAGACAGAGTGGATGTTGGCAGCGAAGAGCTTCGTGATGTCTTGAGGGAGTTGGTGAGGCGTATCGATTCATTTAGAGCAGATGCGATTCTGGTGGCCAGGAGAGAGGCAACTTATGAAAGAGAAATCGAGGTCGCATCTTTAAAGGTGAGAACCAGGGAAGCGGAAAGAACAGTCCAAGAAAGAGCGAATGAAATATTTATAATTAAAAGAAGAAATTCTGATCTAGTGAGGGGATTTTCCATAATAGTATCTCGTCTTTCTTCTCTATCTGCCGATGTCGGTTCTTTAATGGCCAATATCACGGAAGAGCGCACGCAAGATTGAGACGAGAGACAACACACAGTCAACCGAACCCTACGGTTGGCTGTCGTCTTTTATATTCACCCAATCAACTGTGGATTTTTTGAAAACAATTTTTGGTATACTTTGCCAATGGGGATTTTTTCGGAAATTACTTCTTACGATAACGCGGATATTGTTATCAAATTAACTTTGGCCATGATTTTTGGTATGGCCCTGGGGATTGAGCGAATTCGGGCCCACAAAACAGCCGGCATGCGCACTTATGCGCTGACTTCGGTTGGGGCGGCTCTTTTTGTGATTGCTGGCGAGTTGGTCCGGCTCGACTTTGTTTCTGGAGCGCTTGATCCATTGCGCATTGCTTCGCAGATTGTGGTTGGGGTTGGTTTTTTGGGGGCGGGATTGATTGTTGTTAGGGATGGCGCCGTTTCTGGCCTAACTACCGCTTCGGGCTTGTGGGTTTCGGCCGCTATCGGCCTTGCGGTTGGTTTTGGTTATTATGTTTTGGCCTTGGTTGGCACTTTGATGACTCTGTTTATTTTTACCGTACTTTGGCATATTGAAAGACACATTAGTACTTATCCGGATACCACCGAACAATAATTTATGTGGTTTTGGTATGCTTTTGCTTCAGCTTTAGGCGCCGCGCTCGCGGCCATTTTTGGCAAACTTGGTTTAAAAAATCTTGATCCAACGCTCGCGACTTCGGTTCGGGCGATTTTGATGGCCGTTTTTTTGGTGGTGGTTTCGATTTTTATTGGCAAATGGCGCGGGGTAACTCTGGAGAGTTTTTCTAACAAAGAATGGCTATTTCTCGCTCTTTCGGCGCTGGCTGGGGCGCTTTCGTGGCTTGCTTATTTTTTTGCCCTTTCAGCTGGACCGGTGGCGGGAGTTACGGCGATTGATAAACTATCGATTATTTTGACAATTATTTTTGCTGGAATTTTTTTGAGCGAAACGATTTCTTGGGCTAGTTTTTTGGGTGCAATTCTGATGATTTTTGGTGCGATTTTAATTGCCGTGCCAATTGAAAAAGTAAAAACATTTTTTGGTTGGTGAGTTTTTGTTGGGTGATTATCGAGGATGACTTTTTGGTTGGGTGGCGGGCTGGAGTTGTGAAAGCTAACCAAGAACCGTCCTTAAGAACCAGAACAGCAAAGGACGGTTCTTTTGCGCAAGTGGTTGTTTGACATGGTTTAGTTTGAAGGTACTGAAAGCTAACCAAGGCAAGAACCGTCAAACTAAGCGAACCGAAATGGACGAGAGGTTCGGTGGGGAAACCAAGGACGGTTCTTTTGCTGGCCAGCTTTTTGAGTAAATAATTTTTTCGTGTTAAATTCATTTTCATGAAGGCGGCAGAAATTAGAAAAAAATATCTTGATTTTTTTGCTAAACGCGGACACGCGGTTATTCCCTCGGCCAAACTTATTCCCGAAAATGATCCAACCACTCTTTTTACTGGCTCGGGCATGCAACCGATGATCGGGTATCTTTTGGGGGCGCCACATCCACTGGGTAAGCGCATAGCCGATTCGCAAAAATCTTTTCGCAGTCAAGATATTGAAGAAGTGGGTGACAATCGGCATACCACTTTTTTTGAAATGCTCGGCAACTGGTCTTTGGGAGATTATTTTAAAGAGGAGCAAATTGATTTTATGTGGGAATTTTTGACCGATGAAAAATCTGGCCTCGGCCTTTCGCCGGAAAAATTATATTTTTCTTGTTTTTTGGGGAACGTTTCTTTGGGCGTGCCAAAAGATGAATTTTCGGCCAAGCGCTGGCAAGAAAAATATTTGGCTTTGGGCTTGTCGGCCGAGATTGTTGATTTTCAAGAAAAAAAAGAGATGGATGGTGAGCGGATTTTTTATTATGGTGAGAAAAAGAATTGGTGGAGTCGGGCGGGCGAGCCAGAAAATATGCCCGAAGGTGAACCCGGGGGGCCGGACACGGAAGTTTTTTATGATTTTGGTTTGGAGCGCGGATTACATGAAAAATCAGCTTGGAAAGATATACCGTGTCATCCAAATTGTGATTGCGGACGGTTTTTGGAAATTGGCAACAACGTTTTTATGGAATATCGCAAAGAGGGGGGCGGGTTCGTCAAACTCTCCCAGAAAAATGTTGATTTTGGCGGAGGCTTGGAGAGGTTGGCGGCGGCTAAGGCCGATGAGCCAGATGTTTTTCTGATTGATCTTTTTTCTGGGGCGCGAAAATTTTTGGAAGAAATTAGCGGTTTAAAATATGGCGAAGAAGAAGTGACTTACGCTTTTCGGGTGATTTTGGATCATGTTCGTGCGGCCACTTTTTTGATTGGCGATGGGGTTTTGCCGGGCAATAAAGATCAAGGATATTTTGTTAGGCGATTGATTCGCCGGGCGGTGCGTTTTGGGCGGAAAATAAATTTAACCCAAAAATTTCTAGCGGGAGTAGCCGAGAATTTTATCGCTGTTTACACCGAAGCTTACCCAGATTTGCTAGAAAACAAAAATCAAATTCTTTTGGCGCTTCGCGAAGAAGAAGTGCGTTTTGGCGAAACGCTTTTGGCTGGTTTAAAAGAATTTGAAAAAATAAGCGCCACGCGGCAAATTTCGGGCGGGGATTCTTTTTTGCTTTTTTCAACTTATGGTTTCCCAATCGAAATGACCGAAGAATTGGCTAAAGAGCGGGGGATTGTCTTAGATCGAGAATCTTTTGAAGAGGAATTAAAAAAACATCAGGATGTTTCGCGGGCGGGATCGCTTGAGAAATTCAAGGGCGGTTTAAAAGATACTTCCGAGATTTCAGTTCGTTATCATACAGCAACGCATCTTTTGCATCAGGCTCTGCGCGATATTTTAGGCGAGCATGTTTATCAGCGGGGGAGTAATATCACGCCAGAGAGATTGCGTTTTGATTTTTCGCATTCTCAAAAAATGACTGACGCGGAAAAGCAAAAAGTTGAAGATTTGGTTAATCAAAAAATAAAACTCAATTTGCCGATTACTTATCGCGACATTTCCCTTTCGGAGGCCAAAAAAGATGGAGCGATTGGTTTGTTTGAAGAAAAATATGGGGAGATGGTGCGGGTGTATCAGATTGGCGAACGTGATCAGAAATATTCACTAGAGTTTTGCGGTGGCCCGCATGTCGGCCAAACCGGAGAGCTGGGCAATTTTAAAATCCTCAAAGAAGAAGCGGTGGCGCAAGGAATTCGGCGCATCAAGGCGGTTTTGAAATAACCTTTAGCATGTTAAAGTTGCGCTAACTTAATTTTTGAAACAATTCATGAAAATCGCCACTTTGGGAATTATCGTACGAGACGGCCAGGTTCTTTTTGGCCTGAAAAAGAAGGGGGAGATTGGGACGGGAACACTAAACGGTCCGGGTGGGAAACAAGAGCCGGATGAGAGTTTGAGGGAATGTTTGATTAGGGAAACCCAAGAAGAGTTGGGGATTACTTTGGTTGCAAAAGATTTGCGCAAGGTGGCCAAGGTTGATTTTTTAGCTAATGAAATAGTCGACTTTTCGGTCTATGTCTTTTTGGTGGAGAATTTTATTGGCGAGCCACAAGAGACGGCCGATATGATACCGGTTTGGTATAAGGTGGAAGAAATGAAAAATCAAAATTCTCCGGTGTACGAAAAAATGCTCGAGTCCGACAGGTATTGGCTCCCTAAAATTTTTCTTGGTCAGAGATTCTCGGCCAAAGTCTATTACAAAGATCGAGCTAAAGATTTTGACCGGATAGAGTTTTTGCCGTTCTTGGAATAAATAAATATCTTGAACAAAAATTATCAGCCACCATTATTTTCGGTGGTATAATTTTTTTATGGGATTTTTTACACGCGGGCGGGCGGATACAGTTTTAGTTCTGACAATCGATGTCGGCTCGATCGGAGTGCTATTTTTGCATTTGGACAAAAAAAATTCGATCCCGCTGGAGGTAGCAGAATATCCACTTAACTCTTCGGGCATTTCGGATTTGACTAGTTTTAACATTGGGCTAGAAGCGCTTTTAAAAGAAAAATTGCCAGCTTTATTTGCAAAACACGGTCGTCGGCCCGGACGAATTTTTGTTTTGGTTCAAGAGCCTTTGGCTCATTCTCAAATTACCGAAGCTAAATATTTTAAATCAGAAAGCTTTGAAGTAACTACTGCTCTAAAAGATAGTTTAATTCGGGATGATTTTGAAAAATTAAAAAGAGATGGTTTGCCCGGCCGAACCGGTCTTTACGAACAAGCTTTTATTATTGAGCACAAAATTGTTGAGACAAAATTAAATGGTTATGCGACCAGCTCGCCTATTGGCAAAGAGGCCCAAACAGTGGAGATCTCTATTTTTACCAGTATTTTAATCCGTTCAGTCGCCGAGGCAATTTCTCGGGCTTTAAATCAAGTAGCCAAAGGCTCGCCGATTTTTTTCCGCTCAATGGTTCGGGCGGCTTATGCGCTTTCACAGGCTGGTTTTACCAATGAAGAATCTTTTTTGTTATTACTAATTTCTGGCGAAACAACCTTGATCGCACCGGTTTCGCACAACTCCCTCGCTTCAATCTTTTCTTTTCCCATCGGGGCAGAAACAATTTTGCGTAAGATAAGCAAAGAGACCGGCAAAAGCAAAACCGAGCTAAGCTCGCTCATTTCTTTGGCCATGAATCAATCTTTGACCGACAAAAAAGAAATAGAAATTTTGCGGGAAGCTAGAAGTTCTTGGATTTCCGAAATTGGCAAATTATTTTTGGAATCGGCCAAAGTTTCTTCTTTACCGCCGTTTATTTTAGCCAGTGCGCCGCGAGCTTTTGCGCCGTGGTTTTTTGAGGGGATAAAATCGGAAGAATTCACACATCATTTCTTAACTGAGAAAAAATTTGATGTTATACTGATGACACGCGAGAAATATCGTTATCCGCAATCTGTACCAAAAAGTTTAAACGATTGCCCGGTGATGACGACGGCGTATTTGTTTGCTGAACAAATGATTTATTATGCCTCGTGAAAGAAAATCAATTCAAGACGTTGTTATAAAAAGACATCGCGGAAGTGGCGGTGGGCGTGTCTCCGCGAGTCCCCATAAACCAGTTCTTTCACAAGAAGAAATCAGACATCGAATCAATAGCGTAATTGGCCGAGAGGAAAAAGAGCATGTTGAGGCCAAAAAATCAGCCGGTAGTGACCTTTCAAATCAGATCAACAACAATTTTCCTTCTGATAGAAAAGAAAGCAATTTCGACTCAACCGACCAAAGAGAAAACATTAGAACCTTACATGAGATTTCCAGATCTGGCGAAAGCGAAGTTGAACCAAGAGGCGGAGGAAATAATTTTGTGGATGATTTCTCTGCCACTTCTCCTCGGTATCGTTTGGACGATTCCCATTTTTTAAAAGAACTTAGTCGCGGAGACGGGAGAGTTGGCGGCTCCGAGAAAAAACATTCTATGAAAAAAATTATTAACTTTGGAGCGCTGATTGTTTTACTGATCGTTTTTGGCGGGTATTTGTGGGGAACTTTTTTGGGCAAAGTGACTTTAGATGTTTTTCCAAAACAAAAAAAGGTGGTTATGGAAACAACCATCACCGCTTCGGCCAAAGATGGCACCATTACTTTTGTGCCTATTTCGGCCAATCACTCCGAGAGCAAAGTTTTGCCAAAATCTGGTACCAAGAAAATTGACAAAAAAGCCAGCGGAAACATTATTATCTACAATAATTACAGCTCCTCTCCACAAAAGTTAGTTAAAAATACTCGTTTTGAAACCACTGACGGCAAAATTTATCGAATCGACAAAACCGTGACGGTCCCGGGACTTACAAAATCTGGCGGCAAAGATGTGCCCGGCTCGATTTCGGCCACCGTTTATGCCGACGGCCCAGGAGAATCGTACAATATTCCGCCGACTGATTTTACTGTTCCGGGTTTCAAGGGGACACCGCGTTATGAAAAATTTTATGCCAGGAGTCAATCGCCAATTGCTGGTGGTTTTTCGGGTGAAGTGGCGGTTGTCTCGGAGGCGGTGATTGAAACGGCTTTTCAAGAATTAAGTCAAAATCTAAAAAACTCGGCACTTGGGAAAATTAGAGACAATCTAAGCGCTGGCGTGATTATTTTTCCTAGTTTGACCACTCTTCTGATTACCGATAATCGAGAAACGATCGGGGATGATGCCACTTTTACCGTAACCGGCACATTAACTGCTTTTGGTTTTGATGAAATGGCCCTAAGCTCTGAATTGGCCAAAAGAAATATGAATGGCTACGACGACAGTCCAATCAGGATCGCCAACCTAAAAGAGTTATTGGTTAATCCGGCGCCCAAACTTCTCTTAACCCAAGAAATGACCGACATTACCATGACCATCTCTGGTACAGCCCATTTTGTTTACGTGCCAGATTTGGCCATTTTGGCGAGTGCTTTGTCTGGCAAAAAAAGAGAGGAAATTCCTTTGGTTTTGCAAAATTTTCCGGCAGTGGAAAAAATTCAGCCCCACTTTTCGCCTTTTTGGACAACATATCGTTCATTTGGCGAAAATCAAAAAGATTTATTCTTAGTTGAGAAATTGTCGGAATAAGGTCATGATTGTCTTTTTAAAAAACTTCGCTATACTCCATTGGCCAACTCATGAGTGAACTAGAAAAAGAAAATGATTTGTTGACCGAAGGGCGAGTGGTTGAGGCTCTGCCTTCGACTCACTTTAAAGTTCTTCTGTCAGATCAAACTGAAATTTTGGCTTATTTGGCAGGCAAAATGCGTTTCCATAAAATTAAGGTTTTGGTGGGAGATAGGGTCGCCATCATTAAGGATGCCTATGGAGGCAAGGGCAGGATTGTCAAAAGGCTTTAATTGGGTTAGACTCTAAGTCTGCGTAAAAATTGGTTTTATTATGAAAGTTAGAGCTTCGGTCAAAAAGATTTGCAATCAATGTGTCTTGGTTCGCCGACATGGTGTTTTGCGGGCGCTTTGTAAAACTAAGAAACACAAACAAAGGCAGGGTTAAAATTTTTTATGCGTATTTTAGGCATTACCATTCCAGACAAAAAAAGACTTGAAATCGGCTTAACCGCCCTTTTTGGTATTGGTCGGCCAAAAGCACATCATATCTTAGACTCGGCCAAGGTTGCTTATGGCAAAAAGCCAACCGAATTGACCGAAGAAGAAGAGGCGCGCTTGCGGAAAATCATTGAAAATCTTAAGCTCGAAGGTGACTTGCGCCGAGAGGTGGCCGGCAACGTCAAGCGATTAAAGGACATAAAGAGTTATCGAGGATCTCGGCACGCCAAACATTTGCCAGTGCGCGGTCAGCGCACTAAGACCAATTCCCGAACAGTTCGGGGTAATGTCAGAAAGACGATGGGTTCTGGTCGGCGCAAGCTAGAGAAGACCTAAGGTTTTTAAAAATATGGGTAAAAAAAGAGTTATTAAAAAAAGTGGAGAAGGCTTAGATAGCGGCATGGCGGCGCGCTCTTTGGCGCGCCTTTCAAAGAAAAAAATCACTGAAGGTATTTTGAACGTTGAAGCAACCTACAACAACACGAAAGTGGCTTTGGCTGATATGAGTGGCAACGTTTTGTTGTTCTCTTCTTCCGGCGCACTTGGTTTTAAGGGGGCGAAAAAGGGCACACCTTTTGCGGCCGGAAAAGTGGGTGATATTTTGGGTGAAAAAGCGGCGTTGATGGGTTTAAAAGAAGCACATGTGGTTATTCGAGGAGTTGGCTCCGGGCGAGAGTCGGCGGTCAGATCATTTATGAGTCATGGAATTACTTTAAAAACAATGCGAGACAAAACCCCCGTTCCTCATAATGGCCCGAAGCCCAAAAAGCCGAGACGAATTTAATATCTTTTTAAAATTATTTTATGAATAAATCAGTTTGTACCATTTGCCGCCGCCAAGGAGAAAAGCTCTATTTAAAAGGGGCGCGTTGTTTTGGCCCGTCTTGTAGTTTTAATCGTCGGCCATATCCGCCCGGCCGGCTTGATACCGACCGAAAACACCGCTCGGTGGTTTCCGAATATGGCAATCAATTAAAAGAGAAACAAAAAGTTAGGAATATGTACGGAGTTTCCGAACATCAATTTAAGAGTTATGTTCGAAAGATTGTTGATGGCAATTATGCCGATCCAGCCATGCATTTATATGAAACTCTGGAGAAGCGATTAGACAATGTGGTTTTTCGTTTAGGGTTGGCTCCGTCTCGGGCGGCCGCCCGTCAGGCGGTAATTCATGGCCACATTACAGTTAATGGGCGGCGAGTGAACATTCCTTCTTTTCTGGTTTCGGTCGGCCAAGTGGTGGCGGTGCGAAAAGAGAGCCTCTCTTCCGGTCTCTTTAAAGAAATTTCTTCCAAAGACGCCGGAGCGACTCCGTCGCCGGTTTGGCTTTCTTTTGATGCCAAAAATCATTCCGGAGTGGTTAAGTCTGCGCCACTTAAAGGCAGTGAGACGCTTGATTTAAATACCGTTTTGGAGTTTTATAGCCGTTCGTAAGTAACTTATGTCTTTATTTGCATTAAAGCTTTTTTTCTTGTATAGTGAAATCCTTGTTTCTTAGTCGCTAATTTATTTTTTAACCTTATGGCATCGAATTATATCGTGCTTCCGTCCAAGCCGAAAATCGTAAAAGAAGAGGGGAATTTGGGTATTTATGAAATTGATGGGCTCTACCCGGGTTATGGACACACTTTGGGTAATTCTTTGAGGCGGATTATTCTCTCCTCTATTCAGGGCGTGGCGATTACTTCTATTAAAATAGACGGGGTGCCTCACGAATTTTCGACTATTCCGGGCATGCGCGAAGATGTTATTAGCCTTATTTTAAATTTGAAAAAAGTGCGCTTTTCTCTTCAGGGGGTTGATCGAGAGCGGGTCTCTTTGTCAGCTAAGGGGCCAAAAACAGTTTTGGCCGGCGATTTAAAAACGCCTTCACAGGTTGAAGTTTTAAATCAGGATCAATATTTGTGCGAACTTTCCGACAAACACACCGAACTTTCTTTGGAGTTAACCATTGAGCGGGGGATTGGTTATGTTGGAAGAGAAATTATGGAGAAAAGCCGGGTCGAAATCGGCGCCATTTCATTGGATGCCGCTTTTACGCCGATTCGGCGGGTTAGCTATGAGGTTGAAAATATGCGGGTGGGCGATCGAACGGACTTTAATCGTTTGCGTTTGGCAATCGAAACTGATGGCAGTGTTTCTCCGAGAGAGAGTTTGGAGAAATCAATTGAGGTGATGATTGAGCAATTAAGGGCAATTGTCGGTTTTAAGATGGAAGAATCTTTAAAGATGAATGAACCGTTAGAAAAAGATTCTTCACTCGAAGGTTCTGATGAGGATTTTGAAAAAAAGACAGAGGCAATGGATGATCCAATGAAAATTAAATTGGAAGAAACCGATATGTCTACCAGAACCCTAAACGCTCTTTTGTCCGGCGGGGTCAAAACTTTGGGCGGCCTGTCTCGAAAAAAGAAGAGCGATCTTTTTGAAATGGATGGTTTTGGCGAGAAGGGTATGCAGGAGGTTAAGAGATTGCTGTCTAATTACGGCATCACTTTGAAAGATTAATTTTTTATGCGTCATCACGACAAAAATCGAAAATTTGGTCGAGAAAAAAATGCTCGAGTAGCTTTGATTAAAGGTTTGGCTAAATCTCTAATTGAGCACGGCTCCATTGAAACCACTTTAGCCAAGGCCAAAGAGTTGCGCCCGTATGTGGAGCGCTTGTTTACCCAAGCAAAAAAAGGTAATCTAGCTGGGCGGCGACTAGTTTTGGGGAAACTATACAACAATACCGAAGTGGTAAAAAAACTTTTTGCGCGAGCCGAAAAATCAGCGAGCCGAGTGGGCGGTTATTTAAGAATCGTCCGAACAGGCACCAGGCTAAGCGATGCTTCACCCAAAGCCAAAATATCTTTTGTCGACCATTTGTAATTTTATGCAAAAACACATTATTGACGCCAATGGAAAATCTTTAGGGCGGGTGGCTAGTGAGGCCGCCAAAGTTTTGCTTGGCAAATACGAACCAAAAGCTAAAGCCCATCTCGTTTCTTCCGGCGGGGTCTCGGTGGTCAATGTTGATAAAATTTTAATGAGTGATAAAAAACAGCAAGAAAAAACCTATCTTCGATATTCTGGTTACCCGGGTGGCAAAAAAGAAGAAACTTTAAAAAAGATAATTGTTACCAAAGGCAAGAAAGAAGTTTTAAAAAAAGCTGTTTCTGGCATGCTGCCGAGAAATCGTTTGTTAAAACTCCGTTTGGAAAATCTCTCCATTTCTTAATTTATGACAACAATAAACAAAGAAAAAAAATATCGTGAGGCAATTGGTCGCCGAAAAAGGTCAGTCGCTCGAGTTAGATTAACGCCCGCCAAAGAAAATTCTATCATCGTGAATGGGAAAAATGCGGCCGAATATTTTACCGTGCCGGCCTATTATCAGGCCTTAAGAGATGTTTTTGAGGATGGAAAATTTGAAGGAACTTTTAGTATTTCAGTCCTTGTCCGAGGCGGAGGAATCTCGGCGCAGGCCGAGGCTGTTCGGCATGGCATCGCCAGAGCTGCTGTTCATCTTGATCCAGAGTCTCGCAAACGCTTAAAAAAATTAGGCTACTTAAAGCGCGATCCGCGCAAAAAAGAGCGAAAGAAATTCGGTTTGAAAAAAGCTCGCAAGGCGCCCAAGTGGAGTAAGCGTTAAAGTTAGGTCGGTTTTCTCGAGCGCTCTTTTTGTGTTAAATTTTCAGCATGGATGAAGATTTAAAAAATCAATCTGTTTCGGCCGAGCCGGAAGACGTCTCTTTTGAAGAAGTCGATGAGGGCGGGGATTCTCTCTCGTTTAAAGACAAACTTCGTCAGTTAAAAAAAGAATTAGCAGATTGTCAGCGCGCCAAAGAAGAATATTTGGCCGGCTGGCAAAGAGCCAAGGCCGATCTTCTCAACAGTCGGCGAGATTGGGAAAACGAAAAACGAGAAATTTATCGGCGAGTTGAGACAAAGACCATAGAGAGCTTTTTACCGGTTTTGGATGCCTTTGATTTGGCCATGGGCAAAAAGGAGGTTTGGGAAAGCGCGCCGGCCAATTGGCGAGTGGGCATCGAATACATTCAGAAGGAGTTTTTAAAAATTCTGGCCGAGGCCGACATTTTACCCTTTGGCGAAGCGGGCGAAATCTTTGATCCCAATCTACATTTGGCGGTCGAGGAAGTTGAAGTTCTGGAAGGTGTGGGTGGTAAAATTGTAAATGTTCTTCAGCGGGGGTACAAACAGGTCGAGCAAGTTATTCGGCCCGCCAAAGTTTTGGTTGGCAAAGAGAAGTGAGATAAAAAACGCTTTTTGGTTAAATTTCTTGACAGAGAAAAAAAATAAGTTTAAATAATCTAGTGTAACTTTTTGTTTTTCTGAAATTTAGAAAATTAAAAATAATTCTATAAAAATTTATGGCAAAAATTATCGGCATTGATCTGGGGACAACCAATTCGGCGGTCGCCGTCCTTGAAGGAGGTGAGCCAAAAATTATTGAAAACATTGAGGGGGCAAGAACCACGCCCTCAATTGTTTCCTTGGCCAAAAACGGCGATCGGGTGGTCGGTCTTTTGGCCAAAAGGCAGGCGGTTACCAATAGTCAAAATACTATTTACGGCATTAAGCGTTTTATGGGCCATCGTTTTACCGACGAAGTAGTCAAAAAAGATAAAGATGTTGTGCCGTATAAAATCGAAGCCGACACTCAGGGTGGAGTGACGGTTAAGATGGGTGATAAAAGTTATCGGCCGGAGGAAATTTCGGCCATGATTTTGCAAAAGTTAAAAGCGGATGTTGAGGCTAAATTGGGAGAAAAAATTACCGAGGCGGTGATTACTGTGCCGGCCTATTTTAATGACGCGCAAAGAAAAGCGACCAAAGATGCCGGGGCGATTGCCGGACTAGAAGTTAAGCGGATTATCAATGAGCCGACGGCGGCGGCTCTAGCCTACGGCTTTAATAAAAAGAAAAACGAAAAAATCGTTGTTTATGACTTAGGCGGCGGTACTTTTGACATTTCGGTTCTAGAGGTTGGAGATGATGTGGTCGAAGTTAAATCAGTGGATGGCGATGCGCACATGGGGGGTGAAGATCTTGATCAAAAAATTGTTCGCTACTTGGCCGATGAGTTTAAAAAAGATTCCGGCATTGATGTAACCAAAGATCCGTTGGCTCTCCAACGATTAAAAGAGTCGGCCGAAAAAGCCAAACACGAACTCTCCACCACCACCGAGTCGGAAATTAATATTCCTTTTATTACTTCCGATGCTTCCGGCCCACGGCATTTTATTTTCAAAATGTCTCGGGCCACCTTGGAATCTTTGGCCGAAGAGTTTATTACTCGTTCTATTGAAATTACCAAACGAGCCATTGAGAACTCGCCTTTTAAGGTTGCGGAAATTGATGAAATTATTTTGGTCGGCGGACAAACCAGAATGCCGGCCATTGTCTCGGCAGTTAAAAATTTTTTTGGCAAAGAACCCAACCGCTCAATTAATCCGGACGAAGTGGTGGCCTTGGGCGCCGCCGTGCAGGCCGGGGTTTTGCAGGGCGATGTCAAAGATGTTTTGCTTTTGGATGTCATTCCACTCTCTTTGGGGATCGAAACTTTTGGCGGGGTAGCCACCAAACTGATTGAGCGCAACACGACTATTCCAACTTCTAAAGCGCAGGTTTTTTCGACTGCCGCCGACAATCAAACTTCGGTTGAAATTCATATTGTACAGGGAGAAAGGCCGATGGCGGCGGATAATCGCTCGCTCGGTCGATTTATTTTAGATGGCATTCCACCATCTCCGCGGGGCTTGCCCCAAATTGAAGTTTCGCTCGATGTTGATGCTAATGGTATTTTAAACGTCAAGGCTTCCGACAAAACTTCTGGCAAAACCCAATCAATCAGAATCGAATCGAGCTCTGGCCTCTCGGATGCCGATATCAAAAAGATGCGCGAAGATGCCGAGAAAAATGAAGCCGAAGACGCTAAAAAGAAAGAGCTGGCCGAAATAAAAAATCAGGCCGAAATGCTTATTTATACCGCCGAAAAATCTTTAAAAGATGCGGGCGAAAAAATCACCCCCGAAATTAAAGGCTCTGTCGAAAAAGCGATTGCTGAAGTAAAAGTCAAAAAAGAGGGCACGGAGGCCGAGGGATTAAAGTCGGCGATTGAAGCACTTTCTGCGGAGATGCAAAAAATTGGCGAACACATGTCTAAAAACGCTTCGAGCGCTCCTCAAAATGGTGATGCAACCAAAAGCGATGGCAATCAAGAAACTAGCGGTGATTCCCCCAGAGATGCTGACTTTAAAGAGGGTGGCACGGCTTAGCTTTGTGAAGATTTTGATGTGGTTTTGGCTAGTTTTTAAAGATCGTTTCTTTCCTAAAATAACTGTTATTTCGTCGAGTCTTCAAAGACAGGTAGCTGTGAGAATGTGGCTATTTTGGGGCGATGGTGGAAAAATAACCGAAATTTTTAAAGGGTAGTTGAGGTGGGGAAAATAATTTTTTCCTGTGATTTTTTCTTTAGTCGTGTTATAGTTTTTCCATGTCTAAAGACTATTATAATGTTTTGGGGGTACAAAAAGGCGCTTCGTCAGACGAGATAAAAAAAGCCTTTCATAAGCTGGCTCACAAATTTCATCCCGACAAAAGCACCGGCAACGCCGACAAGTTTAAAGAAATCAATGAGGCTTATCAGGTTCTCTCCGACGACAAAAGGCGAGCCGAATATGACACTTATGGGCAGACTTTTTCCCAGTTTTCTCAAGGCGCCAATGCTCAAGCTGGCGGTTTTGCCGGTTTTAATCCGGAAGATTTTTCTAATTTTGATTTTAGTGGAATTGGCGATATTTTCGGCGACATCTTCGGCGGAGCGATGGGCGGTAGCGGAGGGCGGGAGAGGCGCGGGCGAGATATTTCAATAGAAATTTCTATTTCTTTTAAGGAGTCTGTTTTTGGAGCCGAGAGAGAGGTTTTGTTGGCCAAAACCGGCAAATGCGGGGTTTGTCAGGCTAGCGGCGCCAAGCCGGGGAGCAAATTAAAAACTTGTACGGCGTGTAATGGCAAGGGCAAAATCCACGAAACTAAAAAATCTTTTCTGGGAACTTTTTCTTCGGTAACCATTTGTCACACTTGTTACGGGGCTGGACAAATTCCAGAAGAGAAATGCTCGGCCTGTAAGGGAGCAGGAGTTGTCCGCAAAGAGGAAAGTATTCGAATTCGGATTCCCGCGGGTATTAAAAATGGCGAGATGATTCGTCTAACTGGCGCTGGCGAGGCAGTGCGGGCAGGGGATTCCGGAGATCTATATATCAAAGTTTTGGTCGGGACACACCCAACCTTTAGTCGAGAGGGGGATAATTTGTTGATGACTTTGAACGTTAAATTAACTGATGCTCTTTTGGGAGCCGACTATGTAATTGAAACCCTAGATGGATCGATCACCGTTTCGGTACCGGCTGGAGTTTCTTCAGGAGAAGTTTTGCGGGTGAAAGGGAAGGGAGTTTTGGCCGGCGAAAAGCGTCGCGGGGATTTGATGATTAGATTGATTGTTAAACTGCCGGCAAAACTCTCCAAATCCGCCCGTTCGCTAGTAGAGAAACTAAAACAAGAAGGAGTGTAGTTTTTGTCTTTGCCCATTTAAAATTATGAAACAAAACATTATTTTATCCGGCGCAGATTTGTCGTTGACACAAATTAGAAATTTTTTAAATGATTCCAAGGCGACGGTTTCGATTTCTTTGGCTTCCAAAAAGTCGGCCGAGAAAACCAAAAAATTTTTAAACGAAAACATTGAAAGTCGGGTCATCTACGGCGTTAATACTGGCTTTGGCCCGATGGCTTCGCACATTATTGGTCGCCGGCAATTACTCGAGCTACAGGTTAATTTGATTAGAAGTCACGCGGTTGGAATGGGTAAACCAATTGTCGAGGAATATGTTTTGGCCGCCATGCTGGTTCGTTTAAATACTTTGGCTAACGGAAATTCTGGAGTTTCGGTAAAGCTTTTGGAACAACTAGAAAGATTTATAAATGAAAGAATAATTCCGGTTGTTCCAGAACATGGGGCGGTTGGCACTAGTGGGGACTTGGTTCAGCTGGCTCACATCGCTCTCTCTTTAATTGGCGAGGGGGAAGTTTTTTATAAAGGCAAAAGGCAAAAAACTGAACAGGTTTTAAAAAAATTAAAGATCAAACCCCTGACGCTTGAGCCAAAAGAGGGGCTAGCTTTGATCAATGGCACTTCTATGATGAGCGGGATTATGGCGGTTAATTGTATTTTGGCTGAAAGAGCAATATCCCTTGTTGTTCATAGCTCTTCTTTGGCCCTTGAGCTGGTTCGAGGTTTTGATGACAGCATTTCGGAAGGCCTGTCTTTGCTTAGGCCACATAAAGGACAGATCGCCGTTGCCAAGGCGATGAGAAAAATTCTTAGTGGATCAAAACTTCTGCAAAAAAGAGATGTTTTTAGTTTGAAACAAAAAATGACCGACGATGTCCACGAAATTGACGATGATGTACAGAATGTTTATTCTTTGCGCTGTGTTCCGCAGATCGCGGGGCCAGTTTATGATGCTCTTAACTTAGCTAAAAGCATTGTGGAGGTGGAAATAAATTCTGTGACTGACAATCCGATTATTGATGTCTCTTCTAAAAAATTTTTCCACGGAGGTAATTTTCATGGTGATTATATTTCTTATGCATCTGATCAACTAAAAATGACTTTGGTTAAATTGACCATGTTGGCTGAACGACGAGTAAATTATTTTTTAAACCACAAAATTAATTTAACTTTCCCGCCATTTTTAAATTTAAAGCAACCCGGGCTTAATTTGGCTTTGCAGGGATTACAATTTGTGGCCACTTCAACTACAGCCAGAAATCAGACCTTGGCCTACCCGCAATATGTGCACTCCATTTCGACAAATTCCGACAATCAGGATGTGGTTTCGATGGGCACTGACTCGGCTCTTTTAACGGCCGAAGTTTTGGCCAATTTATTTATCGTGATTGGCATTGAACTAGTGGCGCTCTCGCAAGCCAGTAAAATTTTGAACAAAGAGAGTGCTCACGCGCCAAAAGTTTTAACTTTGCTTAAGTCGGTGCGAGAATTTGTGCCGCTTATTTTTGATGACCGTGTTTTTTATCCAGAACTTGATTTTTTGGTGGAAGCGCTAAAAAACGATGTGGCTTTTTCAACCAATGTTGTGGAGTAAGGGGGGTGTGGTAGATTGAGGAGGTTCTTTTACTGGAGAGTGTCGTGGGTATGGAGGTTTTTCTTGATTTTTTACAAGTCGCGGCCGCGACTTGCGGATTTGTCGGCCTGACTCTTGGGACCGGTGCCCTTGTCAGAAAAAACTGGTTGTCTAAACAGGTTGGGGTGCCGACTATCCTCAACCTCCCCCTAGCCGGGGGGATGTCCTTTAGGGCGGTTTATTTCGCCCTCACGGGGCAATGGATATTGCTCGCCCCAGATTTGGTTTGGGTGGTTTTTTAAGAAGGAGGATGGCTCGGATGTAATTAGCAGGGCCATTGTGTCCATGTCCGGGGCCAAACGGGGGTTGGCCAGACTGGGCGACTTTCTGAAAAAGAAAGAATAACAAATAATCTCATTCCAAAAGGCGCGCCACAAGTATTTTCCAATCCCTAAATTACACCCAAATAGTATCATGTTTTTCTGTTAATTTCTTTGAATAATTTCTGCCTTTCGAGAAAGACTTTTTGGGCTGCTTCAAGATGAGTCATCTTTTTGGTTTCTGCCATCAAGGATTCTTTGGTGACATCTTCTTTTAGATATTCCTCACAAGAAGGAAGTAGGAGCAGTTTCTGAATTGGCGTCAGATAAATTTCGTATTTCTTTTTAACTTTCCCTTTTGCATCAACATAGTTTGTGGCAAAACCGCAGTATCGATGAAAGTTTAAATACGGGTTCAAGTACTTTTGATCAAACGAATTGATTTTTTCCGCATGTCTCTTTGGTATATGAGAATAACCCATGTATTTTCTAACAATGGCCCCATTCTTGCCTTCCGCCAAAGCATTGTCATTTGAGTGTCTAGCCCTGGATTTGGTTTGGTCAATCAACATTTTCTTCAACATCTTGGCTACTTGATGATTTATGTATTCACTGCCGTTGTCTGAATGAAAGCCGAGGATTTTGAACGGAAATGATTGAAGTAATTCTTGGAGTAGTGGCAATAGAAAATATTCACTGATCCCCTCCACACAGCCGGCGTATTCCGCTTGAGTTACCTCATCTACTAAATTGAGATGATACACACCTTTCTCTTTGTCTAAATCACCCTGATGAACCGAATCTACTCGCAAAAAACCAGGAACCCCTTGTGGTTGTGGTTTTCGTCTTTCACCAATGTTTCGCTGGACTGGATTGGTTTTGCTGTGATGTAATGATTTGGATTGGTAGATTCTAGTTTTTTTAAGGTTGTACAAATGTGAGACTGATATACGGGAAAGCTTTTCAAACTTGATATCACCATAGTCAACATACATACTCTTGCACATCTCTTTCAAAGCATAACCATTCTGATTTAAGGTAACATTAGAAACCTCGGCCAAAAGAGAAATGTCTTCTGAATCATAAAATCTAGGGAAGGAATATTGAGTTCTTTCTTTTGGTACAATTCTGCCAACTTCCTTTTTTCGTCGAATTAACTTGTCTATTGATCCTTCCGAATATCCGGTCATGGTTGTCAGGTATTGTTTAACAATACTCCGGTCTTTTTTGGTTAAACAAAAGTACCTGAACCTACCAAGTGTTTTACCTATCCACTCATATGTTTCGACTTTAGAACTATTACTTTTAAATTTGGCCGATTTCCCCAGTTTGATGAACTCACTCAGTTGTGCCACACTGATTAAATGATCGTCATTCATATCTAACGTCATAATTAAATATGATACCGATACATCGCCTCAGGAGCTCATTTGGGCTCCTTTTGCGTTAGAATCGTTTCTTCTTTGGGTGTAATTTAGAGTTGGACAAGACTCCACATGGCGCGTCTTTATGCTTTTTGCTAGAATTAAGTCCACAGTTTATGAAAATAGAATTTATTTCAGAGGATAAAATACCTGAAGGGGCTAAGCTGGTGGATGCTTTTTCTGGTGGGTTAAAAGAATTGTTTGTTTTAAATAATCCAAGCTGTAAAGATGAAACTCCAGAGAACAAAGCCAAATTCGAAGAGTTTTTAAAAATAGATTTACCGACTCCTGTTTATGCTTATTATCCTTTTCGGAATACTGTGATTAAAACTTTTCCGGAAGAAATTTACACTCTTTTGCGGACAGCTAGAAATCAGTTAGTTATTTCTAAAGAAGAACAGGAAAAATATCGGGCATCTTTGGTTGGGGTTGCTGGACTGTCGGTTGGTTCGGCAGTGATTTCATCTTTGGTGATTAGCGGCGGGCCAAAAAGATTAAAAGTGGCTGATTTTGATGTTTTAGAAATTACCAACTTAAATAGGGTCCATGCAACCTTGCTAGATATTGGTTCGCCAAAGTCGGAAGTTTCTGCTAGACGGGTGTTGGAGCTCGACCCATTTGCAGAAATTGAAGTTTTTAAAGATGGGGTAAATGCCGAAAATATTGGGACTTTTATTTTGGATCCAAAACTTGATGTTTTTGTGGACGAGATGGATTCAATTCCGATGAAAATAGAAGCTAGATTTATTGCCAAAAAAAACAAAGTACCGGTGGTGATGGCTACTGATAATGGGGACGGAATTTTGCTTGATGTTGAAAGATTTGATCAAGAGCCGGAGCGGCCGATTTTTCACGGGTTGGTTGAAGGCATAGAGAAAGAGGATTTAAAAAATTTACCTTTCAAAAGATGGCTGGTTTTGGCCACCAAAATTGTTGGCCCAGAATATTTAACCGACAGAATGCGGGAGTCAATTTTGTCAATTGGTAAAAAAATTTCTTCGGTGCCCCAAATTGGCACCTCGGCGATGCTGGCTGGCTCGGCTGTTTCCTTTGTTATTCGGCGAATAGCTAGTGGCCAAAAGATGCCCTCGGGTCGCTATAAGATCTCTTTTGAAGAACATTTAGACTCTGATTATCTTTCGGAAGACTCAATCAGAGCAAGAGAAGAAAGTTTAAAATCTTTTTTCAGCAAAATATCTGGTAATGGCTAAAGAAAAACCCTCAAAAATTCCTTTTCTAAAAGAAACGATTAATAAGACGAGAGCGTATAAACTTTTTCTAAAAAGTAAAGGCGTGAATCTTTCTCGACTAGCGAGTTCGCCATTTTCCTCTTTGCCAATTTCTGATAAAGAAAACTACATAAAAGCCTATTCTTTTTCAGATAGGATTATCGATGGACGCTTTCCAGAAATTTTTTACGCTAGTTCTGGATCTTCTGGCAAGGTAACTATTTGGAGCAGAGATAGTCAAATGGAGGAAATCGGAACGGATATTCACGAGCAAGTAATCAAAGAAAATTTTGGCTTAAAAAAGGGACAGAAAATTTTGGTCGTCATTCTTTTTTCTATGGGAGTCTGGGTGGCCGGTAGTTTTACTGCGCAATCCTTTAGACTCTTGAATAAACGAGGATATAAAATCACTCTATTTACCCCCGGGCTAGACAAAGAAGATTTTTTCCGGATCTTTGAGAAAATTAAGGGAGATTTTGAGGCAATTATTTTAGTTGGTTACCCAGCTTTTTTGATGGATATTTTAGTCAAATTAAAAGAAGAGAGATTGTTGCCGACTAAAAAAACTTTTCTTTTGACTTCTGGTTCAGCGATTAGTGAAAACTGGAGAGACGAGGCTCTGTCTTTAATTAGTGCTAAAAACAAAGTTTTTAGCACTAATATTTATGGTTCGGCTGATGCGACCGTGATGGGTTTTGAGACGGATTATTCGATTAAATTGAAAAAATATTTACTTTCGGCAAGGGATTTCAGGCAAAAAAACGGCATCCCCGACAATTTTTCTGTTTTTAATTGTCAAAAAAATATTTATTTTGAACACGAGAATGGGGAGCTTGTGATTACCGTTAACAACTTACTGCCCCTAATTAGATACAACATTCATGATCGGGGGATTGTCCTGGATGACCTGTTAAGAAAAATGCCCTTGCTAAAAAGCCTAAAAAAACCAAAAGGCCTAGGGCAAACAATCGCGATTTGGGGGAGAACCGATGTGGCTACGACCTTTTATTCTTTAAATATTTATCCAGAAAATATTTCAGTGATCTTAAAAGATTTTCCTGACTTGGGCAAAAGTTTCTCCGGGTCTTTTTTAATTTTTACTAGAGAGAAAATCAAAAAAGACCCAGAAAAATTAGTGATCGAAGCAGAGCTAAAAGATGGGGTTCTCAAAAATAAAGATTTGGAAGAGTTTTTCAAAAGAGCCGCTGTTCATTGTCTTGTTAAATATAGTAGTGAATATGCTAAACTTAAAAAAACGCTCGGAGATGTGGTTTTGCCGGAAATTTTTTTGCGAGATTATGGGAAATTAAATTTGGTTTCCAATAAACATGAAAGCAACAGAAGACTTATTATCAAAAACGGTAAAAAGCCATTTGTCGGATGATTTTGTCTTGAAAAGCATTTTGCCGTCAAAAGAAATTTTAAAAGAAATTTTTTTGGTGGCGGCCAAAGCTCCATCTGGCCACAACTTTCAACCATGGCAAGTAGAAGTTTCTGCGGATAGAAAATCTTTAGCCGTTTCTTTAGTGCCGGGTTCTGATCAGACTCCTTATAACTATAAAGAGAGTGGTTCATATATTGCCATTGGTACCTTTCTAAAAAACTTCGAAGTGGCGGCAAATAACTTTGATTATCAAGTTAGATTTTCATTTTTCCCTGATCCTCAAAATGATTTTTTGGTGACCAAAGTATTTTTTTGTTACTCTGATAGTTTAAAAAGTGATGAAGTTAATCGTCTTTATAAAGCGGCGCTTGCTCGAGCAACCAATCGCCGAATCTATGAAAATTCTTTAGATAAAAACTCGAGAGAAGCTCTTTTAAATTATATTTCTGAATTCAATTTGCTATTTGTTGAAAACTTTAATTTGCGACAAAAAATATCTCGCTATTTGGCTTTGCCGGATAGGCTAATGTTTGAAAACAAAATAATGCACGGCTCAATTTTTGACCATTTGGTTTGGACAAAAGAAGAAGAAATTTCAAAAAGAAAAGGTCTTTATTTGGAGACCATGGAACTACCGGGGCCAGTAAAAGCTTTGTTTAAGGTGTTTAAATTTTGGCCAATTGCCAGCATCTTGGGAAAAATTGGTTTTGGCCGAGTGGTGCAAAATGACAATGGAGCAAACTACGCCTCGGCGCCAATTTTTGTCTTTATCCCTCTAAAACAGAATAATTTTTTTGGTTTTGTAGAGCTTGGTTATAACTTAGAAGCTCTTTGGTTAAAGGCAGTTACCCTTGGTCTATCCGGACAAGTTTTTGGTGGACTACCTTTTCTTTTTCGGTATATAAAAGAAATTAAAGATCAAGATGTTTTTTCAACAAAGCATGTTTCTGAAATTATTTGGTCGGCCACTGAAATGAATAAGGTATTTGGCATCAAAGAAGATAGCGTTGGTTTAGTTTTGCGGCTTGGCTTTGCCAAGTCGCCGAGTGCTTGGTCTTCCAGAACAGAGATTCCGTTAGGCTTTGTCGAATAATATGGAAATAATTTTTTTTCAAAATTTCATCACTTTATCTTTAGGGGTTGCAATTGCTTCAATTTTAACCCTGGGCTTTGTTGTTTTCTTTAGTCAATCCGAAAGTGCCACCAATCGAGCCTTTTTGCTTTTTACTCTGTTGACTGTTGGCTGGGGCATCTCGAATTTTTTTATAACTTCTCTTCCCCCAGGTGAACAAAACATCATTATTCTTCGCATCGCCGTTACTTTTGCCCTTTGGCACGCTTTTTCTTTCTTTTATTTATTTTTTGTTTTTCCGTCTGAAGAAAAAAAATTACCAAAAGTTTTTAAATTTTTTCTTTTACCTTTGATTTTTCTAGTTTCATTTTTTACTTTAAGTCCTTTTGTTTTTAAAGATCTAGTTGTTTCAACATCCAATGGTTCTCTTAAGGCGGTCAACGGCCCTGGGATTCTAGCTTTTGGGGTTATGACTACTTCATTTGTTTTGGCCGGATTTTTTATTCTTTTTCAAAAACTTATTAAGGCGCCCAAGAGTGCCCGCGGACAGTATTATTATATTCTGGTCGGTTCTGGAATAACTTTTTCATTATTGCTGGTGTTCAATTTATTATTGCCGGCCGTCTTTGGTAATTCTCGTTTTGTTGGACTGGGAACAGTTTTTTTGTTGCCGTTTATCTTGTTTTTTGCTTACGCCATTGTTCGGCACAAACTTTTAAATGTAAAAACTTTTACTGCCGGACTTTTGGTCTTTACTCTTTCTGTGACAACTTTTTTTCAAGTTATTTTTGCGGGAACATCCGGAGAAAGGTTCACAAGTTTGATAGTTTTTATTTTGGTTTTAATTTTCGGTATTTTGCTGGTTCGTGGGGTGATTCGGGAAGTGCAAAATCGTGAAAAGATTGAGGAGTTGGCGAATGAATTGGGGAACGCCAACGTTAAATTGAGGTACTTAGATCAGCAAAAATCGGAATTTGTTTCTTTGGCTTCGCATCAGTTGAGGAGTCCGCTGACCGCGATTAAAGGGTATACCTCGATGATCAAAGAGGGGACTTTTGGGCAGATAAATACGGCGGCACTTGAGGCGGTGGATAAGGTTTTTCAGTCGGCCAACAATTTATCAAACTTGGTCGAAGATTTGTTAAACATTGCACGGATTGAGCAGGGGCGAATGCAATACGAATTTGGCAAATTGGATCTTTCCAAATTAGCCAAACAAATAGTGGGCGAGCTGGAAGTGAATGCCAAAAAGAAAGGTTTGGCGCTTAATTTTTTGACCGATCGCGCGGAGTCATATTTTATTAAAGGCGATGAGGGGAAAATGCGTCAAGTGATTTTGAATTTAATTGATAACGCTATTAAATACACTTCTCATGGCGGGATTACTGTTTCGATTGGTGCCTCCGACAGCCGAATTTTGCTTTCGGTCAAAGATACCGGTATGGGGATTGCCAAAGAGTCGGCCGAGCGATTGTTTGAAAAATTTTCTCGCGGAGATGGGGCGGGCAAGGTCAACGCCGGCGGAGCCGGCATCGGGCTTTTTTTGGCTAAAGAAATTGTTCGGGCCCACGGCGGACGGATTTGGTTTGAGTCGGAAGGAGCTGGCCGGGGAACAGCCTTTTTGGTCGAAATAGAGCCATATAAAGAAACAGCCCCCGACCAAAATCCGGCCACTTCATCAAGGACGGTCCTTGATATCAAGGACCGTCCTTGATGAGATGGTGGTTAAAGGGAAAATTTTTTGTTATATTTTTAGGACTTAATGACTTTTTAAAATGAAAAAAAGACTAATTTCTGGCATCAAACCAACCGGCACAACGCATATTGGCAATTATTTTGGCATGATTTTGCCGACGGTTTCGTATCAGGAAAAATACGAAGTGAATATCTTTGTGGCTAATTATCATTCGCTGACCACCGTCAAAGATGGTCCGGTGCTAAAAGAAATGTCGCTTAATTTGATGATTGATCTTTTGGCCGCCGGCATTGACCCTAAAAAAACCAATCTTTTTCTTCAGTCAGCCATTCCGGAGCTCGGGGAACTAACTTGGATTTTTAATTGCCTCACCACTATGCCATATTTGATGCGAGCGCATGCTTTTAAAGACGCTGAAGCTAAACGGAAAGAAGTAAATGTCGGCCTATTCGATTACCCGGTTTTGATGGCGGCTGATATTTTGGCGCAAAGGGCCGAAGTGGTGCCCGTCGGCCAAGACCAAAAACAACATGTCGAAATTGCGCGAGATTTGGCCGAAAAATTTAATCAAACTTATGGACGAGAAGTTTTTGTTTTGCCGGAAGCAATGATCAAAAAAGAAACGGCGATTGTGCCCGGGCCCGACGGTGAGAAAATGAGCAAAAGTTATGGCAATATTTTGCCGCTTTTTGCCGAGGATGAAGAAATCACCAAGATCATCATGAGTATTAAAACAGACTCGAAGGGCAAATCGGAGCCAAAAGAAACTTCTGACACGCTTTTTTGCTACCACGAGCTTTTTTCGACCTCCGATTTGCTTGAAAAAGTTAGAGTGGGGTATAATCAGGGAGGAGTGGGCTATCAGGAAATAAAGGAGAGTTTGATTGAGAGCGTCAAAAGAGTGATAGCCCCGCTTAGGGAAAAGAGAAAAGAAGTTGCCGCGCGACCAAAAGAGGTTTTGGAGATTTTGGCGGCTGGTAATGTAATCGCCAAAGAAAATGCCCAAAAAACAATTTCTTTGGCGAGAGAAGTGGTCGGACTTTTGTGATTATTAATTAAGATTTTAAAAATTTTATGCTGGGAGACGAATTGGAAAAAATTGTTAACGTTAATCAACCGCCAGTCTTTGACCAAGATGGTCATCCGACGAACAAACTGGAGCTTGGGGGAATTGGTGATTCTATAGAGGAAAATGTTGTACATGGAGGAAAAGATGGTGATAAAGATACCCTCCACTAATTTTATTTATGTCAGAAAAACCGCCGGAGGACAGTGATGATGATCCTATAAGTCCAGAAATTGTTGAAAGATTAAGGAATAGGGGGGTAGATATTAATAATTTAAATACGGGAAAAATTGCAGACGGACTTCTAAGGGGAAGATTTTTAGATAATCCAATAAAAAATATTCCCGATGGAGAAGCTTTTTTGACTGAATTAGCCAATCTTGATTTAAAAGAAACTGACCAATCTTTTGAAACAGACCGATCTCTTGGCGGCACTATAGCTATTGAAGCGTGGAACAGTCAATATACCCGCTTACTTGTTGAGTTGCTGGAATCGGTGCCAGAGGTTTGGCAAGTCTTTCATAATGCAGAAAATGAAAAAACCAAAAGAGAAGAGGCCATGAGGTTAATTTTGATTTTTTTAAAACGTATGAAAACGGGCGAAGATATCCCAAGGGATATTTTTATAGATTTTCTGTCTGATCTTAAAAAATTTTTACCAACTGTTCACTAAAACTCGCACCCACTTTTTCTTTTATAGCCAGGCGCTTTTTGTTTTGCTAGGATGTTTATATGAATTTTAATGAACGAGTTTGGTTAAAAGATTTGGCCCAAAAGGTGGGGGAGGAGGTTAGTCTTTTTGGCTGGGTCAATGTCAGGCGCGACCACGGAAAACTAATTTTCTTTGATCTTCGGGATGGCACAGGCCTGGTTCAGGTGGTTGCTTTGCCCGACAAGCTAGAAATCCGCCAAGTGGCCGAGAGCTTACGGCCGGAGTGGGTGATTTTTGTCAGGGGAGTGGTTTCGGAGAGGCCAAAAAACATGGTTAATCCGCATGAGCCAAATGGCGAATACGAAATCTCGGCCAGCGAAATAATTGTCTTAAACGAATCTTTGACCCCGCCATTTCCCTTGACAGAAGATTCTTTGGGGGTAGATGAGTCTTTGCGTCTAAAATATCGTTTTTTAGATTTACGCACCAAAAGATTGCAAACAAATATTCGCAAACGAGATGAGCTGATAACTTTTTTTCGGCGCTTTATGCATCAGCACGGCTTTGTCGAAATCGAAACGCCGATTTTGATTAAAGGAACACCAGAGGGGGCGCGAGAATATTTGGTGCCGTCGCGACTAGAGTCTGGAAAAGGTTATGCCCTCCCGCAATCTCCGCAACAATTCAAACAACTCTCCATGGTTGCCGGCTTTGAGCGATACTTTCAAATTGCGCGGTGTTTCCGCGACGAGGACACTCGAGGTGATCGCCAGCCGGAGTTTACCCAGCTTGACGTTGAAATGAGTTTTGTGAATCAAGAAATGATTTTGCAGTTTACGGAAGCGATGTTTTTGGCCATGGTGGCCGAGGTTTTTCCAGAGAAAAAAGTTTTACAAACGCCCTTTCCAAGAATCTCTTATCAAGAAGCGATAGAAAAATTTGGCACCGACAAACCAGATTTGCGCCAAAACAAAAACGATCAAAACGAATTAGCTTTTGCTTGGATTTTGGACTTTCCGCTTTTTGAAAAAGATAGCGCGGGCAACTTGACGACGGCGCACCATCCTTTTTGTGCACCCAAGGAAGAAGATCGGGGCAAGTTTTTGCGGGGAGAAGACGTGCTCTCCATTAGAGCCAGCACTTATGATTTGGTTTTGAACGGCTTCGAACTCTCTTCGGGGAGTATTAGGATTCATGAGTCGGCCATACAAGAAAGGGTCTTTGAGCTTTTGGGGATTGATAAAGAGATGATTGAAAAACGCTTTGGACACTTATTGCAAGCTTTTAAATATGGCGCGCCGCCGCATGGCGGTTTTGCGCCGGGGATTGATCGAATTTTAACGATTCTTTTAAATGAGCCAAATATTCGAGAGGTTATTGCTTTCCCCAAAACCGGCGAGGGGAAAGATTTGATGATGGGCGCGCCGGATATTATTCCACCGGAAGATTTAAAGTCACTTGGGTTAAAGAGGGTTTGATTTATAAAAGACCGAGCTATTGCTCGGCCTCACTGTCGGTATGAATGCTTGGCGACGACGAGCTCATTGTGTTTTTTAAAGTTACCAAGGTTGCTCTGTTCAATTTTCCGTTTGGGCAAATGAACTCTCCGTCTTCGGTGCGGACAACTACACATTCTCCGCAAGGCCTCCGGGCGATGTTCGATAGGCACTTTGGTCTGTTTACGGTCTTCCGACACAAAATACCTGGCAGGCTCAATTGAACCATTCTCTCCTCCAAGAAAGAACCAAAGTTAATTTAAATCATAACACAACATTACGGATTACAAATTTTATTTATTTTGTTACTCCATCATTTTTTTGCCTCTACCGCAAAAGGACGGTCCTTTTTTGTTTGGGGCCTAAAGGACCGTCCTTGGTTTAACCACAAACCCCCATTCCGTCCGTTTCTCCTCGCGCAATCCGGTAACTATTTAAAAATCGAGGTATAATTTTTAAATGGATTCGCCTTACACGGTTAAACTTGAGTTTTTTGAAGGGCCACTGCCGACCCTGCTTGATTTGATTGAACGAAGAAAACTTTTTATTGGCGATGTGGCTCTTTCGGAAGTGGCCGAAGATTTTATTGTTTTTGTTCGAGAGCTGGAGAGTCAATCTCAAGAAGGAGAAAAAATAAATCAAGAGCTTTTTGAAATCGTTTCATCTTTTGTCGCGGTGGCTTCGACCCTGCTTTTAATCAAAGCCAAATCTTTAATGCCAAATATTTCTTTGACCGAAGAAGAAGAGTCGGGTATTTCCGATCTAGCCAATCGTTTAAAAGCCTTAGAGATTGTGCGGTTGGGGGGCAGGCACATCAATCGTGTTTTTGGTCGAGCGCCTTCTTTTGCCCGAGATTTTCGTCCACTTGAAATCAAACACTTTTCGCCTGACAAAAATTTCTCGGCGGTTTTGGCTAAAGAAATTTTGCAAAAACTTTTAGCCAGAGAAAAAATTTTTTCCTCGCCGCCGCCCCAAATTAAAGTCCGAAAGACAATTAGTTTGGCCGAGGTGGTAGAGAGATTGATTGAGCGGATAAAGTCTAGCGCCCAAACTCTTTTTCGATCATTTGCTGGTCTTTTGGGGGGAGAAAACCAAGAAGAGGTGCGAGTGCATACAATCGTTTCTTTTTTGGCTCTTTTGGAATTGGTCAAAGTTGGCCAAGTGGACGCTGAAGAAACCGAAACGGGGGATATTTTAATCAAATCAAGGACGCTTTTGGCCGGTGCGAATGATGGCGAGATAAATTTACCAAACTAATAACATGAAAAAAAATACCGAAAATCTAATTGAGGCTTTGCTTTTTTACGCCACTGACGGCCTAACTTTAAATGAATTAAAAACCGCCACCGATCTTTCAGGAGAAGAATTGACGGCCGGTTTGCAAAAATTAAAAACTGATTTGTCTAATCGAGGGATTAACTTGGTTTCTCATGGAGAAGTTTTTAGTTTAGCGACCAGTCCGGACTGTGCCGAAGCGGTTTTAAAAGTGGCCAAAGATTTGGAGCAAAAAGATCTCTCCAAGCCAGCCCTTGAAACTTTGTCTGTTATTCTTTATTTGGGCGAAGCCAAGCGCAGTGAAATCGAGCTTTCTCGCGGGGTCAATTCGGCCATTATTTTAAGAAATTTGCTTTTGCGGGGTTTGATTGAGAAAAAAAATCATGGCGGGCTAGAGAGTGTTTATGTGCCATCGAAGGACTTAATTCACTCTCTCGGCTTGAGTGAAATTTCAGCCTTGCCCGATTTCGAGATGATCAAAAAAGAGCTCTCTGAGCGAATTTTGAATCAAACCCCGCCAGCAGAAGAAAAAGGGTTGGTTGAGCAATCTTCTAGCCATGACCATAATTTGACCAGTGAATAGTGGGATGGGGCCCATGCACTTAGTGCGTCTTCTCTCAAAAAGGACTGTTCTTTTCTGTCGTTGTCTTTAAGAAAGATTCTTAGTTAGGCTACAAATGAGAACCGCTTTCTTTTGGCCATTTCTGGTTTTTGGTTTAAAATAGCCAAATGGTTTCGGACTTATTGAAAGTTTTTTTTCCGCTGACTTTGGCTTTTTTTGTGGGGCTCCTGCTCGCTCCAGCATTGATTAGATTTTTGCGCAAACACGAGATTTGGAAAAGAGAAAGTGTCGGCCTAACTCTTGACGGCAAAGAGGCAACTATTTCTAAATCTTTGCATCGTGATGAAGATAGAAAAGTTCCTCGCATGGGCGGTCTTTTGGTTATTTTGAGTGCGAGTATCACCCTTGGCATCTTTTATTTATTTCGCATACTTCACCCGGGGGAGTTAACTAACGCGCTTGATTTTTTGAGTCGCAATCAAACCTGGTTGCCGTTTTTTGTTTTTTTGATTGGCGGGCTGATTGGGCTTTTGGATGATTTTTTTGTTACCCGGGGTTTTGGCGGACAAGCCGGCGGGGGAATTTCGCCCAAATACAGAATTTTTGCGGTGATCGTTTTGGCCTCTTTTTCAGCTTATTGGTTTATGGAAAAGTTGGGGGTGAGTTCGGTTTTGGTGCCGTTTTGGGGAGAGTTAGAAATTGGTTATGCTATGTACCCGCTTTTTATTTTGGTCATGTTGGCGATTTTTTCTGGCGGAGTGATTGACGGTATTGATGGACTTTCGGGGGGCGTTTTGGCCGCTATTTTCGGCGCCTACACTTCGATTGCTTTTTTTAATGGTCAATACGATTTGGCCGCTTTTACGGCCTCGGTTACTGGTGGCCTCTTTGCTTTTTTGTGGTTTAATGTTCCACCGGCGCAATTTTATATGTCGGAAGTCGGCATGCTTGCTCTCACAACCACCATTACAGTAGTGGCTTTTTTGACCGGTGCGGTTTTGGTTTTGCCGATTATTGCTTTCCCGCTTCTCTTGGCTTCCGGCTCGACAATTTTGCAGGTTTTGTCAAAAAAATTTCGGAATGGCAAAAAAATTTTTTTGGTCGCGCCGGTACATCATCATTTTCAAGCGCTCGGTTGGCCCGGACATCAGGTAACCATGCGCTTTTGGATTGTGTCGGTAATTTCGGCGCTTTTGGGCACAATTATCCATGTCGCGGGTTTGATATAGGCTGTTATGTTCTCAAAAAACTCTTTTGATAAGGTTTTGTTTTTTTTGATTGTGGCGATGGTTGGCGGGGGAATGTTTATTTTTGGTTCGGCCTCTTTGGGGATTTTGGCCAGCAATGAAGAAAAGTTTTACGCTATTTTGTTTAATCAATATGTGCTCGGGCTATTATTTGGCGCCATGGCTTTGTTTTTGGCCACCTTCGTGCCTTTAAATTTTTGGCGAAAATATTCTTTATTTTTTTTTCTGGCGGCGGCCGTCCTTTCTTTAATGGTTTTTTTGCCGGCGCCAATCGGGGTTTATCACGGCGGCGCGCATCGCTGGATTTCTGTTTTCGGTTTGTCTGTCCAGCCGGCCGAGTTTTTAAAAATCGGCAGTTTGCTTTTTTTGGCCCACATTTTGGCTTTGGGCCGACATCGGGTGGAGAGACCTCGTTTTGGCTTATACCCGTTTTTGATTGTTTCTGGTATTTGCGCTGTCATTTTGTTAATTCAGCCAGATAGTGGGACGGCGATTGTGCTTTTGACGGCGCTCGTCGCGCAATTTTTTGTGGCCGGCGCGCGGCCACGGGATATATTTTTACTTTTTTTAATTGGCTTAATTGCTTGCGTAATTTTGCTTTTTTCTCGGCCGTATTTAATGGATCGGATCATGACTTTTATCGACCCGTCGCGCGATCCGTACGGTTCATCCTATCAAATTCAGCAGTCTTTGATCGCCGTTGGTTCGGGCGGAATTTTTGGCAAAGGTTTTGGACAAAGTGTGCAGAAATTTAATTATTTGCCCGAACCGGTGGGCGATTCGATTTTTGCGGTTTTTGCCGAAGAGTTTGGATTAATCGGGGCTTTGATTTTAATTTTTTTGTTCATCGCTTTTGTTTTTCGAGGTTTGAGAGTGGCGCGGTTTTCTTTGGATAATTTTGGTAGACTTCTAGCGGTCGGAATTGTTACAATTATTTTTGCCCAAGCCTTTATGAACATTGGTTCTATGCTCGGATTGGTGCCGTTGACCGGGGTGCCTCTGCCGTTTGTTAGCCACGGCGGAACAGCTTTGGTTACTGCACTTTTTTTGGCCGGTTTGTTGTTGAATATTTCCAAAATGAAAAAATCCGAAATTGGCGGGTAAAAAATATTTTTATGCGTATTGTCTATACCGGCGGGGGGACAGGGGGGCATTTTTACCCGTTAATCGCCGTGGCCGAGCAGGTTAATTTGGTGGCCGAAAAAGAAAAAGTGGTGGATTTGAAAAGTTATTATTTTTCCAATTCTCCGTACGACAAAAACGCTCTTTTTTTAAATCATTTAACTTTTGTACATATTCCGGCCGGCAAAATTGGTGGTGAGCCGATCAAAAGTTTTTTGGCCCTTTTCCAAATTTCTTTTGGTTTTTTGAAAGCTCTATGGATGTTGTTTTTACTTTATCCGGACATTGTTTTTTCCAAAGGCGGCTACGCAACTCTTCCAACTCTTTTGGCGGCCAGAATTTTGCGAATCCCAGTTTTTGTCCACGAGTCTGATTCAGTGCCCGGCAAAGCCAATGCTTGGGCTGGCCGATTTGCCAAAAGAGTGGCCGTCTCTTTTGAGATAGCCGGAACTTTTTTTCGGCCAAAGGTGGTTTCTTGGACGGGACATCCGGTCAGGGGCGCGCTCATTCATCCGGTTCGAGAAGTGGCCTTTAAATATTTGGGCCTTGATTCGGAGTTGCCGGTGATTTTGGTTTTGGGTGGCTCGCAGGGAGCGGAAAAAATTAATGATGCAATTATTTCGGCCCTGCCCGAAATTTTGCCAAAATACCAAATTATCCATCAGACAGGGGAGATTCATTTTGCTCAAATTTCTGGTCGAGCCAAACTTCATTTTGGGAGTGAAGATGAAGCGGCTCGTTATTTGCCGTTTGCTTTTTTAAATGATGCTTCTTTGCGCGCGGCCGCCGGGGCGGCCGCTTTGGTAATTTCGCGGGCCGGCTCGACGATTTTTGAAATTGCCGCTTGGGGTTTGCCATCAATTATTATCCCCATCAGCGAATCTAAAGGCGATCATCAGAGAAAAAATGCTTATGCTTATGCGCGTGGGGGAGCGTGTAGTGTGATTGAGGAAAAAAATTTAAAACCGCACCTTTTGGCTTATGAAATTGAGACGATTTTAGGGGATCAAAAAAAATATGGAGAGATGCGTTCTTCGGCCAAAAAGTTTTTTAAGCCAAATGCGGCCGAAAAAATTGCCGAAGAGTTGGTGCGCATTGGTCTTTCTCACGAAGATTAATTTATGAATAAAAAATTAAATTCTCCGGTGGTGCGAATCCCGCCCTCGCCAACCGGCAACCTTCATTTGGGCACCGCGAGAACCGCCCTTTTTAATTATTTGTTTGCCAAAAAACACGGCGGCCAGATTTTTTTTCGAAGCGAGGACACCGATCGAGCAAGAAGCACTTTGGCTTTTGAAGAAAATATTTTAAATGGTTTAAAATGGCTTGGCCTAACTTATGATTTTTTTTCTCGCCAAAGTGAGCACGGCGAACGATATCAAAAAGTTTTGCTGGAGCTTTTAAATAGCGGGGTAGCGTATGTTTCTAAAGAAGAAAACAAGGTTGACGGCGGGGGAGAAGAGAGAAGAAGTGAGGTAATTCGTTTTAAAAATCCTAATCGAGCAGTGTCTTTTCGAGATATTTTAAGAGGAGAAATTTCTTTTGACACCAAAGAGCTGGGTGATTTTGTGATCGCCAAATCTCTAACCGAACCGCTCTATCATTTGGCGGTGGTGGCTGATGATGTACTTGACGGCATTACCCATGTCATTAGGGGAGAGGATCATATTTCCAATACTCCGCGGCAAATTCTTTTGATTGAAGCACTGGGGGCAACTCGGCCAGAATATGTGCATTTGCCACTCATCTTAGCGCCCGATAGATCCAAACTCTCCAAAAGGCATGGCGCGGTTGCCGTTTCGGCTTATGAAGAAATGGGGTTTTTGCCCGAGGCGATTGTTAATTATCTAGCTTTACTTGGTTTTCGGCCGGATCCGGTTTTGGAGTTTTTCGATTTAAAAGAATTAATTGAGCGATTTGATTTTGAGCGACTGCAAAAAAGTGGGGCAATTTTTTCGTTAGATAAACTGCGCTCTATCAATCGGTATTATTTAGACCGACTCTCATTAAGTGATTTTTGGTTAGAGTTTTCTCGCCGTTTTCCAAATTTGGCCGAGCAGGCTTCTTGGCAAAGAGCGATGGGTGTGATCAAAGATCGCGCGGCCACTTGGGGAGAGGTCGAAAAAATGATTTCCGGAGAAGAGTTTTCTTTTTTGAATCATGAAGAAATTTTGTATGAGCCGGAGCTTTTGTTGCCAAAGGAAGCGAGGGGAGAAAAAATAAAAGAGCTTTTGGCAGAAACGACTAGAGTTTTAGAAAATTTGCCGGAAGACAATTGGCAGACCGATCTTTTAAAAGATAGTTTAGCCGAGTTGGCCGAAAATCACGGTCGAGCGGTGATTTTGCATCCGATGAGAGTTTCTTTGTCGGGCCAAAAAAATTCGCCTGATCCGTTTACACTAGCTTTTATTTTGGGCAAAGAAAGAACTCTGGAGCGACTAAGAAAATCCGCTGATTTATTATGATTTATTTAAAGCGCCGTTTTTGTTTATTTTTCGGCTTATCTTTTTTGTTCTTACCTTTTTTTGATTTTGTTTTAGCTGAAGAAAATCACTCGCACGATGGCGGGGCTCCCATAAATCCTCAAACCCAAACGGTGGTGGCCGATGTTAAAAAACAATTAGAAGAGCGGAGTAATGCTATCAAAAATCTAGAGCGAGAGATAAAGATTTTTGATGAGGCGATTACGACCAAACAAACTGAAGCCAAAACTCTCTCCCAAGATTTGCAGTTCTTAAACAATACGCAAAAAAAACTTTCTCAAGATTTATTTCTGACTCAATCAAAAATTTCGGTCGTTGAATCAAATTTAAAAGACTTAGAAACAAGCATCGCCAACCATGAAAAACGTTTGCGAGTTACTCACAATGGATTGAGCAAGGCCCTAAAAGAAATCAGATCGGAAGATGAGGTTAATTTGGTTGAAGTTTTGCTTAGGGGAGAAAATCTTTCGACCTCTTGGGAGCAAATTGATCGGCTGGTTTCTTTAGAAGGGTCGCTCTCTGAACACGCCGAAACCTTGCGCTCGGCCAAAGAATCGTTAACGATTGAAGCGCAGTTGCGTGAAGATGAAAAGTTAAAGTTAAAAAAATTAGAAAACTCTTTGGATGATCAACGATTAATTGTTTTAGAAAACTCCAAAAGCAAAGACCGATTGCTTAAAGACACCAAGAGTGAGGAATCAGCTTATCAAAAACTGCGCGATACTAGGCTAAAACAAAAACTTGCCCTAGAGCAAGAAATAAACGACTTGGAAGCTAAGCTAAAAACGATCATTGATACTGGCCGGTTGCCCAAAGTTGGCAAAGGGGTTTTGCGTTGGCCGGTTGATGTGGTGAGAATTACTCAATATTTTGGCCAGACTGAATTTGCCACCAAAAATCCGCAGGTTTATCGTGGCAAAGGGCACAACGGTGTCGACTTCGGAGTTTCGGTTGGTACGCCAATTTTGGCTTCAGCCAGTGGGGTTGTTAAGGGTTTTGGTGACACTGATGTGGCTTGTTACCGTGCTTCTTACGGCAAATGGATTTTGGTGGAACACGGCAACGGTCTCTCTACTCTTTATGCCCACTTAAGCCTCATCAAAGTCAAAGAGGGAGAAAAAGTCTCGATGGGAGACATTATTGGCTATTCCGGCAACACCGGCTATTCCACCGGCCCGCACCTTCATTTTTCGGTCTACGCCTCTCAAGGGGTGCAAATTGATTCCTATAAAAGCCGGGCCTGTGGGGGCAAAACCCTGCGGGTGCCCCTCGCCCCCCAAGACGCTTACCTAAATCCACTTTCTTATTTATAATGCTTGGATGAACTGGTTCTTGGTTTTTGAGTGAGGATTTATTATTTTAAATTTCGTCTAAATTATGGCAAATGGAAATTTAGAAAATTTTGAGGGGGGAGCAACTTTTGCCCGTAGCAAGAATGCTGACGCAAGGAAATTATTTTAAGAACTGATGTTGGGATTTTTAGGAAGTTAGGACTCGAACACTTGTATAAATATCTCGGCCAAAATTTTAGGTTTGCTCCGCCTCTTAATATGGGCAAAATAATCGGTGTCTCTTCTTCTTGGTCCAATAGCACCGAAGAATCCTTAATTAGAGGGACCGATCCGAACTTGTGTTTGTGGATCGAATTGTGGAATGAAAAAGCCCAAGAAAATCGGCTTAGTTTCGTTGATAATCAAATGATGCGTGCGTTGGGGTTGAATGAGCATATCCCAGAACAAAAAATTAAATAACAGAGCCTGCGAGCATTCAGCATGTTTTTCGCTCACCAAAAGGATCGCTCTTCACTGTTCTTGTCAGTCCTTGGCGGGTTACTACTGTCCGCCAACCTATCAACTCATCACTTTAAGTTTCCAAGAAAGATAAATTTTTATTTTTAAATCCCCGCTTTGCTTGGCGAGTAAAAGGGGAGTGGGGGAGCTCTATTTTGGGACTCGTTTTATAAATACCCCACTTATTTTTTTCTGAAGAGTTTTGAAAAAATTTATTTGAAAAATAATTTTTAGAAAAAGCTTTCGAAAAGTTTTTTGTCGTCAATTATCAATTAATTGGTGGCGAAAAATCGGCCAACGCGCCGACAAACTCTTCTGTGGATAAGTTTCTAGCCCCCTCTATATAATGTCTGAAAAGATATATTGTGCGACATATTCACCATAGAGAAAAATCAAAACTCCCTAAAAAAGATTTGGGTTATCAACACTCTCCCCGCTAAGGTTTTTAGAGGTGCTGGTGGCCTGATTGGAAATTTAAAAAGTTTGTTCCCCGCTTCTTGCCACTCGCCTTTTTTAAAAATGTCACTTAATTTTTGAAATGCTAAAATGTCTTCATGAAGACTTCTTACTCAGCTTTAGAGACTTTTGGTAATTGTCCGCTTAAATACAAATATCAAGAAATTGAGAAAATTCGCGCCCCCAAAAGAATTGAGGCAGTTTTTGGCACCCTGATTCATTCGGCGCTTGAATATATGTTTTCTCGAGCGCCGCTTTTCCCGTCAGAAGAAGAAGTAGTTGATCATTTTACCAGAAGTTTTGCCGATAAATCCGAGGCGGTTGTTTGGGCCCAGCCGGAGAGAAAAAATCTGGAAGAGAAAAAATATTTAGAATTTGGAGTAAACTTGCTTAGAAATTTTTATCGCAAAAATCCGCCATGGCAGTTTTCGCCAGTCGAGTTAGAGAGTCGTTTTTCGGTTTCTGTTTTGGACGAAGAAACTGGCGAAACTCACCAACTCTCCGGCGTGATTGATCGGGTGGACAAAAATCCAGCCGGTGAGATTTATGAAATTATTGATTACAAAACCGGCAAATCAATGCCCTCGGCCGAATCTTTGGCCGAAAATCTTCAGCTTGGTCTTTATGCCTTGGCTATTTTGAGCAAATGGCCAAATTTAACGCCCGACAAAATTGTTGTGTCTCTTTATTATGTCAAACACAATGAAAAGATTTCTCTTCCCGGCAGCGCGGAGCGATTGATTAAAAACAAGCAAACCATTTTGGCCAAAATCAAAGAACTTTCTTTGGCGATTGAAAAAGAAGCTTTCCCGCCCAAGCCGTCTCCACTGTGTGATTATTGTGAGTATCGAAAAATTTGTCCCATGTGGCGGCACGAATATAAAAGACTGGAGGCCCCTTCGGTTGATGAGCATGAAGCGCAGACGGCGGTGGCCGAGTTTTTTGATTTAAAAGATCAAGAAGAAGCCATTGGCGATCGTTTGGATAACCTGCGGGAGACGATTGTTGCCTACATGGACAAAGAGGGCGTGGAGAGAGTCTTTGGCGAGCGGGGTTATATTGGTCGCACCAAACACGAAAGAATTACTTTTGATTTGGAAAAAATGCGGGAAATTTTAGAAAAAGATGGCTGTTGGGAGAAAATTCTCTCCCCTGATGATAAATTATTTCAAAACATATTTGATAGTTTGTCAAAGGAAACCAAAGAGGCCCTAGCGCCATTTATCAAAAAAAAGACGGTGGCCATGATTAAGGCTTCCAAAAAGAAGGGTACCGAACAGGCCCTAGAAAATATCGGCTAATTAAACTTCCCTGCTTATCTAAAAATTTTCTCGAGAAAATTCTGAATCTTTAAATAAACATGATTGATTTTTGGGTATTTTATAACAACTCGACTAATTCTTTGATCAAATGGTTGGTAGACAGAAGCGAGCATTATTGCGCCAACAATCAAAAACAGGAGGCCGGGCAAAATCGGCAAAATTAATGAAGCCAGGCCGACCAGCAAAAGAACTAAGCCAAAACTGATCACCAAAGTTTTTTTAATCATTTTATTTTATAAATTTAATTATTCTGAAAACAGCTTTTTGATGGTTTATAGCCGGCTGCTGCCGCCTGATTTTCGCTTTGGAAAAAACGGCGATTTTCTGGCTTAATTCGCCCCGCCCCAGGACAATCTTGACGGTAATATAAACTTCCCGATTGTGAGGCGACAATTGGCAAGGATTCTACTCCAGGGTTTTTAAGCGGGGGCAAGTTTTCTTTGATGAACTCGATTTTCGGCCGGCTTTCTTCTTTGGCTGAAATTACCCCCAAGGTATAACTCGAAAGTCCGACCAAAACAATAATGCCAGCCAAGAAAAAGTGTTTCCCCGCCTCCCCTTCCAAAAACTCAAAAATATGCTTGCGGGCGCTTGAAAAATAAGGTATATTCATAAACACAATAATTATACCTTATGGCCACTCGTAAAGCCGCCGGCACCGCTAAAAATTTAACCGATTCCAAGCCAAAATATCTTGGGGTTAAGCTCTATGGAGGGCAAAAAGCTATTGCCGGAGCGATTATTGTCAGACAAAGAGGGACCAAAATTTTGGCCGGCAAAAATGTTGGTTTGGGCAAAGACCACACTCTTTATGCTCTAAAAGATGGGAAAGTGGTTTTTGGCTCCAAGCGCAAAACTTCTTTTAACCACAAAGTTTCAAACAAGAAAATTGTGCACGTAGAGTAGCCCCGTTTAGTCTCGCTCAAGAAACTTTTTTTATTTCAGATTTTTCTCTAGTTTAATTTAATTAAATTCTTATCCCGCCCTATCTTTATTTTTTGTTACTCAAAATTATTTTTATTTCGCCTTCTAAATCATCGCTTTTCAATTTTAGTGAATGTTCCCCAAGATGTTTTAATGGTTTTTCCAAAATAATTGCCTCAACCGGGATTTTTAGCCGTTTTTGTTTTTCAATTTCTTCGGCAATTTCTTTGGCGTGAAGGCCGGCGTAAAGACTCCCTTCTTCGTTTGCTTCGACCATGATTTCGATTGGGCTTTCGGCTAAAGCGGCAAAATTTTTGGCCAATAACTCCCCTTCTAATTTGTCGGTCGAGGATTTTTGAGCCCGCAAGGTAGTGTAAGTTTTCTCTGTTTTTGGGGTGGCCAAAAGAGCTAGTTTTTTAGCCAGCAAAACATTTCGACCGTAGCCGTTGGTTACTTCCCTAGTCTCATGTTTTTGTCCGACACCCGGCACGTCTTTCAATAAAATGACTTTCATGTAAGAGATATTAAGCCAAAAATACTTATTTGTCTATGGTTAGTCTAGGCTCTCGTTTCAAAAGATTGTAGGCAGATTCTTGGGCTTATTAAACTAAACTTCTATCCCAGTATCCCACGGGATACTGGGATAGAAGTTTAGATAAAATACGGATAAATTTTTTTAATTAACCGCGAAAGTTTGGTGGGCGATATAGTGATTAAACCAAGGACGATTCTTTTTTGTTCTGGGGCATAAGTATTGTCCTTTATCTCTCTTGTGCCAAAAGGCGACCCTTTTATTTTTTGGTATTTTTTGGTGAGGAAAGTAAAATTATGGTGTGGCTTTTTCGTTTATGTGATAATTTAAAGATATGGAAGAGTTAACCAATATATTAAATAATTTGCTTGGTTTGGGAACGGTTTTTTTGCAGGCTGTTTCGATCTTAATTCTTTATTTTATTTTTACCGGCCGAGATAATTTTTTTACCAAACTGGTTGGGAAAAATTTTCTCTTTTTGGGATTTCTGTTGACTTTTTCGGCCACCCTTTTGAGCCTCTTCTATTCGGAAGTTTTAGGTTTTGCGCCGTGCGGGTTGTGTTGGTTGCAGAGGGTTTTTCTTTATCCGCAAGTGGTTTTGTTTGGGGTGGCATTTCTCAAAAAAGATTCTCAAATCTCTCCGTACATTATTTGGCTTTCTTTTTTGGGCGCTTTGGTGGCGATTTATCAGCATCTTTTGCAAATGGGCGTGGCCAAAATTGTTCCTTGCGCTAGCACCCTTCTTGAGGCCGATTGCGCCGAGAGAGTCTTGTTTGAGCTTGGTTATGTCACCTTTCCCCTCATGTCTTTTTCTCTGTTTGTTTTCTTGATAGTTCTGGCGCTTCTTGGAAAAAAGTTAAGCCAAAGATAAAGATTTTTTATCTCCTATTTATTTCCCCTCTTTTAAAAACTTAACCGCTCTTTTTTCTTGAGAATCATATTCTCCCTCCTCTTCTTTCTTGTCTTTTGTTCCCTCTTTTTCTTTTGGTTTTTCGTATTCAACGATGATGTCTGGAGTTAAACCGCCTTCGGAAATAGATAGCCCTTTCGGAGTTAACCATTTAGCAATGGTTACTTTAAGAGAAGTTTCGTCGGTAATTTGGAAAAGTTCTTGCACCGAACCTTTGCCAAAAGTTTTTTCACCAATCAGGGTTGCCTTGCCATGCTCTTTTAGGGCGCCAGCCAAAATCTCCGAAGCCGAAGCGGAACCCCCATTAACCAAAATCACCAACTTTAAGCGGTCGGTAAAGATGTTATAACCGCGACTTAAATATTCTTTGCGCCGACCTTCTTTTTTGTAATCCTCAATGGCGATGACTTTGTCTTTGGGCAAGAACCAGCTGGCCATGTCCACGGCCACCTCTAAATAGCCGCCCGGGTTATTGCGCAAATCGATAATTAGCGAATCAACTTTTGGGTTTTTGTTAGACTCTCGGACAAATTCTTCTAGGGCATCTCGAAAAAGTCTTGGTGTTTGTTCAGAAAAACTAAAGACTCTGATTATAAAAATCCCATCCTCGCGGAGTTTGGTTTCGATATTTGGAATGGTAATCAAATCGCGAATTATTTTTAGTTCAAATGGTTTGTTTCCCGCACTTTCGCGGAACAAAGATAACTTGACTTCCGTCCCCCGCTCTCCTCTGATTTTTTGTACCGCCTCTTCGGCCGATAAACCGGCAGTACTTTGGTCGTCTATTTTTAAGATTTTATCTCCGGCCAAAATACCAGCCTTTTCGGCGGGCGAGTTTTTTAGTGGCGCAATGACAGTTAAGATTTTTTCTTTTAAGCCGATTTCCATCCCCACCCCACTAAACTCCCCCTTGACGGATTCTTTAAAATCTTTACTCTCTGCCGGCGGAAGAAAAACAGTGTATGGGTCCTCATATGCCTGGGCCAACCCTTCAATGGCCGCCCAAACTCTATCTTGGTCGGTGGTAGAAGTAGCCTTGGGGCCGGCATAGTGGTCTTTTAAAATTAACCAACTCTTCCAAAACGGCTCAAAATCGGCCGTGGTAGTAGCCGCCAAAGAAGTTTTGCCGGCCAAAAAATCAACTCTTTCTGAATAATTCCGATGATCATTTTGGGCTAGGCCAAGCTGATAACCGGCCAAAAGACAAATAGCCGAAACAAGCATCAGTGAACCAAATTTTTGCCAATTTTCTCTGTTAAAAATTTTCATTTTTTATATCGGCGATTATAACACAAGTTTTTT
>FRDC01004039.1_pt1 | contig 76759 bp, 84 predicted proteins | sample 1106171 | NCBI WGS metagenome assembly FRDC01 (sample SAMEA3930566, study PRJEB13176) | freshwater metagenome | biome: Drinking water system; feature: drinking water; material: water | place: Singapore | collected 2014-12-20 | reverse complement strand
TTGGCGGAGAGGAAGGGATTCGAACCCCCGATGCCCTTGCGAGCATACATGCGTTCCAGGCATGCGCCTTCAACCACTCGGCCACCTCTCCGACTTGGAACTTGATTAAAATTGGGTAGCATTTACGATAACGGCTGTCATCTGTAATTTGACAAAACTATTGAAATCACACATCATTGCTGTATGGAAAAAGATCTCCTTACCTTTATGGGCAATCATTGGTTACTTGTTGAAGACGAAGTCATCACTGTTGGGCTTAATGACGAGGGTGTCGAGTATGCTGATAGCTCTTCAAAAGTCACACTTCCTAATGAAAATGAAGAGGTTGAAGCCGATGAAATTTGTGGTGAGATTGAAACCGATGATGGCCCCATTAATCTTTATGCTCCCGTTGATGGTGTGATTGTCGAGGTGAACTCAGCGGTTATCGAAACCCCTGAGATTATCATCGATGATCCGTTTGGCGATGGTTGGCTCTTTAAGATCGAGGCTAGAGATAAGGGTGCAATCGATAGACTGTCAGTGGATTTGCAAAAAAACGACGAGTGAAGTTAACTCTCCTGCAAATTTCTTTTCTGCTCTTTCTCAATTCCTTTTTTGTAGGTTGCAGCCTAGAAAGAAGGCCGAATTCTCGCCCGGCCAGAGAAGTCGTCACTATTTTTTATCAAGACTATATGAACAGAATTCCTCGGCGCCCACAAAATATGAAGTATTCTGATGAACTGCAAAAATTATTCGATGAATACGAATCGATCTGCAAAATCAAAAGCGAAAAAGACAAATGTAGCTGGAATTTCGATCGCGACATTTACTTGGATACTCACGCCGTAGATCCCAAATTAGACTTCAAAAACTCACAGTTTTTGGTGAATGAAAATGAGCCAGGTATAGTCGACGTGGAGTTTAAGATTTACAAAACCCTTCATCGGGTTCGATTTCATATGATTCGAGCCGACGGCGATTGGGTAGTTGATGATATTTTTTATAGCGATAAATCGACACGTCAGCGACTTAAAGAAGAAGTCCGATACTACTACCTTTACAAGTGAAACTTTTCGAGAAAAACCAGCCCTCTTCGCGTCTTTTTGAAATTAGGCTTATAAACCAAGCAAATGCGGTCGTTAAAAATCGGTGCATTTTTAATTCTTTCTATGTTTTTATCAGCGTAAGCATTTACCACTCGCTCTGGTAAGATTGCGCAACCGGTACCAGAAACCAATAGCTGTGCAATAACTTCTAAACTCGACGACTCTAAATAATTTTCAAAGGTTAAATTTGCTCGATCAAATTTTTTCAAGATGTCTTGTGACTGCATTAGGCTTGGTTCAAGCATCAGAATATTTGGATTCAAACAGTTCTTTGATTTCCAAACAGTAACCTCGTCTTTACAGATTTCTTTAATAACTAAATCAGGGTGGCTAATTGGGTTTACCGCAAGTGCAACATCGATTTTCGAACTGATAACCTCCTCTGTCATGTGACGAGATAATCCGTGTGAGAAATAAAAACGAATCTTTGGAAATTCTTTTAGAAATCTCGGTAGGAACCCCGGCAGGGTATATTGCGCAACTGCCGAGTGGCACCCTAAGCGAATTGTTCCTTGTGGGGTACTAACCTCATCATGAACGGATTGTTTTACGATTTCCCACTGCTGCTCAAGAACCTGGGCTTCCTGATAGAAGCGACCGCCGGCAGCCGTTAATTCTAGTCCTTTTTTGGAGCGGAGAAATAGCGGTGTTCCTAACTCTTCCTCAATACGGTTCAAGCAATAACTGAGTGCTGGTTGGGTAATCCCTAGTCTTTCTGCAGCTCGGGACACGTGCCTAGATTTGGCCAGCTCTATAAAATATTTTATATCTGAGCTCGAAATCATAAGCATTATTTATCATTGTTGGTTGTAATAATCAACGGGGTAAAATTTTCATTCTGAACTATTTGTTGGGCTACTTTGAGCGACATTGCTAAATGTGCGATATGATTTTGCCCGTTATTTTTTTTGCTGTTAGTGGTTTCTCATCCGCCGATGCGAATTGTTTTCCTGAAAACTCTTTACGTATACCGACGTTTACAGAGACAACAGGTGTAACTTCTGGTCAATATGAAGAGTTGATTAGGAAGGTGCATATGGAGTTTGCGCCAGATTTCAAGGCTGTGAATCGAGATTTAGAAGTCATTTCAGCGTGGCGGTCGGCTGAAGTACAGGCTTACGCGAGCTCAAATGGAAAAATTGATCAGGTCGTTGTGAATGGTGGAATGGCGAGACATCCACTTATGAATCGAGACGCCTTAACTTTGATTATCTGTCACGAACTTGGCCACCATATTGGTGGGGCCCCGCAGGCTTTATTTTTTACCGGTCGAACGGTGGAGGGACAGGCTGATTATTTTGCGACTTTAAAATGCCTACGCCGCTTGTTTGCTCATGATGACAATAAGAATTTTCTTTCTGATGATAGTGTCGATCCTTATATCTTAAAAGAGTGTAATAGTTCATTTGAATTGAATCGCGATGTTGCGATCTGTGTTCGTTCGGCGCTTGCCAGCAAGACTGTGGGAAATGTTACTGCTGAGGTACAGCGTAAAAAGTTTCCGAGGTTCGATACCCCTGATCAAACTCGAGTTGAAAGATTAATTCATGGTCATACCGGACCACAATGTCGACTTGATACCTATCTTGCAGGAGTTTTTTGTCCTGTTCAGGTTTCTTTGGACCTTAGCCCGCTTGATCTTGATGTTGGAGCCTGTTCCCGATGGTTTGGGCAGAAGCGTGGTGCGAGACCGCTCTGTTGGTACGATGAAAAGTTGAACTTTACCTACCCCTATGATTTAAAATTGATGAGTTCGGAAACCAAAAATTAGTAACTATGGAAATTGAAAAAATCAGCTACTTTGAAGCCAAGGCCCTCGCTGCAAAAATGGATATTGCCCTTGGGTTTCAAATTTCTGAAATTGAAAATCAAATTAAAAAAATAAATGGCTTAAACTCATGGGCAGGTCTTGACCAAGAAGTTTTACAAACTCCCTATGTGGAACTCCATGAGATCATGGAGCAACTTGATTTAAGGGATGGTTCTCTGATTGTTGACGTCGGAGCTGCTTATGGAAGATTGGGCCACGTGATTGGAAGGTCATTCCCAAATCTACATTTCTTAGGATTTGAGGTTGTCTTAGAAAGGGTTTTAGAGGGAAACCGAGTTTTGAAAAATTTTAACTACTCAAATGTTTCTTTGCGACATGCTGACGTTGCAGATAAAAACTTTTCTTTGCCAGTCGCAGAAGCCTATTTCATTTATGATTTCGGAAGTCCAGATCACGTTCGAAAAGTGTTGAACGATATTGGCGAGATTTCAAAAACAAAAGCTGTTAGTGTTGTTGGAAGAGGGCGCCTTTCTCGGGATTTGATTGAAAGGGAAAACCCTTGGCTATCACAGGTTGCATACCCATGGCACTTTAAGAATTTTTCTATTTATCGAACTTTATTGGCTTAAGAAAGCTTACGCCAATTTGTTTGCTTTTATAAATTCCTGAACAGGAACCAACCGGAAAAAAATCAGTGACAGCGATATCTAAATACTGTGAACACTGGGCGATCAATCCATCAATAGGATGTGACAAAAACATTTGGGCAACAAAATATGGCTTTTCATTTTTTTTAGTGACGGTGTAAAACTCGATCTGAATATTGAAACTTTCTGACTCAAATTTCACGGGGAGGGCTGGATAGGTCCCTTGCTCTTTGCTTTCGATGGCATCAAAAGAAAAAAATTTTTTTTGATCAATTGGCTTTGGCAATTCGCATTTCGTGTTGGGTAGACACGGATTTTTTTCCCAAAGAATTGCGATGCCATCGATTTTTTTTGCTTCTGCCATAGAAACAAAATAAGCAAGAAGCATTAAAAGGTTCATCATGGCAAATGGATATTTTTGATTTTACCTGAAGTCAACTAACTGATTTTAGACACAGAAGAAAAAAACGTCTCACCGCTGCTGCTGGAGCCGTTAACTGTACAAACTAATTTGTTAATCGCCCCAGTAAGTAAGCTCACAGATGTCCCTATAGGCAATGGCCGATCATTTGGCGTATGAGATGTTGGAATTCCGAATACAAAAGGTATTTCACATTTTTTAGAAATTCTATCAAGGACCGACGGCCACAAACTGGAGCCGTCGGATTCTACGCATTTGTGAAATGATCCTAAAACCACAGCTCGCGCTTTCTTAAATACTCCGGTTTGGAATAATTGTTCCAGGAGCTGATCGACGCGCGTTGCTCGCAGACCAGACTCTTCGAGAAGTAGAATATGGTCTTTGCCCTCAATTTGCCACGGGGTGCCTATAGAAGAGCAGATCGCCGAGAGGTTGCCGCCGACGATTGCTCCCTGGAATTCATTGCTGAATTGGGCTACAGGATTTAGAGGTCGCAAATTGTTATATACAACTTCATGGCTCTTGCCCATAAGAACCATACCGACTTCTTTACGTGTACTCTGTGAAAAACTATCGTTGGAGATCTTGTCTAGAGCCGGGGCCCAAAGTGTTGGCCACTTCCACACTTGACTTATAAAGGTGTGAATAGGGGTTGCATCACTTGCCCCAAGAAAAAGTTTTACTCTTTTGGGAGCTGTAACTCTGGTGAGATACGGCATAATTCTGTTTGAACCATAGCCGTTTCGTAAACACCAAATAGCCTTCGATTTGGGGTCGTGGAAGGCTGTTATGAGGTGGCGAGCTCTGTTTTCATCTGAATTTGAACAAAAGAGTTCTGGCGCTATAAGGTCAGGGGGGCAGCGCGGGGTAAATCCGGCTGATTTCACAAATTGCATGATTTTCACCAAGTCATCTTCAGTGGTAGCTGAGCCTGGAGCGACAATATCTATAATGTCTCCAGGCTTCAAAATTCCCCAGCGGAAGGCTTCTTGTTTGTTTATCAATCGGTCCTTCCTGGTACGTCGAGCGCGCGCGTTGTACTCCACGGCGATGACGTCTTATCTTTTTCCGCCCTTAGTCGCCAGTAAATTTTACCAGAGGGTAGCCGTTTGTCGAATACTAGTAGATTTTCTTTTACGCGTGTTGAGAATAGTATTTCTCGAAAATCAGAGTCTCGAGAAAATTGAATTTGGTAGACACTAGCTTTCTTGGACACTTGCCACTGAAAGACTATCGGCGAATTTGTACTTGGGGTGGCTACCAGAGATGTGCCATCTGATGGTACGTCGATTCTAGGGCTGTCGAGCGAAGGCGGAGACTTCTCAAATACCAGAACTGATGGTTTTGAGTACACACTCATCGGTTCGCCATTTTCATTAAGTGCCGCAACTTTTACGAAATGTTTGCGTGACGAATCTAATTCAATTTCAAAACTCTCTCCATCAGACTTGTAGGTGCGTACGTTACCGGTAAACGACACATTTTCACTGACTTTAACAGCATATCCACGAGCGACGGTGTTCTTTCTCCAGCGCACTTTTGCAATAAATTTGTCAGTTCCTGTTTTTTCATTTATTTTAAAAGCCCCATCGATACTAGGGGCAGTGAACAAAGATTCAATTTGTCCACTAAGACTACTTGACGACTGTGTCCCGTCGGTGGCCTTTGCGAATACACGGAAAAAATAATTTCCAGGCGCTACATCATTCCAGCGGTAAGAATTTTTTGGAGAAGATAGGTCGACAACGAGGTTTGTAAAAGAGGAGTCCGAGGCGATCTGGATTGAATAGCTGGTAGCGCCCCGAACTTTTGCCCATGAAATTGTAGGGGCAGCCAGTGCCGAATAGGCTGCTGGGCCTCTTCCACTTCCACGATTTACAAGCAAAGCTGTAATTTTTGCTTTTTCAAGCTGTGGGGCACGAAGTGAAACTTTTTCTGATCGCTGGGCTGGCGCCGGTGTGGGTGCTGGCGCCGTGGCTGGCGAAAATACCTGGGGCTGACTCGAGTACCCTTTGTTAACACTGAAAACCTGGGCTCGGCTCCACATTTCAGAAATCTCACTGTCACCTATAGCACGAACGCGCCAGAAATAGTAGCCGATAGGAATCGGTGTCAGTAAACTGGTTCCGGCTACGGACTTATCTAAGATAATTCGCGTAAAGGTTGGGTCCTTGGCGACCTGAAGGCGATAACGATCTATGGAGATTTTCCGTTTCCATTCAAAGTTTACCGAAGCTTCATTGATGGAGCTGTTCGTTACGTTAAATTTGGCGTCGTTAACGGGAAGATTTAATACTGGAGCCGCTTTTGCAGAAATAGAAAATGAAATTGTGTCACTATAGCCTGGTGTCCCACCGGTCTGATTTACAAAACGTAGAAAATATTTCCGTTCGGGTTCGAGTTCATTGGTTTGAAACGGGCGTGAGGGAAATGTTTTGTCGATCACAAGGTTTGAGAACATTGAGTCTGTTGAAATTTGTATCTTGAAGTTACTAGGTGTGCCAGAAACGGAATATTCAACAGAAAATAAGTTATTCTGCCCCACCCAGATTATTTTTCCATCGCGTGGGTTGTTGACGGTGATAGAAATAGGTTGTTTTTTTGATGCAATTGTTTCTTCGGTAGCCGAAGGCGGAGCAGTATCTGGTACGTCGCCGCCAAGCCTATCTTTGTATTTTAAAAATACAATAATCCCTATAGCTGCAGCCGCTAAGTAGAGGAGCGAGTAAACTTTTAATTGTGATTCGTCGCTATCGTCATTTTGATGCTGACTTGAGGAGTAGGTTTTAGTGTTTCGTTGTATTGTCCCGGTTTTTGAAATTGGAAGTTGTTCGCGTCGTGAGGTTGCGGCGAACAGTGGTATTGTTTTAGAGACAGTATGAGAAAATGTGTTTCCGAAGGATGTCTTCTCACCAGTGAAATCCTTGCGGTTGAACCGATCGAATACGACCTCAAAATCGTGATAAGCTTCAGCAATTGTTGCGTAACGATCTGACAGGTTACGTCCACACATTTTTTTAATAGATCGAATTACGTCGATGGGATATTTAACGTAAAATTCTTTGGGAAAATCTAGGTCTGTAGTAGTAATTTTTCTTAAGATGGAATCTTGACTGGTACCCTTGAAAGGATTTTTTCCGACTAGCATTTCATAGAAAATTAATCCGAGTCCCCATATGTCAGATTGGCGAGTTGCGGGTTCGCCGAGTGCAACTTCTGGAGACATATACATGGGTGATCCGACGATTTCACCAATTTTGGTAATTTCGGGATTAGTATCTTCTGTGTTTTTAGCGATACCCATGTCAACGATTTTGATTGTGCCATCGCGTTTGTAAATCACGTTTGCGGGTTTTAAATCGCGATGGATGATTCCTGATCGATGTAGAGCTTCCGTTCCTTGAAGCATTTGCAAAAATAGGGGTAATGCTTCAGTTAAATCAAAAATTCGGGATTTGATTCTTTCTTTGAGTGACGGCCCATCCACGAATTCCATACTCATAAAATGTATGCCGTCGTGATTTCCTAAGCTGTGGACTATGACCACGTTGGGGTGACTAAGCTGCGCAAGTACTTTTCCTTCGGAATCAAAGCGCTTGACGATTTCGGGATCGCGTTCGGCAAGTTCTCGAGGAATAATCTTGATGGCGACTTTTCTGTCAAGCGACTCTTCGTAGGCGAGGTAGACTTCGCCCATCCCACCTTTGCCGATGAGTTCTAAAATTTCAAACGGCCCCAGTTTAGAGCCAGGTTTTAAGCTCGGGTTCTTGGACATAGTATTCCTAAGGTTTTTATCGGAAATTTAAATACTTAACTTGCTGTTTTTTTAGGGTTTCTGGACCTCAGAGAATAGCGAAGACAATTGTTATTAGATAATGGTCGAGTCTGGGTTCAAATTGTTAAGTGGGGGGTTAATCAAGAACGTTTCAGTTTTAACCGATTAATTCTGGTGCATTTTGACATACTAAAAAATATTTTTTCTGTGGTTTTTCTGCTTTTGATGCTGATGCTGATTTCATCGGTTTCACAGGCCATTGTCATCGATTGGTACGATCCGGTTTTTGATGGAACGGACACTCAAGGTCGAGCAAAGCTTACTATTTCGGGAGAGACAGAACCACTGGCGAAGGTCATTATCGATCTTAGTAAAGTTATTGTTATTCGAGGTCCTCAGCGTGGGAAAAAATTAAGTCCAGAAAGTGTAACAGCGATTGCTGATGATCGAGGTGTTTTTGAATTAAAAACTAAATTTCCTAAGGGACTTTTGCAGGTGCCGATTCTTGTAAAAGGGGAGGAAGCCCAGACAATTCTTATTTTGTTTGATATCAGTGATTCGACTGCAAAACTCAACGTCAAAACAAAAAGGCGTCCCGAAAAAATAATACCTCCACCAAAACCAATATCGCCGCCGACACGCCAAGTTCCTGTTCAAGCAAAAATTGAAGAAAGGGAAAAAGACAAGGACAAAGAGTTTAATTTTCGTTTAGGCATTGGTGGCAATTATCAAAAAACCATGCAGAAACAGGAGGGAGCCAACGAACTTTCGTTTCAAAATATTCAGTTCCCTTCTCTAACCGCGGCTTTTGGGGTTGAAGGCCGTCATTTGTCGGGAGAAATTGGTTATCAAACGCATCCGAGTTCGGTGACAGAGGCTGAGACGCCATTTACCTTAGTTAATGGAAAAATAAATTGGAATATTGTTACTGCTGACCTTTTCTGGCGCCTAAGAGATCGCACAAATTCCAAGATGGGAACAAAATTTCGCCTTGGTGTACAAAGTCACAATATTCCATTTCTTTCAATCAACACATCGAACCAAGTCAATTTGCTACAAAATAATATGTTCGGATTGACTATCGGTTACGGCTCGAAGTTTGGGGATCCACAGGGTTGGACCTATGATGCGATGTTTAGCTATATTTATCCGATTTCATATGACTCATCAGAATTAAAAAGCTTTTCTTTGTTGCCCAAATTAGGTCTTGAGCTGAATTTTGGAGTTTCAAGAAGAGTTTCGGATTTATGGTTTTGGGGTGGAAGGTGGTGCGCCCAAATTCAGAGCCACGGATTTTCTTATAAGAACACTGCGGGAACTACGAATTTTAATGGCGAATTTAGTGCCTTTCTTTCAATATTCAATATAGACGTTGGATATAATTTCTAAAATAAAGATCCGTTGAGAACAACCCGGGCAATTGTAAAATAAATAATAAGACCGGTCACATCAACAAGAGTAGCGACCAAAGGTGCCGAGGCCGTAGCAGGGTCAAAGTCCAATTTTCGCAAAGCCAGTGGTAGCATTGAGCCTACGGTGGCTCCCCAAAGGACTACAAAAAGGACACTGATACTCACTGCGATGCCTAGTAAAACGTAATGTTCTCCATATAATTGATCGCGGTTTGGCCAAAGGTATATTCTAGCCGCACAAATTAGGCCGAGAATTAAACCAAGCACAAGACCAGAAAGAATTTCTCTTTTTAAAACTTTCCACCAATCCTCAATTCTTAACTCGCCGAGCGCCAATGACCTAATGATGAGTGTCGATGCCTGTGAGCCTGAATTCCCTCCACTACTGATGATTAGCGGAATGAATAGCGCTAAAACGACGGCTTTAGCAATTTCACTCTCATAATGTCCAATAGCTGTGGCGGTAAACATTTCTCCAATAAATAATACAATAAGCCAGCCGGCGCGTTTTTGAATCAGCTGTAAAAATGGGGTGCGTAGATACGGCATATCCATCACTTGGACGGCACCAAGTTTTTGAATATCTTCGGTAGCTTCTTCCTTAACAACATCAACGACGTCATCAAAGGTAATGATACCCTTCATTTTATTTTCAGCATCGACAACAGGAATAGCCATGAGATCATGTTGGGCAAATTTTTTGGAAACTTCCTCTTGATCCATGTCCTCAGGGATTGAAATTACTTCTGTTGTCATGATGTCGCGAACGGCTTTTGCCGGTGGAGAAAGCATGAGCTGGCGAAAGGAAACCACACCGAGAAGCTTTTGACTCGTGTCCAGGACATAGGCGTAATAAACGACTTCTATACTGGGCGCTTTCATTTGAGCTCTTAAGTAGTGAATGGCCTCGTCCGCGGCCATCTCTGGACGTAACCGAATGAATCGTGAGCTCATTAAACCGCCCGCTTCATCTTCTGAGTAGGCGAGCAGAGCAACGACCTCAGTGCGTGTGAAGTCGTCAAGAAGTGCCAAAGCTGCGGGGCGATTTTCAGCCGCGAAAAGTTGAATTAGGTCGGCAACGTCATCGGGAGCTAGTAGGCGAATCCAGGAGCGTCGCTCGGCGGGGGTGAGTTCCGAATAAATCTCATTTTGTTCCTGAGCATGGAGATTTAAAAATAGATCCTCGGCGTCCGTTCTTAGCAGAGCTTTGAATTCTGTAATTCTTTCTTCATGAGAAAGACTCGGCCAGCGCTCCAATAAGGACACGGGTACTTCAGATCCAACGGTTGTCAGCTCTTCGGCATCAGTGACTGCGGTCATTTAATCCTCGTGTCCGAAGGAAATTAAATTCTTTTACCTAAATGTCAATAGGTTCTAAATCTATTTTTCTTTTGGAACCTTCGATTGGTCAACTGTAATTTCAATTTCTACACGACGATTAAGTTTGCGACCATCTTTAGTCATGTTGTCGCCAACTGGGTTTGCCGGCCCCATCCCAACTGTCGATATAGAGTCTGATGGAAGCCCAGCCCCTACCAACTGACTCTTTACTGCGTCGGCTCTTCCCTTAGAAAGCTCTTCATTAACCTGACTAGAGCCTACATTATCAGTGTATCCTCGAATTGTTAGGACATTCTCTGGATATTTTTTCATGATGTTTGCCATTTTTGTTAAGTTGTTTTGGGCTTGGTCTTTGAGCTGGAATTTCCCGCTGTCAAAGAGAATATCACTTTTTAGTTTGGTCACTAATCCTTGTTCTGTTCTTTTAGTTTCAGCAATTTTTTCAAGTTCTTTGGCTTGTTTGTCCATACGGTTACCCACATAAGCACCAAGTCCGCCTCCAAGGGCAGCACCGATAAGAGCTCCTTTGTCACGGTTACCTGTTTGATGGCCAATGACGGCGCCGACCACAGCTCCGGCTGCCGCACCGATTCCAGTTCCCATAGCGGTATTTTTTTGGTCCGATGCGCAATTTGTGAGTAATAAAAGTGATGAAATTAAAGCTACTTTCTTCATAAGTCTCCTCGTTGAATTTTTTTGATTGTGGGATTACTTCCCGATTTTTTCTTTTAGAATCAAACTGAGCTCATTGAGATCCTTTTCAAGATCGCGCCACTCGTCACCTTGCCGCAAATTCATTTGCCCGCCGAAACGTCCGGCCTTCAGGTCTTCAATGAATTTACGAATTGCGGCTGCCGGTCCGACGATTTTGTGACTAAGAAATGTCGCTAAAACAACTCCCAAAATAGAATAAAGAACCACAAAGATCGCCAGAGCAGTTGCCATTTCTTGCATAATCGATCCGAAGCCAAGGAATAAATTCGGCGAAATATCCTTATCAGAATTAATAACGAGTTCAAAAAATTTCTTCTGAAAATGAGAAATTATTGCTACCACAAGAGTGGCGCTAATTAATCCGAAGGAAATAAAATAGAGGACATAGGTTAGCTGAAATCGTGAGTCGACTAATATATTTTTCACACTGCGACGGTTTTTTTGATTTTTGTCATCAGTTTGAGCCATGTATCCCCCACCACAAAAATTATCTCGAAAATAACATTTAAATTCAACCAGGCGTTTCAAATATGTCTTGGGCGAGATCTAGGTCGAGTTTTCTTCTGACCACGGTAGGGATTTTACGCCAACGAGTTAAAAGATTCCTTTGATCGCGAGATAATAAACTTTATGCGAAAACTATTTTTTGGCTTACTTCTCTTAACAAATGCGTGCTCAGGAATCGTTAAGAAGCCTGATGTTTTTAATATCAAGAAACTTGCGATCGTGGGAATCCAAACTAATCAAGGGATCTATAGTACAGGAGAAATTGATAGGGGTTTCACTTTCTTCTCTTTTCCGGTTTTTTTGGGAAAAGGGGCCGTAGAACCGTTGATGCTTCCGCAAATTCCAGCCACGGGCGGATTTCGTTTAGTCGACTTTGGGTTAAACACATTCGAAGAAGAATTAGGAAAAATTCGGGGATGGCAAGTTGTACCGGCAATAAAGGTTGTGGGCTCACCGGCATACAAAGAATTTTCGAAAACTATTCAGAATATACCCGGACGATCAGTGGCTTCCGAGTTAATTAGCAATTGGTATTCGCCTCAAGGTATGACCCCTATCGGTGATCAGAACAAAGTACTAAAAAAAGATACTATGAAGGAAATTCAAAAAATAGCGAGCCAACTGGGGCTTGATGCCGTTGTATTCGTGGATATGGACTTAGCGTATGCACCTGACCATTCAATTAATATGGGTGCGTTCGCTTCCGTCGCCTCATCTTTAAAAGTCATTGCTAAAACTGGCGCTATTGTAGTATCTACACCAGAAGTTAAAAACGGTTCTGGCGAGAGGTACTTTTCTGATACAAGCAGCCCGGGTCTTGGCAAGCAGCTCGTATTCAATGACGAAATCGAGGCCATGTACAAAGCTGCGATTCAAAAAAGTGCCGCCAGCCTGAGAGAGAAAATTAACAAAGAACTTTAGGTAGAAGTTGGCATTTAATCATAAAGACTATTATTTCAAAAAAGCGAAAAAAGAAAATTTTGTCGCACGGTCTGTTTATAAGCTTGAAGAAATCGATCAGCGTCATCGCATTTTTAGGGGCGGACAGACAATTATCGATTTAGGAGCGTCACCGGGAAGCTGGTCGCAATATGTTTCTAAGAAGGTAGGAAGCGAAGGAAAAATTCTTGGGATTGACCTAACTCCGGTCGCCCTAAATTTACCAAATGCGACTTTTGTTGCCGGGGATATTGAAGACACGGATATGGAAAAGTTGCTTGCCATCCATGGTCTTGGACCAAAGGTCGATGTCGTGATTTCTGATATGGCGCCCAGAACAACTGGCATTAAGTCGGCGGACCAAGCACGTTCAATGGCTCTCTGTGAAATGGCTCTTTATGTAGCCCAGAAGACTTTGAAAGTCGGCGGCACCTTCGTCGTTAAATTCTTCCATAGTGGTGATTTCGAGAACTATCGTAAAATGCTCCGTGCTAGTTTTACGTCGGTTGGCGCCCTTAAACCTAAGGGCACGAGGCAAGAAAGTAAGGAAATTTTCTTTATTTGTTCGGGGTTTAAAACAAATTCCGTTACTTAATTCCTAGACTACTCGTTGCGAAGCTCCTCAATTAATCTAGTTGTATATGCGCAAAATATTTTGGCTCACTTCCCTTGGGATTTTAGGAACCGTTGCCCTTATTGGATTTTTTTGGCCACCGATTTTTTACACCTACATTTTTCTTATTCCTATTTTCATCGTGGGCGTTAAGGACTGTCTGCAGACAAAGCACAGTATTTTAAAGAATTTTCCTGTGATGGGACACTTTCGTTATCTCCTTGAAATGATTCGCCCTGAAATTCAACAGTACTTTATCGAGAGTTACGAAGAGGGAAAACCATTTAGCCGTGCCCAGCGAAGTGTAATTTACCAGAGAGCTAAACGTGATTTGGACACTCTACCATTTGGCAGCCAACTTGATATGTATTCACCAGGGTATGAATGGATTAATCATTCGATGGTCCCAAAGCCAACCCTTCATGAAGAACCAAAAGTAAAAATAGGTAATGAGCAGTGTGCAAAGCCCTATTCAGCATCTTTATTTAATGTCTCAGCAATGAGTTACGGGGCACTTTCAAAAAATGCGGTTATGGCGCTAAACCGCGGCGCGAAGCTCGGAAACTTCTATCACAACACTGGTGAAGGTGGCCTATCACCATACCATTTACAGGAGGGTGGAGATTTGGTTTGGCAAATTGGGACTGGGTATTTTAGCTGCCGAACTAAAGATGGAAAATTTAATCCTGAAATGTTTAAAGAGAAAGCAACCCTTGAAAACGTAAAGATGATTGAACTCAAAATGTCACAAGGGGCGAAACCTGGTCATGGAGGCATTTTGCCAGCCGCAAAAGTATCAAAAGAAATTGCTGCGATTCGCGGGGTCGAAGTTGGCAAAACGGTTTTTTCGCCCCCTTATCACACGGCTTTTAAAACACCGATTGAGATGATGGAGTTTCTGCAGAAATTAAGGGAACTGTCTGGCGGAAAACCAGTGGGCTTTAAGTTTTGTGTAGGCAAGAGACGAGAATTATTTTCCGTTATTAAGGCGATGAATAAAACTAAAATTTATCCAGATTTTGTTACCGTTGATGGCGGTGAGGGTGGCACGGGTGCTGCTCCTCTTGAGTTTTCGAACTCTGTTGGCACACCATTAAATGATGGATTAATATTTGTTCATAACGCCCTTGTCGGCACTGGCATTCGTGACAAAGTTAAAATTATTGTTTCGGGAAAAGTCATAACCGGATTTAATATTCTTTCGAAAATTGCGCTGGGGGCAGATCTTTGTAACTCCGCCCGTGGAATGATGTTTGCTCTGGGCTGTATTCAAGCTCTCAGGTGTAATTCTAACCATTGTCCTGCTGGAGTCGCGACACAAGATAAGGGCCTTATGGGAGGATTAGATCCTACTCACAAAGCCACCAGAGTTTACAATTACCATAAGAGTACCATCGAAAGCTTTCTAGAAGTATTGGCAGCAGCGGGATTGTCCCATCCAAGTGAATTGCGCCCCTGGCATATCCACCGGCGCGAGAGTTTTTCAACCGTTCGTCATTACGGTGAGGCTTATGATTATTTAGCTCCGGGGTCATTGCTTGACGGTAAAGTACCAGGCAGTTACCAACATGCTTGGGAAAATTCACGAGCAGAAGTGTTTTAGGTAAAAATTATGGCCATTCTAAAAGTCGCGCGCATGGGGCATCCTATTTTGCGTAAAAGAGCCAAAGAAGTAAAAAAGTCTGAAATCAAGTCGGATGCTATTCAGAGGCTGATCAACGACATGGTTGAAACCATGCACGAATATGATGGCGTGGGATTGGCGGCGCCTCAGGTTCACGAGTCTTTGAGGATTTCTGTGATTGAATTTGATTTGGAAAGTGAGCGTTATAAAGAAATGGAGAAGCAATCGTTGATCGTGGCGATAAATCCCAAAATCACTGTGCTCGATAAAAAAACCAAAGGATTTTGGGAGGGCTGCCTTTCGGTACCTGGAATTCGTGGCTGGGTTGAGAGACCACAAGCAATTAAAGTTGAGTTTTTAGATCGTAAAGGCAAAGAGGTTTCGATTGAAGCCGATGGATTTTTGGCAACCGTGTTTCAGCATGAATTTGATCACCTCGATGGAACGCTTTTCGTGGATAAAGTAACTGATCGGAGCAAACTTGCTTTTACCGAAGAGTACGTACGCTATCACCATGAGCCGGAAAAGGAATTAGATTAAAAATTTGGGTTTTCCATAAACCCAGACATGTCCTGCGACCCTGTCTATGTCTCGAGATTACCACATTTCATATTTGCCGGAAGGGCAACATCAATTTGTGCAGGATAAGATAATTTTAAATTTTTCATTATCTCGATGAAATTTTCCTTTGAAATACTGTCTCCCAGGCGAGGATTCCATTTCTTTTCTTCGCCAATAGTCGATACTTCGAGTCCATTATAGTTGTGAGCGGGGTAAACAAGTGTGGTGTCGGGAAGCTTATAAAGTTTATTCTTCACGCTGTCATAAAGAACTTCCGGTGAGCCTTGCTGAAAATCAGTTCTACCGCAAGCCCGAATCATCAAAGCATCCCCAGTAAACACAAATCCCTCCATATAAAAGCTCGTGCAAGTATCGGTGTGTCCTGGAGTGGAAATACATTTTAGGGTTAAGCTTCCAAATTTAATCGAATCGCCGTCACTAAATTCTCCATCACTACAACTAATTTTTGCACTTTTGCTCACCATGGTTTTTGCCTCAGTGGCTTTTTTTAACAAATGTGCTCCAGTTACGTGGTCGGCATGGATGTGCGTTTCAAGTATATAAACGAGTTTTAATCCAAGTTCCCTGATTAAATTGATGTCTCTTTCCGCAGTTTCCCTGACAGAGTCGATGACAACGGCTTCTTTGGTTTTCTTATCTGCGATTAGGTAGGTGTAGGTTGAAGAGGCTTTCTCAAAGAGCTGACGAAACAGAATATTAGCAGTTTCCATAGGCAAAATATAGTGTTATATACCGGCCTGTTACAAGGAGAAAAATCCATGAAAGGTCCTATTTCACAATTTATTGATCACCACTATCGTCACTTTAATGCTGCTGCATTAAAGGATGCGGCACAAGCTTACAAAGCCCACCTCGATAAAGGTGGAAAGATGATGGTAACTCTTGCCGGTGCCATGAGCTCAGGCGAATTGGGCTTGTCTTTGGCTGAGATGATTCGTAGGGACAAGGTGCATGCAATTACTTGTACTGGAGCGAATCTTGAAGAAGACCTTTATAACTTAGTGGCCCATGACCATTACGTGCGGATTCCAAACTACCGTGACCTGACTCCTGAGGATGAACAAAAGCTTCTAGACCGGCATTTAAACCGGGTTACTGACACTTGTATTCCCGAGGAAGAAGCGATTCGTAAGATTGAAAGACATGTGGTGAAGCACTGGCAGGCGAATACTAAAAATAAAGGTGCGAATTTCCCGCACGAATATTTATACAAAATTATTCAAGAGGAAGTTTTAGCAAAAGAGTATCAAATTGATCCTAAAGACTCTTGGTTGGTAGCTGCTGCAAAAAAGAACTTACCCATGTTTGTTCCGGGTTGGGAAGACTCAACAACGGGAAATATTTTTGCAGGGCGTGTGATTGAAGGAAAAGTTGATCGCTCTGTCGTGAAAACTGGAATTGATTACATGATCGACCTTGCGAAATGGTATCAGACAGATTGCCCGAAGCAAGGGATCGGCTTTTTCCAAATCGGTGGTGGTATTGCGGGGGACTTCCCAATATGTGTAGTTCCGATGCTCGAACAAGATTTATTAAAGAAAGTTCCAAAATGGGCCTACTTTTGTCAGATTAGTGATTCGACGACAAGCTATGGTTCTTACTCGGGTGCGGTTCCCAATGAGAAAATCACGTGGGGAAAGCTTGGCATCGAAACTCCAAAATTTATCGTAGAGTCTGATGCTTCGATTGTCGCACCGTTGATGTTTGCGTATATACTTGAACAATAGAAGATAATATTCAAATTCATTTAGACAGTATATTCGGTCGGAAGTTCGTGGAGGTTATAGGTCGAAGCCATCGAGTAGCCGTAGGCTCCCGTATCTGAAATAACGACGATATCCCCTTGTTTTAGTTCCGAAATTTTTCGATCATTTGCTAAAAAATCTGAAGATTCGCAGAGTGGACCTACCACTTGATAAGTGAAACTTTTAGGGCGTTTTGCCAATGGAATAATTCGATGATAGGCGTCGTAGAGAGCGGGGCGAATTAAATGATGAGAACCAGTATCTAAAATTGCAAAGGTCCGAGATTTATTTTTTTTTATGTACTGAACCTGCGAAACTAAAACCCCGAAACGCGCGACTAGAATTCTTCCTGGCTCTAACTGAACTTCTAGGTCAGAACTTACATTTTTGAAAAGTTTTGTAACAAGGGCTCCATAGCGTTTAATATTCTTTTTGTCGTCTGAACTTTCTTTTCGATAATCTATTCCAAGCCCGCCACCAATATCAAAGCGCGAAATTAGCCAGCCGTTCTTTTTTAGTTTATCAATAAGTGCAAGCCCCTTTTTTATGGCATCGTTAAATACTTTCAAATCATGGATCTGAGAGCCGATGTGCATTGAAACGCCGACAAATTTTATACTATCAAAATTTTCACTAAAAACTTTTTCGATCTCTCTGATTGAGTCGAGATCAACACCAAACTTATTTTTGTGGAAACCCGTTGTGATGTAGGGATGAGTTTTGGCAGAGATGTTGGGGTTTACACGTACACCCACTTCAACCCGCTTTCGAAGTTTCTTTGCAACTGTAGCGATCCGAACTAGCTCCTCGACGCTTTCAACGTTTATCTGTTTAATATTCCTTTGGAGTGCCAATGTTATTTCATTTTCAGTCTTTCCAACCCCAGAAAATATAATCTGCTTAGGCTTAAATCCAACTGAGAGCGCACGATGCAACTCGCCACCCGAGACAACGTCAACGCCAAAGCCTGAACGCAAGATTGTCTGTAAAACTTTATTGTTAGCGTTTGCCTTCATGGCATAGTGGATGTTGACGTTATCAAGCTTAATTGCATTTCTAAACTCGCGACATCGTGACCGCATGCCCCTAAGATCGTAGAGATAAAAAGGTCTTTTTGTTTTTTTGTAAAGACTAACAATCTTGTTTTTCTGAAACGTCATACATTTAGAGTGTACAATAACCTAGCTCAATTTAACAACAAATATGCCATGAAGTTTTGCGGAAACGAAATATCTCCCAGTCCAAACACAAAAATTATTTTGGTATTGCTCTAAAATAACGCGCATGAAAAGTTCCCATAAAATCGGGTTGTGTTGCGAGCTCTTCAATAGAAAAATGTAGGAGGAGATGGTTTTTAAAAAATTTATCAGAGCGTTCTTGGAGGTTATTAGAAAAAACTGCCACCCCACTTGGGCTTAAAATTTTTTTGATGCCCTCACAAAGAGCTGGCCATTCACGTTCCACTTTAAAGGGCTTCTGGTTCTTTGCGCCCTTTGAAAAACTTGGTGGATCGCAAATTACCAAGTCAAATTTAGGCTCTTTGTTCAGTGATATTTTTTTAATTCTGCGATTTAACCAATCTCTTACGTCGTCGGCGAAAAAATAATGACCCTCGGTTTTCAAATCATTTAACAGGAAGTTTTCTTTGCCCCATTCGAGAAACGGTTTGGAAATATCGACAGAATGAACCTTTGTCGCCCCGCCAACTGCAGCCATAACTGAGAATGAACAGGTATACGCAAATAAATTAGCGACCATTTTATTTTTACTATTTTCTTTTACCCAGAAACGGTTGTCACGTTGATCTAAGAAGAGTCCGGTATGTTGCTTTTCTGTTAAGGTGACTTTAAATTTGATTCCGTTCTCAGTAACTTCGAACCATGCAGGAGGTTTTTCGCCAACTATTTCTAACTCCTTTATCCAGCCAACATTATGGGGGTCTTTCTGGGGATACTTAAGTACTCCACCCATCAAATTGAACCTATTTGATATTTTTGTAAGTATGTCACTAGGATTTTTGTCCTGGTAGAGCATCGCGCAAAAGTACTTGTTATAAATATCAACGACTAGATCAACGTCGGGCAATTCTCCGCGGTGGAGCGCGCGAAAAACATTTGTAGACTCTGTCAACTTCTGACGTCTTAGGTAAGACTCTTCCAATGGATTTCTAACATTGTCCATAAGTCTTAATGCCCCGTCGCAGGAATTTTCGCAACACAGAAAAGTCGTTAGGAGTTATTCCTTTGCATTTTTCATAAACTCGGGAATTATTTACGGATGGTAGAAAAAGGATTGGCAATTATTACAGGCGCGACGGCAGGAATTGGTGAGGCAACCGCAGAACTTCTTGCTATTGAAGGATATGACTTAATTTTAACTGGAAGAAGGAAGGACCGACTTGAAGCGCTGGCGAAACGTCTTGGTGCCAATGGGAATTCCATTCTTCCGCTTTGTTTTGATGTTTCTAACAAAGGCGAAGTTGAGAGTTCTATCAAAGAAATTGAGGCAAAACTTAGTAGCGTAACGATACTTATTAATAACGCAGGCCTGGCGCTAGGGACCGATTTGATTCCAACGGCAGACCTTGCTGACTGGGATCAAATGATTGATACAAATGTTAAAGGTCTGCTTTATATGACTCGGTTGATCGTACCTCATATGATCAGAAATAAAAGTGGCCATATTATAAATATTGGTAGTGTCGCGGGCCGTTGGAGTTATCGCGGCGGAGCGGTTTATTGCGCTACTAAATTCGCGGTCCGTGCGATCAGTGAAGGATTGCGTATGGATATTGCTGGTAGTGGTGTACGTGTCACCAATATCGAACCAGGAATGGTCGATACCGAATTTAGTGTTGTTAGATTTGGAGATGAGAAAAGAGCGCTCGCAGTATATGAAGGTTTAGAAGTACTATCGGCTAAAGATATTGCCGAGTGCATTTTATGGACGTTAACTCGCCCTCCTCACGTCAACATTCAAGAGATGGTAGTTTTTCCGACAGATCAAGCGGCAGTCGGGCAAGTTCATAGGCGAGGTGAAAAAGAGTAGTGATTTTACTTTTAAGTCTTCTCATTGGGATTGCTCGTGCAGATCTGTGTAACCAGTGGGGACCCTCCGAGTACTTCGGAAATGTTCCGCAGATTGCAGATGAAGCTAGTGGGTTAATTTATTCACGTCAATTTAGTAATCGGCTTTATCATGTGAACGATGGTAAAAGTACTTCGCTAATCGTATCAAATGCCGAGGGAACAGTCACAAAAGAAATATCTATTGATGAGGTGAAACTTCACGATGTGGAAGAGCTTGCCTATGGCAGCTGCCCTGACGATAACAAAAAGTACTGTATCTACATTGGTGACATTGGTGACAATGGTCGACAGCGCTCGTTCATCCAAGTTGTGGTTGTGCGCGAAGAAGAAAAATTTTCTGATTCCATTAAACCACTTGCGGTTTATCGTATGCATTACTCAGATGGTCCGCATAATTCCGAGGCGATGGCGATTCACCGTGACGGTTCGCTTTACATAGTCACAAAGGAAAAAAAGAACGGCGTCGCACATTCGGCGAAAATTTTTCGAAACTCCATTTTTAAGCCTCAGGGAGAGTTAACTTTGATAGGTGAACTCGATCTTCCTTATCTATCCAAAAACCAGGATGTAGACGATCAAGTTGTTACCGGTCTGACGATATCAGATGATAGCAGAAGATTTATTCTAATGAGCTACCGGCGTGCTTGGGAATTTAATTTGGATTTGAGTGAATCAATCATTTCTACAAAAAAATTGCGTTTGGGCGTTGATTACCAGCCGATTGTTGTCGGACAGCTTCCGCAACAAGAGGCGATCACTTATTTGCCGGATCAGAAAAGCTTCATTTATTCCACCGAGGCAGGAGAAGCTACCCAAGGGCAATCAGTAAACATTGTGCGTTGCTTAGAGTAAATACTTCACTGCCTCTAACAATTTTCGTCTCAAAATTTCAAATTAAATTCACGATAAGCAAAAGATGGGCTTCTGAAATTGGCTTAGTTTTTGAACTGCCTCGAAGTACAAAAATTTTTTTGGGGACTTACATGTCGAGTTTAGGGCTATTCATTTTATTGATTTTTTCAGTTTCGACGATTTTTGCGCAAGAGATTGACTCGCTCGATCCTAGCTTTTCAGATTATTACAAATTTGACGGCCCTGCTGACTTCGCTGCTTATAAGCCTCTAGCCAAGGCCAGCGATTTTTTAAAGGTTCTAGAGAATCGCAAACTCGTCGATATTGATACGAAAGCTCGATATGTCTTTTTGTATACCGTAGGTACGCATAAAGGAACGACAAAGTTAGATGGTCGAATTCTTGCGGCCGAGGGTTTTAAAAAGAACATCATGTATGGCGTAGATTTAAACGGTTACACCTGCACGTATGGCATTTGTAGTAAGCCCGATTCTGTTTGTGGTCCCGAAGATAAATACTACGCTTACGAGGGCGGCATTATCGTTTGGGCAAACTCATGCGGTAATCTTAATATGTATTTAAGTCTTTCTAAAGATCGTAAAATTGTTTATCCACTAAATTCCGAAGTAAATTTACTGACCCCTGCCGAGGAGCCAGAAAAGCCCGTTCCTGCGGGCGAAAGTACCGAGAACGGCCGTTTTGACTAAATAAAAAAGAAGAGCCTAAGCTCTCCTTTTAACGCGCCACAGATCAAGTGGTTGTCGGGCACCTAACGAGTAATTCTCATTCCGTAGAATGAACGATAGACGAAGAAAAGCGCTACGATGAAGAAGACTACGCCAAGATAGAATGCGGTTTCTTTTGCACTTACAGCAATTTCAACGGCTAATAGACCAAACAATGTTGTAAATTTAATGATGGGGTTCAGCGCCACAGACGAAGTGTCCTTGAATGGGTCACCGACTGTATCACCAACAACTGTTGCGGCGTGAAGTAGAGTGCCTTTCTCTTTCAGGTCAACTTCCACAACCTTCTTAGCATTATCCCAGGCGCCACCGGCATTTGCCATAAACATCGCTTGGTACAAACCAAACACGGCGATCGAAATCAAATAGCTTGCAAAGAACGTTGGGTTGAAGCACGCAAATGCAAGTGTGATGAAGAACACCGTTAAAAAGATATTCACCATACCGGCTTGAGCGTACTGTGTACAAATCTCAACAACCTTTTTAGAGGCCTCCACAGAGGCTTTTGTTTGGTTCTCAAGTTTAATATTCTTTTTAATGTACTCAACTGCCCTGTACGCACCAGTTGTTACAGCTTGCATAGAGGCTCCTGTGAACCAGTAAATCACAGCCCCACCTGAAATGAGTCCAAGGAGAACTTCAGGGTTCATAAGATCAAGTTTCAATTTTAAAAGAAGAATGATCGAGAAAATCATTGTCGTTGCGCCAATAACTGCAGTTCCGATGAGAACTGGTTTGGCTGTCGCTTTAAATGTATTTCCCGCAGAATCGTTCTCTTCTAGATATTCTTTTCCTTTGGTAAAGTTTGGAATGAAGCCGAAATCTTTTTGGATTTCTTTTGCAACATTTGGAATGCTTTCAATTTGCGAAAGCTCAAATACCGATTGCGCGTTGTCGGTTACTGGACCGTAAGAATCAACCGCAATAGTGACGGGGCCCATCCCTAACATGCCAAACGCAACAAGGCCAAACGCAAATACCGATGGATAGACCATGAATTGGTCTAAGCCATGAGCTGAGGTCAGGAATGCAATAAGCATTAAACCAACAATCGTCATGCCTTTCCAGAAGCCCGAGAAGTTACCAGCAACTAACCCAGAAAGAATTGTAAGACTTGCGCCACCTTCACGTGACGCACTTACAATCTCAGCGACGTGACGAGATTTTGCGGATGTAAAAACTTTGGTGAACTCAGGAATAATTGCTGCTGCGAGAGTGCCGCAACTGATAATTAACGAAAGCACCCACCAAAGTGATTCGCTCATATCGCCAAGAAGAATCTTTGAAACCGCGAAAGTCACAATAATAGAAACAATTGAAGTTACCCACACGAGAGAAGTCAGTGGAACTTCAAAATCAAAATGATCTTTATTGCCAAACATAGCTTTAGAGATCATCCCATTCACCCAATAAGAACCAATGGATGTTGCGATCATAAGAACGCGCATAGCAAAGATCCATACTATAAGTTTGGCCTGTAGTTCTTCTCCGCCCGGAGCGGCAACGGGAGAACCATCAGTGCCCAAAGTTTTTCCAACAGCCAAGATAATAAAACTGATAAGGGCAACACCAGTTACACCGTAAGTTTCAAAGCCATCAGCCGTGGGACCAACCGAATCACCTGCGTTGTCACCCGTACAGTCAGCGATAACACCAGGGTTACGAGCATCATCTTCTTTAATTTTGAATACAATTTTCATTAAGTCAGAGCCAATGTCCGCGATTTTGGTAAAGATACCGCCGCAAATACGAAGAGCCGACGCACCAAGAGATTCACCGATCGCGAACCCTACAAAACAACTTCCGGCATTTTCTCCAGGAATGAAAAGTAGAACAATAATCATCATTAGTAGTTCTACGCAAATCAAAAGAACGCCGATTGACATACCCGCACGCAAAGGAATGTCCATCACGTTGTAAGGTTTGCCTGCCAGAGATGCGAATGCAGTTCTTGAGTTGGCGTAATTATTAATTTTAATTCCGAACCAAGCGACAGAGAAGCTTCCTAAGATACCCATCACCGACCAGAAAAGAATCATCATTACTTTTCCAAACTCCATGTGAGATAGGTAGTAAAAGTAGAAAAAGATACAGGCGCCAATTGCCACCTCAAGAAGTGCTAAAAATTTTCCTTGTTGTAAGAGGTAAGTCTTACACGTCTCATAAATTAACGATGAGATGTCGAGCATTGATTTATGGGCAGGAAGGTTTTTAATTTTCAAATATTCAAGTAAACCGAAGATCATCCCGAGGACAACTACGACAAGACCTGCCATCAGCAAGCCGCTACCAGAATATTGTGAACCGAAAACGTTGAAGTTCACTCCCAAATTTGGAACGACGAGTTCAGCTTCACTCGCAAACGCGATTTGCGTTAAAAATATAAATGGAATTGATAATAAGTGCTTTAAATTCAGCTTCATTAATCCTCCAGCAGAATTATTAATTAGTTTTGTAGTTTTGATGAATTAACGCGTGTTTATAGAGAAGTAAAACTATTTTTGTTATTTCTCTATTTTTGAATTTTCTCAACGTAACTGCGCGAAGAAATGAAAGCCATAGTAATAAAGATAAAGCCGATTAACCCTGTTGCGATTTCAGGAACAGTTTTGAACGTACCAATGATCATCAATACGGCAAGTGCCCCGATTGCCCAGAAAGCGCCATGTTCGAGATATCTATATTTGTTGAGAGTGCCGAGTTCGACCAACATTATAGTAAGACTTCGCACAAACATAGCACCAATGCCCAAGCCTATAGCAATTAAGAACAAGTTGTTGGTAATTGCGAAGGCGCCAAGCACGCCATCAAAGCTGAAAGAAGCGTCGATCACCTCGAGGTAAAGAAACATTCCAAAACTAGCACGTTCCGCATTATTTATAGTAGAAGTGTCGAGCTGAAGAAACTCTCCGAGACCCTCAATGCATATGAAAGTCGTTATTCCGGCAATTCCCCAAATAATCAGGTCAAGGCGATGGTGGGCATCAACGTAGTTTGAAATAATAAGAAGAAATAAAAGCCCCATGCCAATTTCAACAGCCTCAATTTTTCCAAACTTCGATAAAAAGGCTTCGACTCCACGAATCCAGTGCACTTCCTTTGAGCTGTCGAAAAAGAATTTCAAGCACACCATCAGGAGAAAAAATCCACCAAATCCGTTAATTTCTGTATGCACACTCGTCATAATGCGCTCGTATTCAGTGGGTTGGTAGATAGCAAGGGATAGTGCGCTAAGTGGATTCAAATGGGCTACTAGACTTATGATTGCAAGAGGGAAAATCAAACGCATGCCAAATACAGCGATGAGTATCCCCCAAGTAATAAACCGATGCCGCCATTTTGGAGTCATCCTTTTTAAAATGGTGGCATTTACCACGGCATTATCAAACGAAAGTGAAATCTCAAGAATGCTCAAAACAAAAACAAAGAAAACAGTTTTGAAGCCTTCTTTGGGCCCAGAGAATTCAATTCCGATAAAGTAACTCGCTATCAGACCAATAATTGTAACAAGAATTGAACTAGAGAAGAACCGAGCACTAGCCATGACTAAAACGCATAGTAGTTTACAATACTTACATGTCAATCGAAATGCAGTATTCTCTTGCTTTCGCACCGTGGTTTTTGAATAATTAAAAAAATCTGAGGAGATTTATATGTTTAATATAATTAATAGAATTTATGCGATTGCTATAGCAGTTGTTGTTTCTAGTGCTGTGGCAATTGCCGCCAACCCGGCGGCTAATAGCGCTGAGATTAAAATTGGTTTGGTGGGAAGTCTAACAGGAGCGCAAGCAACATTTGGACAGTCAACTCACAAGGGAGTGGAGCTAGCCGTAAAAGAAATCAATGCCGCTGGTGGGATAAAAGGTAAAAAGATAAAATTAATATCGCTTGATGATCAAGGGCGCCCTGAAGAGGCGGCGACTGTTGTAACACGGTTGATCTCGCAGGAAAAAGTTACCGTAGTATTGGGTGAAGTTGCGAGTTCGGTAAGCTTAGCGATGGCGCCAATCGCGCAACAAAATAAAATTCCGATGATTACTCCGTCTTCGACAAATCCCAAAGTTACTGAAATCGGTGACTATATTTTCCGTGTCTGCTTCATAGATCCGTTCCAAGGAAAAGTGATGGCAAAATTCGCGATAGAGAATTTGAAAATCAAAAAAGTAGCGGTTTTGACTGACGTAAAAAATGACTACTCGGTGGGACTGACACAATTTTTTAAAGATACGTTTAAGAAAATGGGTGGAGAAATCGTCGTCGAACAAAGCTATAGCAACGGTGATATGGATTTCAAATCACAGTTGACAGCTATTAAGAGTAAGAATCCAGAAGCGATCTATGTTCCAGGCTACTATGGCGATGTGGGCCTTATTGCCCGCCAAGCGGCGAGTTTGAAATTAAAAGTTCCGCTTCTGGGGGGAGACGGGTGGGATTCGCCGAAATTGCAAGAAATTGGCGGCAAAGCGATTTCAGGGTCTTATTTTTCCAATCACTATTCATCAGAAGACAAATCTCCTCACATTCAGGAATTTATTGTGCGTTATCAGAAAGAGTATGGTGTTGTTCCCGATGGTTTGGCAGCCCTCGGCTATGATGCGGCTTTGGTTTTTGCGGAAGCAGTGAAGCGCGCGAAATCATGGGATACCGCGGACATCCGTAAAGAAATTGCTCAAACAAAATCTTTTAAAGGCGTAACTGGCGTTATCACAATGGACGAAAAAAGAAATCCCGTAAAATCGGCGGTCGTGCTCGCGGTCACTGAGAGTGGTTTCAAATATCAAACAACAGTCAATCCTTAAGGTTCCATGGTAGAATTTTTTCAACACATTATTAACGGTATATCTCTTGGGAGCATTTATGCGCTCATTGCTTTGGGATATACAATGGTATTCGGGATATTGAGTTTGATCAATTTTGCTCACGGCGACGTCTATATGCTTGGGGCGTTTGTTGGGTTCTATGTCGCGGGCAAATTTCAACTGGCACAGAATCCTTCTCTCGGCTCTTTGCTTTTTGTATTAATTTCGGCGATGGTAATTTGCGGAATTGTGGGTTTTGTTATCGAGCGTTTTGCTTATCGGCCACTCCGGGGCGCTCCAAGGATTAATTTATTAATTACCGCGGTTGGTGTTTCACTATTTCTTGAATATGCCGGGCAAATTGTGTTTGGTGCCGACCCAAAGTTTTTTCCTGAAATTTATACTCCTGACACTGAGTGGGAGATTGCAGGTGTGAGTATCAACCCACTTCAAATTACTGTTTTGGGTATTTCAATTACTCTCATGATAATACTTCAGTTTATTATATTTAAAACGCGTTTAGGCAGAGCTATGCGGGCCGTGAGTTTTGATCATAAACTTGCGAGCCTCATGGGAATTCCTACGGACCGAATTATCTCTGCCACATTTGTTATGGGAAGCGCGCTGGCAGGAGCCGCGGGTGTTTTAGTTGGACTTGTTTACCCTAAGATTGAACCGCTAATGGGAATCATGCCTGGGTTAAAAGCTTTTGTTTCGGCGGTGCTTGGTGGCATAGGAAATATTGTGGGTGCCGTTGTCGGGGCGGTAACTTTGGGACTCGCGGAAGAATTCTTAGTGGGGTATTGGATACCTAGCTATCGGGACGCCCTCGCATTTGGCCTATTGATATTAATTTTACTTTTTAAACCGACAGGTCTTTTTGGCAAAGCCACTAACGAAAAAGTTTAGGACAAGAAAGCAGCAATGACGGAATTAGACCATTTTCGACAAAAATCAGGAATTAAAGCGTTTGGTATTTGGATGATGCTTTTTATTTTAGTTTGGATTTTAGAAGTGGTCTTCGCTGCAAATACCGAATTTAGTCAGTCCGCAACCATGACAATTTTAATCTACGCTGGAATTAATATTATTCTCGCCAGTAGTTTGAATTTAGTAAACGGATTTACTGGGCAATTTTCTATGGGTCACGCTGGGTTCATGGCCGTTGGCGGTTATACAAGTGCATTCATCACATTGTTTCTGCGTGGGCAAATGGGCGACGTTTTTTCAACTTCGAGTTTGGGTGTTGGACTATTTATAGTTTCGCTTTTTTGTGGCGGATTTGTCGCGGCACTTTTTGGTTACGTTGTCGGATTGCCGACATTAAGACTAAAAGGTGACTATTTGGCAATAGTGACCTTGGGGTTTGGCGAGATCATTCGTGTTTTAATTCTAAATATGGATTTTTTAGGAGGCGCGCGTGGCCTTCCTGACATAGACAAGTTTTCAAGTTTTGGATGGGTATACACGTTTGTTGTCCTTACTGTTTTCTGTATGTCTAGACTTGTCCATTCCTATCAGGGCCGAGCTTTAATGGCGGTGCGAGAAGATGAGTTAGCAGCGCAGGCTATGGGGATTAATGTTACTCAAAGTAAAGTCAGGGCCTTTGTGTTTGCGGCATTTTTTGCTGGAATTGCTGGTGGATTGTTTGCCCACCACTTAAAATATTTAAACCCACAGAGCTTTGATTTAAATCGGAATTTTGAAATCATTATAATGGTAGTAGCGGGTGGGATGGGCAGTATCACGGGCTCTGTTGTTGCTGCCGTTTTTCTTACCTATATTCGAGAAGCGTTGAGAGAACTGCAGATCTATACAAAAATTGACCTGCGTATGGTGATCTTTTCATTAGTGTTAATTGCATTGATGCTTCTTCGTCCAAATGGATTATTTGGGAAAACAGAATTTTATGACTATTTGCCAGCTAGACTAAGAAAGTTTTTTGGCAAAAGAGGGCATGCGCTATGAATACTTCAAAAGTTACCGGCGCAGCCATTGAGCTCAATAGTTTGAGTATTCAGTTTGGCGGTTTGAAGGCGATAAATGATTTTAACTTGGTAATTCCAAGCGGATCGATTTTTGGTTTGATTGGTCCAAATGGCGCGGGAAAGACAACTGCGTTTAATATGATTACGGGGATTTATCGGCCTACCAGTGGTGATGTGAAAATTTTGGGAAAATCGATTTTAGGTATGAAGCCCCACGAGATTACTCGACGTGGAATTTCACGAACCTTTCAAAACATTCGCTTGTTCAAAGAACTATCTGTGCTTGAAAACCTGTTAATATCGTTGGACGCAAATCCGGGAATAAAAAAATTTAACTTAATTTTGAGTATCTGGAGAAGTCAGTCCGCCACGGACAACGAGTTAATGAAAATTGCGAAAGCTTTTGAGTATCTTAAAATTTTTGGGCTAGAGAATCGTTGGGATACTCTCGCAAAAAATCTGCCTTATGGAGATCAGCGCCGGCTTGAAATGGCCAGAGCAATGGGTACAGGCGCTAAAATTATATTGCTAGATGAGCCAGCAGCGGGGTTAAATCCACAGGAAACAAAGGCGCTCATGGATACAATTCGAGGATTACGAAAGAATTTTGGTGTGACTATATTGTTGATTGAACATGATATGAAACTTGTAATGGGAATCTGTGAACGCATTGCGGTTCTTGACTATGGTGTTAAAATTGCCGAAGGAGAACCTGACGAGATTAAGAAAAATCCGAAGGTGATTGAAGCCTATCTTGGGAAGGCCTCACATGCTTAAGGTTGATAATATTCATGTATCCTATGGGGCGATTAAGGCAGTTAAGGATGTCTCATTCGAAGTACCAAAAGGAAAGATCGTCACGCTTGTGGGAGCGAATGGCGCAGGCAAGTCGTCAATATTGAGAACGATTTCGGGGTTAGTGAAGCCGGTTCACGGAAAAGTGGTTTACGATGGGACAGTCATCAGCAATTTGAAGCCTCATGAAATTGTGCGTAAGCGAGTAGTGCAGGCGCCAGAGGGCCGCGGAATTTTTTTAAATTTAACGGTCGAAGAGAATTTAGATTTGGGAGCGTGGTCAGCTCCTGATAAAAAATCTTTTGAAATTGATTTAGAAAATGTTTTTAGACTGTTCCCTAGACTAAAAGAAAGATTTAAGCAGAATGCCGGGACGATGTCAGGTGGCGAACTGCAAATGCTCGCGATCGGCAGGGCTTTAATGAGTCACCCGGAGTTGTTGCTTTTGGATGAACCAAGCTTAGGACTTGCGCCGCAAATGATTGAAAGAATTTTTGAAATTATTCAAAAAATTAATTCTGAAGGCAAAACAGTGCTGTTGGTTGAGCAAAACGCACTACAGGCATTAAAGATATCACATTTGGGAATGGTGTTAGAAACGGGCACAGTTGTCTTAAAAGGTGACGCAAAAAGTCTTTTAGACTCAGATGAAGTCAGAAAAGCGTACTTGGGTGATTGAAAGTGCCTGACACTTTTTTCCGTCTATAGTGTGTCATTGGGGGATAAATGAAATATATTTTACTGATTTTTTTGCTAGGCCTTACTGGCTGTAGCTTATTTAGCCTGAAAAAACCGGAAGTAAAAATGGAAAGCCTTACTGTAAAAAAGTTTACCGAAAGAGAAATTGATTTAAATGTCACCTTGGAAGTGAAGAATCCAAACTCCCGAGATCTAGAAATAGACGATTTACGTTATACATTTCAATTAAATGATAGTGCTCCCTTTAAGCAGGAATTGGGAACTGACATAAACGTGGATGCAAATTCAACAAAGAAAATTGAATTGCCAATGGTTGTTCCGACAAGTTCTCTCGTTGGAGCAGTATTTGATATGTTAGTAGATAAACCGCTCACCTATAATTTCGCGGGCTCATTAAAAGTTAATGGTATGCATATGACCTTTAACAAATCGGGAAACATGCCGAAGCGTCAGTCGCGTAAATAATGACACGTATATCCGCCAGGATTTTTCTGAAGGTATTTTTGATGATATTCTTCCGCCGGATAGAACTGTCCCAGTTTTTCAATAGTAGTCGTAATAGGTTTTGTGAATTTTTTCTTCGCTGTAAGAGAGGCAATTTTTTGGTTAGCAGCTTTCTTTTGTGTTTCGTCCGAAAAAAATATGGTTGAGCGATATTGTGTGCCGATATCGTTACCTTGGCGATTCAAAGTTGTAGGGTCGTGAAGCCTAAAAAATAAAGTTAATAGTTCGTCATAGGATGTGACACTCGCATCATATTCAACTTCAATTGCTTCGGCGTGACCGGTGTTTCCCAGCTTTACAGTTTCATATGTGGGATATTCAGTTTTGCCGCCAGTATAACCGACCCGCGTACCAACCACACCTTTTGCGTTACGTATAATTTCTTCTACACCCCAGAAGCAACCGGCAGAGAAGACCGCGCGTTCAATATTTTTACTCTTTTTCTCGAAGAGCTTGAGATATCCAACATAGCCTTCATCCTTCATTTTGTTGACTGGGACGAAACGCATTGCCGAAGAATTCATGCAGAAACGTTTTCCGCCCCTGTCTTTCGGACCGTCATCAAACACGTGTCCTAAATGAGAATCACCCATTTTTGAGCGAACTTCAGTGCGCACAGAAAATAACTTTATATCCTTTCTAAATTTTACACTTCCGTCATCAATGGGTTTTGTAAAACTCGGCCATCCCGTTCCAGAATCATATTTATCAAGCGAACTAAAGAGCGGCTCACCCGAAACGATATCAACATAAATACCATCTTCATGATTGTCCCAATATTTATTTTGGAAGGCGGGCTCAGTGCCTTCCTTTTGAGTAACTTGGTACTCCTGCTCGCTAAGTATTTTTTTTAGGTCCTTGCCCATGTGATTGGTTTTCCAATATTGAGTCATGCCTCCTCCTTCTCCGGCGGGGGAAACTGTAGAAACTAAACCTGATAGCAAAAAAATTAAAGTACAAGTTTTCACGTCTAAAACTCCCTTAAACTAGTATACGTTACCTAAAAAAATTTGGATGTCGGCAAAGTAAGAAATTCTTTACAAAGACTAGACTTCCGTCGAAATCTAATAAAATCCAATAAGTTCAATGGCATAGGATGATGCCAAAAAAGCAGCAGTGGGTCAACTTATGGACAAAAAGCTAAACGGACTCAGAATTGCTGATATGATCGACCACGAAACGGGGGGTTTTTAATGTTAGATTTAGCACAATGTAACTTTGATTTTAGAGGTTTTAGCCCTGATCAAGAGTTTTTAGCGTTTTTGAAAACGGTCGCAGAACAAATTCAAGTCCTATCTCCCAACGAGTCTTTTATAAACATTGAAATCAATAGAAAGAACAGCTTTTATGTTGGCTTCATTAATGTCAATTCAGCGCCCGCACGTTTTTGCGCTGCTGATAATGAAGATGACCCCAAATTATTAGTATTAAAACTTGCCAGCCAAATTCAGCGACAGATTAAAAACTGGAAGCGCTTTCGTTTTTCAAAGCCTTACAGCGAGGCTGACGTGCAGGCAATTTAAAGCTTTCGAAGTAACCAAAAAATAACTGACAATACGACGCTGACCAAAATGCTTGTCGCGAGTGGAAAATAAAATTTGAAATTTTCCTTTTCGATTGCGATGTCACCGGGTAAGCGGCCAAGAAAGCGTAAAAAGGACAATCGTTCGCCACTCCAAAGAATTATTCCTATCACTGTAATTACGATTCCAGAGATGACGAGAATCTTACCGATTGGTTGTAAGTCGGTCATGGGGTGAAAATCTCCTTTACGGATTTAGGTTTAGGAATTTTGATGTCAAACCAAAACTGTAACTCCTCGTCAATACCAACTCCATGCATATAGTTATAAAGAGCTTTCTTAAGTCCTTTGCCAAGAGCGTCATGATTGGTTCCTGTGGGGTCATGAAAGGGAATCGTGTTTACTGCAAAGACTCCACTTTTTGGTTTCGGCGGGGGAAAAAGTATGAGGTTAAACTTCTCAGGATTCTTTCCAATTGGGCTATGAATAGTACATACGAAGCGATGCCAGAAGGCGGAGTCGATGCATTGGTTCTTGAAAAGATTGCGGACAACTTCGAGACTATCGATGGTTTCCTGAGTAGTTTGAGTTGGAAAGCCATACATTAAATAGGCGTGTACAAATATCCCAGAGTTGCGAAAAGCTTTCGTAACTTCTGTGACCTGAGGTAGATTGACTCCTTTGTTGATGAGTTTTAGTAGTCGAGGACTTGCAACCTCGAGCCCCCCACTGACGGCCACACACCCCGAGTCAGCGAGTAGGTCCGTAACGTCAGGAGTGAAGAAAGAATCAAAGCGAATATTTCCCCACCAACTGAAGGTGAGTCGGCGTTTAATAATTTCAGTTGCCATTGCCTTAAGGAGAGCCGGTGGTGCGGCTTCATCGACGAAATGAAAACCTGTTGAACCTGTCTCTTCCGCTAGTCGCTCCATCATATCAACAATCTCTTCAGACTTGAGCGGTTCAAAGCGCTCAATGTAGTCGAGAGTGACGTCACAGAAAGTACATTTTTTCCAATAACAACCATGGGCAAGAATTATTTTATTCCATTTAAAGTCGGACCAAAAGCGATGCATGCGATTAGGCATTTCGATCATAGAAAAGTACTTTTTGTTGTCGAGGCCAATGAAGGTAGGGTAAGCATAATCGCGAAAATTTTTTGGATCTCTCTGTTCATGTTTAACGATTTCTTTTGTTTCTTCACTGAGGTGCCAGGTCTTTGAGAGTGGCTGCCCTTTGATTAATTTTTCGAGGGCAATTTCGCCATCGTCAAATACGATATAGTCGGTAAATTCAAAAATTCTCTTATCAGAAAGCTCCCGTAACTCGGTATTTATAAATCCACCACCAATCACTATTTTTGTATTGGGTGCAAAAGTTTTAACAATTCGCGCCGCATGTAGAGCGCCTAAGAAGTTTCCCGGAAATGGAATTGTAAAACCAATGAGTTCGGGTTTAATTTCATCGAGGTAACTTTGGACAATGGGACTAAGAATTTTAGTTATTAGCACCGATGGGTATTTTGTGCGCTCGTAAAGAGAATCAAAACTAGTTTGGGACGAAGCCAACTGTTCGCCATATCTAGAAAACTGAAAGTTCTCGTCGACATCTTTTTGAATTACATCGGCAATATCATCCAGGTAAAGGGAGGCAATGTATTTAGCTTTGTCGTTCACTCCAAGGGCACCAAAGTTTACTAATAAGCTCTCGTGCTGGCTCAAGGGTAAAAACCGGGGGCCTTCCGGAAGTAATTTTCTCTCTGCGATGCGAAGAGCGAGAGACGGGTCGTTACCTTGCAAGAAGTTAATGACGCTCTCTATTGTGGTCTGATAGTCGTCGAATGCTCCTAGGAAAAACTTTGTGGAATCCGTTTTAGCAACATTAATTTCTTTTCTTATTATGTCGAGACCATCTTTTGAAAAAACTTTGAGTAAAAATTCTAGACTAAGATCTCTTTGCTCGACGGGAAGGCCTTGTTTTTTAAGGTACCCTGTTAAATAGGCAGTTGCCGGGTAAGGAGAATTCATTTGAATGAGAGGCGGCGTAATCAGGAGTGTTTGCATAGGAGATTCTATATCACAAGGGTTTGCGCTCGTCATGAGAACGGGATATAGATGTTGTAAAGATTTCTTAGTATTGGGGGATCAATGAAGGTAAGTTGCAATTGGGTTGAACGTATGAAGTTTGAGGCCGTCTCCGATGGCCATAACGTTGTTATGGACGCTAAATCTCCACTGGGTAATGATGGTGCACCCTCTCCAAAATCGATGGTTTTAGTCGCGATTTGCGGATGCACAGCTATGGATGTGATCGCATTAATGAAGAAATACAAACAAGAGGTCTCTAAATTTACCTTGGATTCTGAGGCAGAAATGGTTGAGAAAAAAATGCCAAAGATTTTTTCTCGCGTTCGACTGGCCTATCGCCTGGAAGGAAAAATTGAAAAAAATAAATTAATCGAAGCTGTGCGCTTGTCGCAGAGCAAATTTTGTTCTGTAAGCGCCATGATTGCGCGTGTTTGTCCGATTGAATATTCAATCTATTTAAATGGTGAGATGATAGGCGAAGGTCGGGCTAACTTCCCCTCCTAAGATTCAGGTCCAGTTGGAATTTCATTCTTTACCTCCGATAATATATAGATATCAAGGAGGCCACGAATGGGCAAAAAGACCGACAAGTTTCGCAAAAACCAAGAAAATTTAATCAAGTTACTTGGCGATTTATCACAATATATGATCGTAGAAAATTTGATGAAGGAGCCACAGAACGCAGTTCGTGCAGTTGGTAAACTTTCAGGTGCATTGAAAATGTATTGGGCCCATTCTGATAAAACTCTATATCCCGATATGTTAAAAAATAATAAAACCAAAACTGTTGCAGAAACGTTTATGAAATCTTGCAATCCACTGAAGATGGATTTTGACCGTTACTATGCAAAATGGATGATGGTTAAAAATATTCAGTCCGACAACAAAGGATTTTTAGCTGAGACAAAAAAAATGATCGAGTCTTTGGAGAAACGTTTCGAAGTAGAAGCAAACGAATTGTTTAGCGTCGCCGATAAGCACGCTGCCTAGTTTAAAACGAGATTTTTCGCGTTCCTTGAAACAACAGGTCATTGATTGCGCGCGTTGTTGTCAGGATTTTTTTTCAATTGGGATTTATTTGCTCAGTAACAAACGATAGAATTTTTCAATGTACTCTGAAGAAGCAATATTTTCATATCTTTCTAACTACGCTTATCAACCTCTGATGACTTACGCGATCATCATTGTAATGATGGTTCTTAGTGCTTTTGGGTTACCTATTCCCGAAGAGGTCACGATAATAACTGTCGCCGTTTTATCTCACATGGGTGCTAACCCTGATTTGTTTCCTCCGCCTTATCCGGGCGCTCCTACAATCAACCCTTGGATTGCTTCTTTGGTTTGTGTCGCCGCAGTTTTATTCAGTGACATCGTGGTTTACAGTATTGGACATCGAAGCGGTAAGATGCTCGAAAAGAGCCCGCGCTTTGAGAAAATATTTAAAAATGGAAAAATGAATAAAATCCAAAACATCACTCACCGCTATGGAGTGTGGGCTGTGTTCTTTTTTAGATTTATGCCAGGCGTGAGATTTCCAGGACATTTATTTTGCGGAATGATGGATCTAAAACTTTGGAAGTTCATTTTAATGGATTTATTTGCCGCTTTGGTGAGTATTCCTACCCAACTCGTTCTTGTTTCTGTGTATGGCCGAGACATTCTTGCGACACTATATAGATTTAAGGTTTTTGTCATTTGGGGCGTTGGATTATTCCTTCTATTTATGATAACCAAGAAGGTGTGGGCATGGTGGTTCTCGCGAGCTACGGCCTAGGCTGCGGATTTTGTTTTGACTTCTATGGGATTAGATTTTGGGATTGTAATAACAAAACAAGTATTTTTTGCCTTTGTATTTAGGTAAATTTTTCCGCCGTGTGCGGCTACCAGACTATTAGTAATACTCAGCCCTAGGCCGCTGGCTTGTCCTACGTCTTTTGTTGTAAAGAAAGGATCATACATTTTTTTGGCGATATCCTCGTCGATACCCTTGCCAGAATCGGTGACGTGAATTTCAATTTGATCCTCGACCCCATAGACATCAATCTGGACCCATTTTTCATTGAGTTTTGATACCGCTTCGAATGAGTTATTTAGCAAATTAAAAATGCCTTGAATCAGTTGGACTGGACGGCAATTAACAAATAGCTCAGGGGAAATTTCTGAAAAGTTTACCTTGATATTGTGATTGCGAAAACGCGCACGGTGAAATTCCAGAGCGCTTGTGACTATGACTTTGACCTGCTCGTGGCGAAAGGCCTCATTTTCTCCGTCACGCGCAAAGGAGCGGAGCTTATGCACGACTTTTGCGATTCTCTCGGAGGTCTCTATTATTTTTCCAGCTGCGTGAACGACTTTGTCATCACTCAGTTGCTTTCTCTGAATCATTGAGGTCATTTGGGAGGCGTAGCCTTGTATTATAGTAAGAGGATTATTGATTTCATGAGCTATGCCCGCACCCATTTCGCTGAGAGAAGCTAAACGAGAGTGATAGATGCTCATGATTCTTTGATTTTCGCCTTTTGTCCGGAAATATTTTTTTAAAAAAGTTATAGTGATTCCCAGAGTGCAAAAAAGTATTGTGCCGAAAGCCATTCCGTTCCTCAACTCATTTTGAAGGCCATGAGAGATGTTATTAATCACAAATAAGCAGACGACTGAATAGGCGAGGGTGGCCTTCCAGGTTGACAGATGTCCCAGGACTAAAACCGGTAAGATAAGGTAAGGGATGCAAGCGATGAGAATCTCGATTCTTGGATCGGCTTTTGTCGCTGAATAGACACCCACGATTAGAGTCGTCACTAAGAGTGAATTAGCCAATCTTAACCAACCGGTCCGGCTCAAGACGTATACGACAATGTATAGAGATGTGGTGATCAGATAGAGACCAGTTAAGTTCTTATATTTGTCGGTGAAACTTATCTTTATTAGAAAAGGAATTTGAGATAGCAAACAGATAAATGAGACAATTGTGAAAGTTATGTTTAAATTTCTCGTTTTTTCGTCACTTTTAAAATAGAGAGGTTCGAACAGAACCTTAAAAATTTTCGCTAAAATATTTCGAAATTCCCACTGCATATCCACCATTTATCGGAAGCTCTGGAGACAAAGTGGATATGTCGGAAGGCCTAATGCTTTAGTCTAGGTATTTTAGATAACGTTTTAATATATTTGAAGCTGACGCGTAACTAACTAAAGTTACTAGGTTGGCAAAAAAGAAAAAATTTGATTTTGCTTCTATCACCCTTGATAAAAATAAAAATGTGGGTTCTGCTAAGGCTTCATGACATTAGAAGGAGAAAATAAAATGAGAAATTTAATTGGATTACTTATTTTTCTAATTTCGAGCTCAACTCTAGCCAATTCATGGAACGGAAAAATTTTCCGAGTTTCTGACAGAGCTGAGGTTAGTTATAATGATTTTGTACGCGATGTAAGCGATCATCGGTACGTCATTATTGGCGAGAATCATATGACGACAGAAGTTCAAGATGCCGAGGCAAGAACAATTAATGACGTCATAAACTTTAAAAAAGAAAATTTTGTTTTTGCTTGGGAGTTTTTGGCTTACAGCCAGCAACCGCTCGTCGACCGGCTTTGGGATTCTTTTGTGAGTGGAAAATTAACCGGTGAAGAGTTTATTAAAGCTACGTTATATAATCCCGCAAACAATACTTATATTCCGATATTAAAAACAGTAGCCGAAAATGGTGGAGAGCTAATTGGAATTAATCTTACCCGAGAAGAAAAAGCTCCAGTTACTAAAGGCGGAATTAAAGCTGCCGATCCAAAGATAGTCCCCAGTGGTTATGAGATTGGCGGTGCCGATTACTATAAACGCTTTCAAGAATCAATGGATGGTCATACTACCCCTGATAAAATTTCGAACTATTTCGATGCTCAGTGCCTTACAGATGACGTTATGGCCAACGAATTATCAAGAATTTCTGCAGATAAGGTGTTTGTTATTGCGGGGCATTTTCACACTGATTATTTTGATGGTTTCGTGAGTCGTGCCAACGTAAGGATCCCCAATCAAAGTAAGATCGTTATACGCATCTTGGATGCATCTAAATTCAAAGAAGAGGAGCTCATGGAACAGCTCGTTCACGTCAAGTACGGTAATGTCGCTGACTATGCGTACTTTGTGAAAGAACCTATTGCGGCTAATCAGAAATAGTACTAAAACTTAAGTTATGAGCAATTACCTTGACTTAGACGGAATCGAATTTGTTGAATTTGCTTCGCCAAAACCAGAAGCTTTAGAAAAACTTTTTTTGGAATTTGGGTTTTCGAAAACTAAAAAGCATAAAACCAAGGATATTTCTTATTTTTGGCAAAATGATATTCATTTCCTTTTAAATAATGAGCCAACCACAATGGCTGAAAAGTTTTATAAAGCGCATGGTCCATCTGTTTGTGCCATGGGTTGGAGAGTGAAAGATGCTAAATCCGCGCTGAAGACCGCTGTCGAGCGTGGGGCCAAGGAATGTAAAACAGGTGATTATCTTGACGTTGATGGCAAACCGGTCCCAGCGATTTGGGGAATTGGAAATTCAGTTATTTATTTGATTGAAAATTATAGTGACAACAAAAGACTCTACGAAAATTTAGGATTTGCTGCCGAGAAAAATCCAATCCACGTAAAGTCTAAGGGATTTCTTTTGATCGATCATCTAACTAACAACGTAGAAAAAGGTGAGATGAAGGGACTTTCGGATTTTTATAAGAATGTTTTTGGATTTACGGAGGTAAGGTATTTTGATATTCGTGGGGTAAAAACGGGATTAACTTCGTTTGCGTTAAAATCTCCATGTGGGAAATTTTGTATTCCAATCAACGAAGGGACAGAAACAAAGTCGCAGATTAATGAATACTTGCGTGAGTACAAAGGCCCTGGGGTTCAACATATAGCATTCTTGACAGAAGATATTTTAGATTCACTAAAAAACCTCGAAGGAAGTTCAATCGAAACTCTTGATATCGACGATCAGTACTATCAAGAGGTTTTTAACAGGGTACCCAATGTCACCGAGGACCACGGTGAAATTCAAAAACGAAATGTATTAGTAGACGGCGACGAGGAGGGGTATTTGCTGCAGATTTTTACTAAGAATATAGTTGGCCCTATTTTCGTAGAGATTATTCAACGTAAAAATCACTACTCATTTGGCGAGGGAAATTTTGGCGCACTCTTTAGGGCGATCGAGCGCGACCAAGAAAAGCGTGGAGTATTGTAGTCTAGGAGCTAGCGGCCGGACGACTTATCCAGTGAGTTGCCGTCGTTAAGTAAATCATCAACTTCTGAGTCCTGATCTGGAACTGCCTTGCCCGGCGCAGAGCCGCCATTTAATATATAGGCAGCATCTAAGCGAGCCTCATCATTTAGGAGCCGAAGTGTATCCCTATAGGGTTTGCAAAGTCTTTGAATCCGTGAACCAAGTTCGTTAAGATTCTTTACCTTTAACTTTAGACCAGAGATCTCGTTAGCGGGCAAATGGACTTTGTTGAGATGGCGTTTGTACATACTTTCTATTTCGCCAACTAAAGGCATCATTTCGGCCGATAAAAAGTCCCGGTCGATGACACACTTTTTTCCCTGGGCATCTTTAGAAGATAACGTTTGAATAGACTCGTCAACCATTTCATCTAAAGTCGACAAACGTTCATTGAGTGATTGATCAGAGTTGCGATTTAAAAAGTTGGAGTAGATTTTTCGGTACTGCAAAAGAGTTTCGTTTAAAGCTGCGCTCTCAATGAAAGTTAAGTGAGGCTTTAATTTTCTAATGACACGTTCGACGTGGTCCTCAGTCGAGTCTTTATTTATCTCTTCCGGTCGTTGTTTTGGAGGCTCTGTGTCTTTAATTTCAGCGTCGGCACAACCTAATAAGTTTAGAAATCCGATGCAGAGGAATCCAAGGACAAGGTTAAAAAAAGCATTGTTATCCATCATATATAACATTTATAAGATAGAAACATGGCCGAATCAATTATACTTAGTAAAAGCCGCCTCAAGCGCGGGTTGCAGTGTACAAAAAGCCTTTATTTTACACTCCATCAAAAACACTTGGAGCCCAAGCCAGGACCTGCGTTGCAAGCGCAGTTCGACGAAGGTCACGAGGTGGGCGTTCTTGCTCGTCAGCAATTGGGTCGTGGGAAAGGTTACTTAATAGATTTAAAGCCATGGGATTTTCATGGATACGTCAGAGAAACGAAGGCTGCGATTGAGCGCGGAGAAGACTTAATTTTTGAAGCATCAGTACAAACTGGCAATTTATTCGCACGAACCGATATTTTAAAAAGAAATACTTCGAGTGGTAAATGGGACATCATGGAAGTGAAAAAATCCACGGATGTAAGGCGGGATCATATCGACGATATGACAATTCAATATCTGATTTCTGGAAAGGCGGGGGTCGCGATCGAAAGGCTTTATGTTGTGCATATTAATCGGGATTGTGTATTTCCAAATCTTGAAGAGCTTTTTGTGATTCGTGACGTGACGGAACAAGTTCTTGAAAATGTAAACTCCATGAAAGGTAGGTTGAACGAGTTATGGAAAATGGCCAAAGTGACTACTGAGCCAGTAAATGACATAGGCCCACATTGTGATTCGCCTTACAAATGTGTTTTTAAGGGTCACTGTTGGCAAAAAATTCCGGCTATGAGTGTTTTTAACATTTATAAGATCGGAGGCAAAAAGTGGGAATATTACAATGAGGGGATTATTTCTATAGATGAGGTAAACCCAGAAGATTTTTCGGGAAACGTTAAACGAATGATCGAGTGTACCAGAAGCAATACGCGTTTTATTGATAGAGAAGGGATTAGAAGTGCCCTGAGTGAATTTGAATTCCCACTTTATTTTTTAGATTTCGAAACTGCTATGTATGCAATTCCTCGCTATCACGGAACACGGCCGTACCAACAACTGCCCTTTCAATATAGTCTGCACGTATGGCGCGCTCCAGAGTCGAGTACGCTTGAGCATTTTGAATTTTTACACACCAATGACTCAGACCCAGGACGACAATTGGCAGAAAAGCTGCTAACCCAGATTGGCCCAGTGGGAAGTTTAGTCGCATATAATAGGAAGTTTGAGATGGAGTGTTTAAATTCCATAGGGAAACGTTTTCCCGACCTAAAAGATAAACTGGAAGACTTTATAAGTAGATTTGTTGATCCGTTGCCAATTTTCCAAAACCATGTTTACGATCCGAAGTTTAAGGGCACCTTCAGCATTAAGACCGTAGCCCCTGCTCTATTAGGAGATCAGGCGAGCTATGAGGGGATGGAAATTGCTGACGGCGAAATGGCTCAAGTAACTTTGCGGAATTTAATTACTGGAAAGTACTCTAACCTAGGGAGATGCACTCGAGAGAATTTACTCGCCTATTGTCGGAAAGACACCCAAGTAATGGTCGACCTTGTAAAGTGGTTATATGCAACTCAGTAGCCATTGCTAAAATGCGTCCTTTTTGTCATAAGTAGCTCGTGGGAAAACTTGCCGAAAACCGATATCCGAGCGTCGCGTTTACCTTAGTGTTATTTGCAACACTGATGGTGTTATTATGCATGAATATCGCAATTAGTAGGGTTGAAAAATCTAATCAACAGACTTTAAGTTTTTTGACAGGGTTAGCGGACGTCAAAGGGGATATTTTATTTCTCGATGCTGCTCTTACTGATCGTGCCGTTCGCTTTGTTCTGACGCGAGACTCCTACTATGATAAAAAATTTCGGGATGGAGCCCGACAGCTTGACGACGTACTGAATAACTTGCGTAAAAGTGAAATTTCGTTGATCCGGCGTAGCGCAATCAGCATTGCCGAGTCTAATAGAAAAATGGTGGAATTTGAGGAAAGAGCAATAGCTCTTGCAAAAAAGGGACGCCAAGTCGAAGCTTATAAAATTTTGCAGAGTGAGCAGTACCGAATATTTAAATCTGAATATTCTGTTGGTGCAAATGGGTTGGCGACCTTTATAGAGTCTGAAATTAAGACTACGATTGACGAGAGTTCAAAAAAGGGGAATTGGAGGACATTGGTAGTGACTTTTGTCATGCTGGCGCTTGTTGCCGTGTGGGCTTGGTTTCTTTCTATTTTTGATGTGTGGAAGAGGCGGATTGAAGGTTTAAATCAAGAGCTTGATAAGCGCGTCGAAGAGAGAACAAAGGAACTTGATGAGGAACGACAACTTCGTCTGATGAATGCAAAACTTGCGGCTGTGGGAGAGCTTGCCGCTAATATTGCCCACGAAGTAAATAATCCACTGCAGATTATTTCTTTACGCGCCCAGCAGGTTTTAGATATCGCTGAGGAGACTGCAGATGGTGGTTTAAAAAGCTTGGGTGATAGTCTGGTGAAGACTACGAAGCGTCTAGGAAAAATTACGAATGGCCTGCGCTCCCTTTCACGTGACGGGACGTCAGAAAGCATAACTAACGTCGCGGTAGAAAAATTTTTAGTGGATATCATTGAAGTGTTCGAACCCCGCTTTGTTTCTCAGGAAATTCACTTTGAAAAAGTAAATAGGGCAGGAGAAAAAACTGTTTATTTACGGCCGACCCAAATTTCTCAAGTCCTCATGAATCTAATCAACAATGCCATTGATGCCGTTGCCAGAGTGAAGTCTAAAGAAATTATTTTGGGTGCCGACATTGTTCCCGGTGGAGTTGAGTTTTTTGTCCTCGACAATGGCAGCGGGGTTTCTTCTGAAAATGAGAGCCGAATCATGGAACCATTTTTTACGACAAAGCCATTTGGTGAAGGTACGGGTTTGGGATTAAGTATTTCAAAAGACCTTGTGGACAATCATCGTGGTAAAATAACTTATGCAAGAAAAAACGATATGACAGAGTTTCGAGTTTTTTTGCCCCAGAACTTCAAGTCCAAAGGGTATCGTCTTCACGCGGAAGTGTAGTTATTTCGTGATTGAGCTGGGCTATAAATAACTCCATAAATTTCATTCGTTCTTTAGCCTCACACAAAGCCATTTCGGTGTTCATAAGGGCTGGAAGCTTAAAAAGCTTTTTGTAAACATGATCGATCGTAAAGGTCTGATCATCGAGTACCCTCTCTTTTGCAAAAGGGTCTTCGGCATGATAATATACCCGACGCATAAGGCATCCACAGGTTACCATTCTCATAATTCCAACTGCTCCTAAGGCGTCGAGGCGGTCAGCATCTTGAAGAATTGCGGATTCGAGTGAAGAGGGTTTTTTGCCTAAAGAAAAACTATGTTCGATGATCACATCACAGATTTTTTTTCGTTCCTCACTTAAATAATTGTGATTAAGTAAAACTCGATCAGCTGCTACAGCCGACATAGAGCTAGCTTTAGCGCGGTGGGGATGATCTTTACTTAAGTTCACGAGATCGTGTAGTAAGGCGGCAGGTAGGAGTATGCGGAGGTTTACCCCTTCTTTCTGACCAATTCTTAAAGCCCATTTGTAAACACGAGAAATGTGCAAGAAATCATGCGAGGGGTCTTTGCTTCCCGTGGTTTGCTCGTGTACAAAATTTAAAAGATTTTCTAATCGTCCTTCCATGTCGAACCTTCCGCGGGAATACTCGCCCGAAGGAAGAAATTCGTCAAATTCAATTCTAAATAAATTTGGCATTTTGATTGCTGTGAACTGGGAGTACCAGAGTTTGGGAGAACTCTTCCCGGGGGGGGAACAATGCAATTCGATTTAATTATTCGGACACTGACAAAAACTGCTATCACCATGTTATTTTTACTAGCAACGGCGGTTTCGCAGTCGGCCGAAACCGAAAAGGTAGACTTCAATTTTGCTACACCGAACGGCGCTGAAACAATACGTACCGAGACAAAGGTTGTCGAAGCGGGAGATCAAAAGGTCACCGAAAGTGGTCTCATTTACGTAACCCCAGAGGTGCTTAAAAACTCAAGTGTCGAGATTGGTGGAGGACAGTTTGCTCCGCTTAAAAAAGATAATGAGACTTTGGGCTTTTTTACGAAAGCTCGTTGGGTAAAGAGTTTCACCTCCCATCAAAAAGCTTACGTTACCACAATTAGTGTTTTAGCAACGGGGCTATCTATAGTTGTAGGACAGATTTTTGCGGAAGGGCAGTTTTCTTTAAACAAACTCGCTGCAATCCCGCTCGTTATGGCGTTTTCCTTTGCCTACCGTTATTTTTATAACGACGTGATTACGATGTTTAATTATAAGAGTAGGACCCCAAAACAATTTTTGCAGGCCAGAGAACTAGCGAAACAATATTTAGAAACCGGAGTTCGTCCTGCGGAATTAAAAGATGCTGGCGCTGTCGAGCAGTTGACGAAGATGTATTTGATGGAAGTCGCGTTTATGGGCCTAACAGGCGTTGGTGGTGGAGACGGTGAACCGGCAAGCAAAAGTCTTGCATTTATTCTTACGAGTATTGCTTACACAATGACGACGACCTACGACATAATTATTGCAAAAAAGCGCGATGCAATGATTGCTAAAAATCCTGAGCTTGTCGGAAAATATAAGTTGCGGGCGAACTTTGCTTCAATCGGTGCGGCTTTTATTGATAATATTGCCATGATGGATGCTAAGACGGGTGGAGTTTTTGGTTCGATCGTTATTTGGACCGGTGCCGTTGCTCTGAATGTCTATCATTTTGGTTGGGAAAAGCTACAGGGTTTTTTTGGGGTTGTACCAGTCTCGACACGCTCCAGTTGTGCGGCTTTGTTTTAGGGGGCGGCCTATTTAAAGCGAGATCCTAAATAACCGGTCTAAAGTCTTGCAGTCAAATTAGTTAAACTACCTATTTGTAACGAAATAAAGCTATTCTAACCAAAGGGGGATTTTTATGATGTCAACGATAGCTCGCCTTCTTCTAGGGTTTGTTTTCTTAGGATCTGGAGTTGCTTTTTTCTTCACAACGCCACCTCCTTTGGAAGGTGCGATGGCTGACTTTTTTAAGGGTATGGCTGCAACGGGATATTTTTTCTACCTGTTAAAGGGCACCGAAATCGCATTTGGATTTTTGTTGATGTTGGGAATGTTTGTTCCCTTGGCTCTTGTCGTATTGGCTCCGGTCATTCTTAATATTTTTTTAGTACATGCCTTTATGGCTCCCGAAGGTTTAGCGCTAGCGGTCGTTATTGGAGCTTTAGAAATATATTTGGCATTCTTTTCGAAATATAGCGGCCCGATTAAACAATTATTTAGAAGTTAATGATTCACTACTAAATTCAAATGACTCCAGAGTTGGTTGGAGTTCGATTTAGCATCGCCAGAGAGTGGGACGACTTCGTACTTTCCATCGAGAAAGACGATCGAAAAAACCTCCGTCCCATCAGCTTTCTCGGCTTTAGAGGTAACGATATGTTTTATAAAATCCCTTGTCATACGAAGTTCAGTTTTTGTTTCAGAGCTGATATTATTTCTTAAAACCTGATGTTCGATTCCAAACAAAATCATATTTTCAACCATAGTCCAACTGACGTACCCGTGATATTTTTTATTATCAAACTGTTCTTTGAGTTTAGAGGTTGCATACCTTGCATCGGCAACAGGAACTCCAACGGGAGTCGCAAGATGACGAAGATGACTGTTAATGTCTCGAAGATACGATTCGGATGGTTCGCCAAAGGCTAAAACGAAACTATCGTCTGAATGTATAATCGGGACCGGCTTGCCACGTTCGTCAATTGAGACGCCAGGGAAAGATATTTCATCGGTATGAATTTCGAAAAGAGGTATTACTTTTGAGTTCCAAACTTGAAAACGACGAGCAAGTTCGGTTTTTTGCTCTTCATTAAAAAACAAATCCAATTCGGACATTGCCCTCAATGCACCTGGTACAAGGGCGGCATTGACATCAAAAGGATACTTACCACCACCAAGACCGTTCTCACTATCTCGCCAGTTGCCGACTGGCTCACCGGGGTTCAGACTCACAAGGTTTTTATAGACCGGCTTATCGGCAAACGCCTTTGTTTTTTTCAAAATATAATTGAAAAGATCATTTAGAAGCTTCTTTTGACCGATATTACGGGCCTCTTTGCGATCTACGAAATCTTTTAGGCGTTCAGGGTATATTTTCGCATATTTCGCAAAAGCGATTGCGAAGGCGAACTCACCATCAATCATCTTGTAGTCTTCAATGGGTTTCGAAATACCTCTATAAGGTAAACCCTTACTCTTACGGTCCCAGGAAGCATAATCTCCTTCGCTTTGCTCGTGCGAGATAAGACCGCTTTCAGAGTCCATACTACTTAAAACGGCCGTGAGAATACTTTCAATAGCTTCGGGCTTCATTAAGTCCATAAGCATATAGAGAGAGTAAATAGAATCGCGTCCAAACTTAGAAAAATAGCGAGGAGAACCGGCCATTAATTTTTCCTTACACACCAGAAAGGCAAATTCATCCAATTTTTTGTGGCTAATTTTTTTAAGTGCCTCGTCTTTAAAGACTTCGCTGACTAAGACCGGCGTAATTGGAGGTTCGCCGGTTAGTGCACGAATCTTTAAGGTCACTTCTGATGTCGACGTAAAATCGTAGCTTTCGCCACGTTGGGTGATTTGCGTATTTTTGATAGGCTCAATCTCCAAAATATAACTGGCAAGTTCATTTAAACTCGGGCGAGAAATTTGAATTTTTCCGTTTACATATTCGACTTTGTTTTGATGGACTTCTAAAGGGACTTTTTGATTTATTTCCCTGTCGCGTATAAAGCGCATAGAACCCAATACATGATCCTCGAGGGAAAGTTTTTTTGTGGCTGATTTTATAATAAATTCGACACCGTTAAGGCCATCATGGCCATAGAGTCCATTTTTTGGACTGGCCTCTCGTCGAATTGGGACGGGTTCCGAGGACTCTAACTTTGACGGGCTAGTTGACTTAAACCAAGCTCCGACGCCGGAGTTACCTGCTGGAAAGGCAACGAAAAAATATGGTTCTTCGTTTTGCGTGTAGTCAAGATAAACCAGAGCCGCAGTTTTCTCTTTACGTATCGAGTGCTCTTCAATTCCTTTAGCGACTTCTTTAAAATAGAGATCAGTGGGGCGAGTGACAAAGGAGCGTAAAAGCGCTCGACATCCGTCAAGAGAATAGCCAATCTGTCCCGCCAAAAGCAATGCAATGAGTATCCCGGAAGCCTTTGTTTTCACAAAATATTTAGAGAGCAAGGGCAGGGCCAGATTTTATGAATTTTTATAGGTCAATGTTGTTGTCAACAACACAACCGTATTTAGATGCGATTAATGATTTCATAGAGTATCTCCTAGTTTCCGATGGGATGCCATACTGTTTTATATTCCACAAAGTCCAGAAGGTTTTCAAGGGTCATTATTTTTTTTGTCGGTCCAACAAAACGCTTCATATTTTCAACGGCGAGTGTCTTGAATTCAGAAATTCTCTTTTGGTCGGTGCCACGATAACAAAGCGATTGAATTTCCATGTGAGAACCAAAGGGATTTGCGAGTTCTTCAATGTTTCCGCTCAGTAAATTGATAACACCCTTCGGAAGGTCAGAGGTTGCTAATACCTCTGAAAGAGCCGCAAGAATCGGTGAGCTGCCCTCTGGCAACAGCACCACAGCTGAGTTTCCTCCGGCGACAATTGCAGCAATGTCAGAGACTATTTTTGCGAAATCAAACTTGTCGTCGCAGATCAACGCGATTACTCCAGTTGCCTCAGGTATAGTAAAGTTATGGTGAGGACCATTTACGGGGTTTACTGCGCCAATGACTTGTTGGTATTTATCACACCATCCCGCATAATAAACGAAACTATCAATAGCGCCATCAATTTCCCCTTTAACATCAGTACTACTGATACCAATAACTTTCTCGAGTATTTCGGCGAACTCAAGTCGTTTGCCTTCCGCCATCTCAGCCATGCGGTAAAGTATTTGACCGCGGTTATAGGCGCTTCTTTCTGCCCAGGACTTTTGCGCGTCTCTCGCGGCTGTTACCGCGGTCCGAATATCTTTACGTGAAGCCAAGCAAAGATTTGCATAAACTTTTTTCGTGCCAGCATAGTAGCAGGGAAAACTTCGGCCAGATTCTGTTCGTGGAAATTCTCCGCCAATAAAAAGTTTTATAGTTTTCGGAATTGCAAGATCAGAAGATAAGCCAGCCATTATTGAACCTCCAAGTAAGGAAGGAGACCATGTCGGCCTCCTTCGCGGCCCCAACCACTTTCGAAATAACCACCAAACGGTGAGGTTGGGTCAAATTTATTGTACGTGTTTGCCCAAATGACTCCGGCTTTTAGTTGGCCAGCGACTTGGTGAATTTTACTACCTTTTTCGCTCCACACGCCGGCAGCAAGTCCATACGGAGTGTCATTTGCCTTTGAGACTGCTTCAGCAGGAGTCCGGAAAGTTGAGATTGCGAGAACGGGACCAAAAATTTCGACACGTGCGACAGTGTTGGCACTCGCCACACCGCTAAAAAAACAGGGCTTATGAAAATTTCCTTTTGTTGGAAGAGCCACGTTCTCGGGCTCAAAATACTCTCCTCCTTCTGCCTTTCCTATCTCGACAAGTTTTTGAATTTTTGTAAGTTCTGTAGTTGAGTTGATGGCGCCAATGTCCGTGTTTTTATCAAGTGGATTGCCAATACGAAGTTGACGCATGCGAGCCTTCAACTTCTCAACAATCGTTTTTGCAATACTCTCTTCAACAAGTAAACGTGAACCTGCGCAGCAAACATGCCCTTGGTTAAAGAAGATGCCGTTGACAATCCCTTCAACTGCTTGGTCGATGGCGGCGTCTTCGAAAATAATATGGGCAGATTTTCCACCGAGCTCTAAGGTTAACTTTTTATTTGTGTTTGCAACGGCAAGAGCAATTTTCTTTCCAACTTCCGTTGAACCAGTAAACGCGATTTTGTTGATATCTTTGTGGGAAACCAAGGCCGCGCCAGTATCTCCTGCCCCTGTAACAACATTTACAACTCCCGGAGGAAGGCCAGCTTCATCGAGAATTTCGCAAAGTTTTAAAGCGGTGAGTGGTGTAGTCTCTGCAGGCTTCAGTACGACGGTGTTACCACATGCCAACGCCGGAGCAATTTTCCATGCAGCCATGAGAAGTGGAAAGTTCCAGGGAATGACTTGGCCAACAACTCCCACAGGAGAAGTTTTTTTTCCAGGAAAAACATAATCTAATTTATCGGCCCAACCGGCGTAATAGAAAAAGTGGGCGGCAACAAGCGGAATATCTACGTCTCTTGTTTCTTTAATGGGTTTTCCGTTATCAAGTGTTTCAAGGACTGCAAGCTCTCTGGCTCTTTCTTGAATGATTCTGGCAATACGGTAAAGGTAGCGTCCACGTTCTTTGCCAGAAAGTTTTGACCAATTTGATAGCGCCGCTTTTGCGCTGTAAACGGCTTTTTCGACATCAGCTTCGTTACCTTCGGCGACTTCGGCTAACACATCATTTGTTGCGGGGTTTATAGTTGTAAAATATTTTTTGCTTTCAGGGGCAACCCATTTTCCATTAATAAATAAATCATTTTTCAAATTTATTTTTACAACTTTGGTCGATTCTAAGCTTGGCGCATAATCAAACTCAAAACTATTGACAGCAGGCTTATTGTCTTTCGGAGTTACCTTTAATTTATTAGTTTGCATATCCAACATTTAACTTCTCCTTAATCGAGCGAGAACGCTTTGTCGTAAAAGTAGCGACCGGTATACTCTTTATAAATTTGTTTTAAAAGATCGTTTAATAAAACACTTGCACCAAATCTGAAAAGATCTGGGGTCATCCACGCGCTACCAAGTGTTTCATGTAACATAGAAAGATATTGCAGCGCTTGTTTTGCGGTACGAATTCCACCGGCCGGTTTCATTCCTATTTTTATACCCGTTTTATTATGATGATCGGCGATAGCCTGCAGCATTACGAGAGTTACCGGAAGGGTTGCAGCCGGCTGAACTTTTCCCGTACTTGTCTTTATAAAGTCTCCGCCAGCGGATATAGCGATATCACTTGCCAAACGAACTTTATCAAGAGTTCCGAGTTCGCCTGTTTCCAAAATCACCTTCAAATGGGCTTTGCCGCAAGCTTCCTTGGTTGCGGCGATTTCGTCAAAAACTTGCTGATAGTTACCTGATAAAAAAGCTCCGCGATTAATTACCATATCAATTTCAGTAGCGCCGGCGTCAACTGCGACCTTTACGTCCAAGAGTTTTGTATTCAATGGAACCTGTCCACTTGGGAATGAAGTTGCAACCGAGGCGATCTGAATTTTCGTTCCCCTCAAGGCCTTCAAGGCTGTTGCAACCATGCTTGGGTAAACACAAACCGCTGCAACGCTCGGGAGATCACGAAAATTCGGTGCTTTACTCATTTCACTAAAAAGCATTGGTGGGGCAGGGTGAATTGCTTTCGCACACATCTGATTGACCTTACCGACAGTATCAGACCCCTCAAGTGTAGTGAGATCTACCATCTCGAGTGCCAGATAAAGTAATTTTAATTTTGATTCTTTTTTAATACTTCTTTTGGTGAAGAAGTTCGCGCGTTCACTGGCGCCGACTTCATCCACGCGAGGCGAGCTAAATTGCATTTGTGTCTCCCTGGAAAGAATGCATAATTTCTTACCACAGGGAGACGATTTAGAGCAAAAACTGAGCTATTGGCCGAGAGCGTTAATTTTAGGAAGCGTACCTGGTGGAATTTTCAAAGCTATTTTTAAAAAAGTAAATATCTCGCTAACAGTTTTCGAAATGGAATTAATTCTGGCGACGTCGACTTATCAATTTTTTCGCCGTTGATTTCAATTTCTGCTGTGGTTTTACCGTCAACAGTCGTTGTAGTTCCAACTATCTGGACGAGACCAAAAGGCATTTGCACCCCAAGGCCGGTGCGAATCTTTCCATTTTTACCATCTTCGGTCGATTGAATAGTTCCAAAGATATAGTATGGAAGTTCACCGTAAGCTTTGGAGCTGATTTTTCCGGTTCCTTCTGCAGCTGCGTTTCGCCCGGCAATTCTAGATTCGGCATCGAGGGTTATTCCGACAACATCATTCAGCATTTTATAGACATCTGTTAGTGCCAAATATTTTTGTGAAACAATCGCTTTCGTTTCTGTGGCTTCGATATGTTGAAAATAATTTACAGGGCATCCAGAGCTCGCAATCGATTCTTCAACAATATAAGTATCGCCAGTTTTCTTGGGCACCTTTTCGTATTTACAGCCTGCACCTAACAGCAGTTCATACATTTTCATTTCGGTTTCGTCAGTCGACTTGTCCTTTGGATACCCAAGCCTCATGTAAGCATTTTGGGCACGTCCATGCGAACCAAGAAGAAGCACAAAACTTGCTTTCTGCTCACTAGAAAGGGGAGTAGTGACCACTTTGCCCTGGCCAAAACTATGGCCACCTCCGCCGCCACCGCTGTTACAGCCTAACAAACCTAAAAATACAAATACGAGTACTAAAAGCCTCATAAAATCCTCCATAATATTTGTTACTTAAATGCTAGAAATCTGGGAATGATTCTGTCAAACACATAATCCTCAAAGGAACGCGGCCCTTTGGGCCACGGTCCAAAGAGGAGATAAATTAAACGCCACGGCTGGATGGAGAGTCCAGGAAGCGGCGGGTAGCCTGCGAGTTTAATATCGCCGATGGGGTGTGTACTCGCATCAATTTGTCGTAGGCGTGACAGTCAACCCGAATTAGTTGGATCAACTGCGGACGAAACGGCGACATTAGAAGGATTTCTCCTTCGAGCTGTTTTCTACTTTTATTTTTAAAAATATAGTTTTTATCTAAAGAGGCATCGTCGAAATTCTGCCAGCCTTGTATTATTAGAATTATTTCTTGAGCTGCCAAATAAATAGGATTGATTTGGATGGAGTCTTTTTTTATCAGATTCATCGACGTTAAAAAAAACAACAAGGTGAGAATGTTTTTGACAATGTCTTTCACGGATCTTTAACAAAGCAACATCCATGCCGTTCTTATTTTTAATTTTTATCGATTTGATTTTTTTTTGGAGGTTATTTGCCCTCTGACGTTTGTGCAGTTAGGGCAAAAGGAGTAATGCAGAGATGGCGGCGCTAAAATGCTTAAGTGTGTGGCCGTTAGTAATTTTCAATGTCTCTAGGGTCTGCAGATCATAAACTTCAAAGACTTTAGCAAGCACATAAAAGAAGGTCGACAAAAATACTTTTTTATTTGCTAGGATATTACTCGGGGTGCAAATGGCGGTGAGAAAAACGTAAAATCCACCTACAAACTGAATAATGAGGTAAGGTCGCAAATCACGGTTTCCGAATGACCAGTTAATAACTGTGAGGATGCTGATGAGAAGAATTAGGTAGATGAAACCTGTTTTTAATTGCGGAAACAAGCGGTCGGTCGTAATTACACCAAGCATTCCAGAAAAAGTTATAGCCATCGGCAGGCGGTCCCAAAAGAGTGTTTCGGGAGTTGGATAGGCGTGAAAATAAGTGGAGCCAAATGCTGTTAAAATAATTCCAAGTGAAAAAATATAACTACTCGTTAAAAAGTTAATTTTCGTTATTTTTCTCCAACGTAAAGAGAGAATCCCGAACAGTCCAACTAAAAGAAAAGGAATGTTTGACAGAATATTATGCGAAGGTTCTCCCGCAAAATTAAAATAGGCAGGGGAGTCCTGGGTCGGAAGTTTTGGCCATATTATAATAGAGATAATTAAGAGAGGGAGATAAATCGTGAAGATTTTTTTACAGTTCATGAAAAAATCATAACAACTACACAGGGCGGTGGCACGCTAGAAGTAACATGGGCGACATATTCATCTAGCGGCTCCGCCACCCTTTGTAAGGAACTGACCATTGGGATTTCCCCAAATCAGCTCGAGAGCTAGCTCTCAGGTCTTGGATTTCCTTTAACTTCCTTCTGGTCAAGCTTTAAACTTCGAAGCATACCCAATTGAAACTAAAGTTATTTCCAAAGCCCTAGGCTTAAACTTTTGGCTTAAGCCACGCCACAAAAACTTTTTAAGCACATGGCCAAAAAGTTCTACTCTAAAGGTCCTCGCTCTTTTTAGGAGCTTTGCGACCTTATCTGCCCCACATAGTGGCTTGGTGATTGATTTCGTTAACACCGCAAAAACTCAATTTTACAGCATTAACTTATTCAACCACTTTTGCTAGCGTCGAAGTCCGCTACCGACCATTAAGTGGTTCCGTGCTTTCATCATCTCTCCCTACTGGCATGTTGTCTTTGTGCTCACTGAGTTTATCGTTGGCTGCAAATGTTCCAGTTCTTGGCCAACAAAAATTGCCTTCGCCTTGTGTTCTAACAAGCTCGGCTAAACTCTAGTCTCCCGTCGTTCGTATCAACGATCATTGACTATTTGAGCTAACAAGTTCGCTTTCGCTACAACCTACCAGTCCGCCAAATTTTTAGTACGAATTCCTAAAAATTTTGTCGATCAGCTTCCCTCGTATGCGTTACCCCATCCGAGGTTGATCCAGGCTTAAACAGCAACCGGATAATTCTGTCTGCGGAATCTACCTCCGCCGGAGTTCTGACTAGCATCGCTGCTATCGAACACTTGAGGTGTACATAGCAGGACGCGTGCCAGGCCGTAAGAAACTTTAGTTTGGTTTTTAGGAGTAACTGAGAAAATATATCACAAAATGGGGCTATATAGATGCCCCACTAAAAAAATTTACCTCCGCCGCGGAAGTATTTAGTCATCATATGAAACTTTTCTTCTTCCCTTCTTAATTTCTTTTCGTATTGTTTTACTTTCTAGCCTTTTTCGTTTGGCGCTTTTTGGAATTTTAGTTTTCTTGCGCGGAGGAGCTTCATAAAATGTTTCCTCAAATAGCACTTTCAATTTTTCAATAACATCGCGGCGATTCTGTTCGCGGTCCCGAAAACGATCGCTCCCCACGATAATGTCACCGGACTTTGTGAGGTACTTGACTAACTTTGAAGAAAAATACCTGGAGCCTTTCATGTTCCAGCGGAATACGGCCCGACTTTCAACCTTGTTGACATTCTGTCCACCTGGACCAGAAGAACGTGAAAATTCCCAAGACCCTTCGCCAAGTGCTATTTGTAGTAGTTCTTGCCACAGCATACGACTAAAATATTACTGCATTTGAGTGCTGTTGCTAATAAAATTATTCAATGCCGCAGACAAAACTCATTGATTATCCTGCGATGGTAAAACAATTTGTTGGCGACGAGATTATTTTCAGACGTTTTGCGAATCGTTTTCTAGATTCCTTTGAAAAGTCTTTAAAAGACATCGAAGAAAGTTTTTTGTCGGGGGAGGCCGATACAGTCAAAGCGTCTATTCATGCTTTTAAAAACCTAGTTTGTAATTTTCATGCCAGCTTTATGAACCAAATTGTAGGCGAAATGGAAAAATTGGCTGCGATAGGGGCTTTGGATTCCGCAGAGGAGAAGATGGAGGATGTTAAAGTGGGAGCAGGGAAAATTGCCGTCGAAATAAAAGCGCTATTAGAAAACTCGGATCCTTTAAATTTGTGACGCATGACAGAGCAAGTGGTTGTCAGGCACCTTACGCGGCTTTTTTCTCTCCGCAGTATTCCTGGATTGCATCGAGAATTTGTTGTTTAGATACTGGCTTTGAGACGTGTTTGTTGCAGCCGGCAGCGTAGGACTTTTCTTGTTCTTCTTTTAAAGCATAGGCCGTAAGTGCGATAATTGGAACTGGGCTTAACTTATTAGCTGATTCCCACTCGCGAATTGTTCGTGCTGCGCTATAACCGTCCATCACTGGCATTTGCATGTCCAATAAAATGATATCGAATTTTCCTTCTTTCACTTTCGTGACGGCCTCTGCACCATTTTCAGCTTGGATGACGTTATGTCCCGTTTTCTTTAGGTACGTTAAAATTAATATGCGGTTGTCTTCGGAATCATCAACAAGGAGAATTTTGTAGGACTTGGCGCTAGTTATAGGAGGGGACGGGGCTTTTGTCTCACCCGTTTTTTTAAAGTCATCAAATGCTAGGGCTTTAGCCATTTCGCGAAGCAATTGATCGCGGCGTGTTGGCTTGTAAAGCACAGTCGCGACACCCATTTCATATAGCTCAACACGGGTCACATCAACGTAGTCAGAGCTTAAAAGGATAATTCCAGTTTTTTTGTAATCGCTATTCTTTTTAATTTTGGTAACAAAGTTAAGGGCATCTTCTCCGCTTAACAGTTTAAATTCAGAGATGACGAGATCAACTTTTTTGTTTTGGACATGTTCCCACCCTCCGGTCCAATTGTCGGTCTCGGCAATTTCAATGCCGTAGGGAGTTAACATTTCCTTTAGTATTTTTCGGTTGGTTGGCCGGTCATCAATGATGAGTACCTTTTTGTCCTTAAGGCTGTCGGTAATCTCAGAAAGTTTTTGGTCCTTTGCTTGTTGAGCTTTAGCGCATGATAGCGTGAAATAGAAAGTGGTGCCAACATCGGGCGTGCTTTGGAACCAAATTTCTCCATTCATCATTTCGGCCAGCTTTTTACAAATCGCCAGACCGAGCCCGGTACCGCCAAATCTCTTTGTGACGGACGCGTCGGCTTGTTGAAAATATTGAAATAGTTTTGTTTGAGCCTCTGGGGGAATGCCAACGCCCGTGTCGGAAACTGCAAGCATAAGGTTGCCGCGCCTGTCCTTTTCGGTGTTCGGGGTGACGGTAATGCGAACCTCCCCACTGGCCGTGAATTTGATGGCGTTGCCCACAAGATTCATCACAATTTGACGAATGCGGAAGGGGTCGCCGCTAAATGAATTTTCAAGTGTAGAATCAATGTGGCAAAAGACTTCGAGATTTTTTGCAAAAGCACGAGGAGCGGCAAGCTCGGCAGTGTCTTCGACTAAATCGCGAAGGTTAAAATCCATGTATTCGACCTTTAAATGTCCGGCTTCAATTTTTGAAATGTCTAATATATCGTTAATGATTCCGAGAAGATTTTCTCCAGCCTTACGAAATATATTCACATAGCGTTGCTGTTCATCGTTAAGATGTGTTTCATTGAGAAGCTCTGCCATACCCATGATAGCATTCATGGGAGTGCGGATTTCGTGGCTCATATTCGCCAAGAATTCACTCTTGATTTGGCTCGCCCGTTCGGCGTCGTCGGCGGCCTTTAGTAGTTTCGCGACAATTTCCGCCTCGAGAAAGGACAGTTTTTTTGCAAGCAACATTCCAAATAGTGAAGCGGCGAAAATAACTGCCGACTCAATAGTTGCTGTGGGTTTAAAAAATGGCAATGCAATAGAGAAGGCGGTAAGTGCCGTAAAAAATGAAAAAAACAAAAATATCTTCACTGAGCGCGTTTCTTTAATACAGTTCCCCCTGGATAATAGCCTAGACATAAATCTAGATCGAAACCGACACTTCCAACGTATATTTTCGGAAAATTTTTCACATAGTACGGTCCAGATTCGACAAGATTAAGAAAAAAAATCCGATAGATATATGATGGGAGCAGTGCCAAAGTTCAAAGTAAAAATTGACCCTGATTTGCAGGAAATTTTACCGGGGTATATTGAAAAACGTAAGAACGAAATTCCGCTGTTGAACAACGCTTTAACGGCTCTTGATTTTGAAGCCTTGGCAATGCTCGGCCATCGCTTAAAAGGTAGCGGTGGTGGTTATGGGCTGGTGGACCTAGGAACCTACGGAGCGGAACTAGAAGCAGCAGCCAAGGCAAAAAACGTAGCTAAAGTCTCAGAAATCATAAAAAATATTTCTGAGTATTTAGACAGATTGGAAATTGAGTTTTAATGAAAAGAAGTTCCGAAGACTTTGATTCTCAAAAAGCCTATTTAGAACGCCTCAATGATGATCTTGCGGATGTTGAGTGTCTGATTCTTGCTTATGTCGGTAATAACAACGATGCGCATACCACAAGTAACCTGAGGAGAATTGTACATTCCATTAAGGGCACGGCTGGCGGTTATGGTTTTGACGTGGTTTCGATTCTCGCCCACCGCATGGAGGATTTAATATCACTCGTTGAGCTTTCTGAGATTCCAAATGATGAGAGAATTGACCGGCTTATGAGTTTGCGTGATCTCATGATGGGGGCCGTGACAGCTTATGGTACAGGTAACGAAACTAGAATTATGCAAATCAAAAATCAAATTGGTGTGAGTCTCGGTCCTACAAATGGAACTCACCGGGTACTTCTGGTAGATACATCAGAGGTAACGCTCAAGCTTTGTGTCGACGCATTGAAAAGATTTAGAGTGGATTTTGGTAAAGAGAGTAACGGTCACGATGCCTTGGGCAGGCTTCTAAAAGAAAAGTTTGATTCGGTTATCATTTCTATGCACGCGCCTATGATAGGGGCAACGGATCTAGCGTTTATCGTGCGCAATATAAATGGAGTGAATAAGCGCGTTACTTTTTCCGTTGTAACTTCAGATTCTAATCCCGAAAAGGATCCGCGCATCAAAATGGTTCACAATATTTTTAAGAAAGATCAAGATCTCCAAAAAAATATCATCCAGGTTTACAAAGACTTGGCTCAAGAAAAAGATTCTAATAATAGAGATCTTGATCCAAATTCAGTTCCGTTTAAGAAAATTTATTTTGTGGATGATTCTGAAGACATCCATGATCTTGTCAGACTTGGCTTAAAAAACTATAAAATGTTGGAATTAAAAAGTACCACCAATCCTAAAGTGGCCGCAAAAGAATGTACGACCTTTATGCCTGACGTAGTAATAATGGATTCCCAGATGCCCGACATCACTGGTGCTGAGCTTTGCCGAATGTTTAAAAATGATCCTAAGCTAAAAAACATTCCTGTTTTCTTTTTGACAGCAATGACCAAAGAGTCAGAGCTAAAAGAACTCGACGTCGCCGGTGGCGCGGCCATCATTCGTAAGCCATTCTTCCCTAAATCCTTTGCGTCCAAATTGTTTGATCTGTATCGCGCAACGCAAATTAAGAAAAGTGCCTGAGACTTTTTCCAGTCCATAGCGCGTTAATTTGGAGCAGTCTTTTACTTGATGCTAAATTCAGCCTAAATCTGTTCGCTGTAGAGTTGTCTTGGCAATAATAGCCGCATAAATGCGATTTAATCCTCCGTGATGCACAATTTTCTCCGAGTTTCGCTCTCATTTAATCTAGTTTACAAACCGCACCTCGGTCTCTCGCCGATACCTGTGATGGTTGTTTCTGACACAGAATTTGTAGGTTTTCTTTTTTATTTGCTCCCTTAGCCCACCTTGGTTGAATACGATCAGCATGTAAATTCCATTGGCTGCCACAAATTCTGCCACTCAATTTGTCTCGATACTGACAAACCTGATCTCTTTGCAATACTTGCTTTTTCACTGCCGTGTCATTAGAACCTTCTTTTTGTAGCCCAAAGCCCAATCAGAGGAGAAGGTTCTTTAGATGCTAAACCGGAAAGTAACGAACTAACGAAATAATAATGCCCATCCAATCCATTGGTCGCGTATCAGCGACATCAGTAAAAAAAGGGACCGGAAAAAACTGGGATCAGTGGATTGAAATTCTTGAGCGCGCCGGTGCTAGTGTTCTGACTCGTAAAGAAATCGTCGTGCTTCTTAAGAAGAAATATAGGTTGAGTGCTTGGTGGCAACAGGGAGTTGCTCACGGATACGAAGTGCATACGGGGCGAAGAATAGACGGACAAAATTACAAAGGTGAGTATTCGGCGACTATTACTAAGTCATTCCCAATGGATCAAAAAACATTGTGGAAATTGATGACATCTTGTAAGGGAATAAATGCTTGGTTAAAACCCATAGGCAAATTTTCTTTGAAACCCAACAGCGCTTTTGAGATTGCGGGAGAAATTTTTGGCGACGTGCGCACGGTTGTGCCTCCCAAACGTATTCGGCTGTCATGGCAAGATTTGGATTGGGAAAAGAAAACTTACCTCGAGATTCACGTGGTTGGCCGACCAAATAAAGGCTCAATCCTGGTATTTTCTCACGATGGGCTGAAAACGTCTGCACACAAAGAAAAAATGCGTAAATATTGGCGTGCCGCAGTTGATGGTATCTTAGGGCTTACGCTTTCGTCAGGTTAAACTTCTTAGTTACGATCCAGTCGCGAATTTTTTCAGTGTCGGCTTTAGATAGCGATAAGAAAGAAACAAATAGTTCGTAGGTTTTATCTTCTCGTATTTCCACGTGATTAATTTTCAGTTTCGAAAAGTCAATACCTAATACTTCAAATAATTTAATTTTAGCAGTTCCTAGTGAGGTGCCCTTTTTTATTTCGCGGCTAGACCTCATAATTAGTCCTCCAACGTTTGCTGAAAGTAAAGTGAGATTTAGATTCTGAGAAGAAAGGCCCAAGTTTTTGCCTTTATTGTCGTCAAACACTATTTCAAAATGCTTTGGTTGAGAGCCTAAGATCTTTTCTATTCTGGTCACTAGAGTTTTTTTGTCGGGAGGTTTGATCACGTAGTCATCAACGCCGAGTTCTTTTGACTTTTTAACGTCTTCGACTTCGGTACTGGCTGTAAGCATGATGATCGGTAATTCTTTAGTAATTTCATTGTTGCGCAGCGATTTAAGGACTTGATCGCCAGTCACGAACGGCATGTTTTTATCTAGAAGAATCAAGTCGTAGTGATGGTTATTTACCTCATCGAGCGCTGTGTAGCCATCTTTTACGGCGACGACAGCATAACCGGATTGCTCCAGAAAAAGGGTAACTAAATTAATTATATCTGGATCGTCATCAACAATCAGGATGTTCCGGTACATAAATCAAATAAAGAAGCCCCCTGGACAAGACAAAAGGGGGCCTATTGGTCTTTAAGCAGCGATTTTAAGTGTCCAACGAGTTTTAGTTGCCGTTGGCCACTTTTTCTTCATATTCGTATACTTGCGCTCGTGTTTTCGGAAGCCTGTTGTGAAATTGCGTTGATATTTTCCGAATTCGCGATCCAAGTAGTTGTAGTAGCATTTGTACAAATAGTGAGACAAAAACTTGCAATAAAAAGCGATTGGCGCTTTGGGTGTTCCCCAATATTTTTTGGAGAAACGGCGCAACTCTTTGTTCATAATTGTCCACCAGGCATTGGCTTCGCGGGCATGAATGAAGTTACCCACAAATGCAGGTGTTCCACCAAATATGAAGCCAACCTCGAAACCCTGACCGGCCGTGCGGTAATAAGCTTTGCAGGTTTGCTTTCCATATTTAAAATACTTTGTTTTTGTCATGATCGATCCTTTCCTATTTAGCCGAATTGGCCAGAAGACTTATCGGGTCACGCATAAAAAATTAAAATGGAAAAAATAAATATTTTCGGTCTCAATCGGGAGCGTCAAAATTGTAAGCAAAATTGTTGCAAGAAAAACATAATTGTAATTAGATCAAAGCACATGGATTCTCAGCTTAGATTATCACGCCGCCACATTTTGCAGCTGGCGACTGCCGGCGGGTTGACGGTACTATTTTCTCGACTCGATGGACTTTACTCCAAAGGACTTTGGGAGGGTGACATACTTGATATTAGCAAGGTAGGTCCATTTACTCCCGACATGGGAGATGTCGCTAAACGAGAATTTTTCGGCGACGATTTTAAGAGAGTTCATCCCTACATCTGGAAATCTGAAGATGTTTTAAAAAAACCACCCCATTTAAAAGAAAAACATAAAGTTGTGATTGTGGGCGGCGGTCTAGGTGGATTGTTTTCAGCCTATCAATTGCGCGATTTAAAACCGGTCGTTTTGGAACAAGCACCGCAGTTTGGTGGAAATGCTAAGGGCCAAACATGGCGCAAGACCCGTTACTGTATGGGATCGGCCTACATGACTGTCCCGGCTGAAGGCAGTGTCATGGAAAAAATATTTAAAGATATAGGACTGGAGAAATTTTATAAGTTTAAAAAAGGACACGAACCAGTAGCTGTTGATAATAATCTAATTGCTGATTATTGGACGACAATCAATAAGCGCCTTCCACAAATGAACGAAATTGACGAACTTGTAGAAGATTTCAATTTGGGAAGAAATGGTCGGATTTACCCTGAAATTTCTGGTGGCACGAAAATTACTTCGGCTGTTAAAAAACTTGATCGCATGACATTTAGACAGTTTTTGGAGAGCGAGATTGGTGAAATACATTCTGAACTCTTAGCCCAGATCGATTTTTATTGTGTTGGCGCATTTAATGCTACCAGCGATGAAGTGAGTGCTGCGGCAGCGTTGAACTTTTATTGTGCCGAAGGTGCGATGGTGGTTTTGCCAGGTGGAAATGGATTGTTGGCCGAGCAACTGATTAAACATATGCATCCTACGGTTGGTGACAAAAACTTAAGGACAGGTGAGATAGTTCTGCGGGTCGAAGTTAAAGATGGGGGTGTTGCCGTTCACTCGTTTTGTCCAGAGACTCAAAAAATTACATTGATCGAAGCCGAAGCCGTCGTGTTGGCCTGTCCAAAATTTGTGGTAGGAAACATTTTGAAAAATATCGAGCAAGACAGATTCGATGCCATTAATCAGTATAAGTATCGCTCTTATTTAGTTGCCAACATTTTGGTGAACAAAAGAATTGACCCGACATTCTACGAAATTCTTATGGTAAAGAGTGCTGATTTAAAAACTAAAATGACTGGAAAAAATCTTAGAAGAGCGACCGACATTGTGCACGCGAGCTTCGGTATGGTTGGTACGGATCATACTGTAATTTCCATGTATCGTCCGATGCCGTACGAAGGTGGTCGGCAGGAGCTGTATGAATCTGGTGCTTACGAAAAATTCAGAAGTGAATTTGAAAATCAGATTCGTAACGATGTTCTTCCAATTTTAAAAATCAATCCACATGAACTCGTCGATATAAGATTGACCCAATGGGGACACGCAATTCCGATAGCGCAGCCGGGGCTCCTTGCTGGTAATGTTTGTCAAAAGGTGCGAGCGCCTCATAAGGACAGAGTGTTCTTTGTGGAGCAAGACAATTGGGCTCTCCCAGCCATGGAAACATCAGCGTCTGAGGCCATCTACTGGGAGCCGTTTGTTCGTAAGGTTGTCTCTCGGAAGAAGTCAATTTAGCGTTGGATTTTCGCTTGTAAGAATCTTGTCAATTATCCTCACCATCGACTCCTGTTGTTCGGGGGTTGGTGCAGGGTGCCCCTTAGAGTTACGATAGTTAGCAATTCCCGTGGTGATAGTGGAAGTCATTTGTTTTAAGGACTCCAATTCATTTTTCGTAAGTTCGCGTTGATGGAGGACTTCATTCCATCCGTAACCCCAGCGATAAGAAACATTGGTGTGGGCATTCACCGGCCTTGCTGCTAGCAAAGCGCGATAAATTGTCTCTCCATACCAAGGAAAACCAGCATTTGTTACGCATTGACGAATTTCTAAGTCGGCTTCGTCTTGTGCTGTTTGGCCACCCAGTCCTGACCAATATTTTACATCATGTTGTTCACAGCAGTGGAGCCATTCGTAACCATTTCCGGTAACAGGTCCATCGATAAATTTGGAGCAGCCGTCGGTAGTAAAGGGATTAATATTTCCAGAAGCTATGGCATTAAAAGACAATAATAGAAGTGAAGAAGCCAAAAATTTCATTGTGCCCCCAACTGCTCCTGACTAGCTTATTTACAGATTAAACGCAAAGCTTTCGCCAATTGTTTAGAAATTGTAGTTTCTTCCTGGGACTTTCTTTTCACTAAAAAAATATCATTCGTACATACACGTCCAGGATAGGGTGATTTTCGACGCTCCAAGTGAAGTTCTTCGCGAAATCTTTTGTTATGCTCATTTGCGATAAATACTGGGAAGTAGCCGGCGACCCGGCCTTGGCGGCAAAGCTCAAGAGCTGATTCCATAAGAGTTACTTTATGTAAAACTTTACGTTGGTAGGCGTCGTCTGGCCATCCATCCAATCCGCGTACACGCGAAGGCACGCCCTGCAAAGGCATCACGGGAATTACATAAGGCAGTTGTTGCTGTGGTATCCCTCTGAAAGCATCTTTTCGTGTGAATACACCCATTTCTATTGCTGTAACTTTTAAAAAATCAAGTTGCGGATCAGGGATTGGCATATAAGTTATCCCATAGTCAATCTCACCGTTGATCAAATACTTCTCGATTTCGCCGGGGAGTAGCTCATGCATTTCAAGTGCGTGTTCATTCCATTTTAGTTCATCGAGAAACGACAAAAAATATGTTGAGAAGACTTCAAATGTACCAATTTTTACGGGAAGTGGCCCAGTGATTTTTGCCGTTAGACCTTCTTTGAGAGAACGAAGTTCTGAGACCAAGTTGGGGGCGCGCTGAAGCAGAATTTTTCCAGTGTCAGTTAAGATGATTTTTCGTCCATCACGTATCCATAGCTTAGTTTCGATCTCGTCCTCTAAGACTTTCATGGCTTTCGAAAGAGCCGGCGGGCTGACATTTAATATCTCACTAGCCCTTTGTAGGTTTCCTGTTTGCGCGACCGTTAAAAAGTATTCAAGTCTTTTAATATTCATAAACTGTTAGTTAACAAATCTTAGGATTTATTCAATGTTTTTTTATGAAAGTTCTAGTTAATTTTATTGTACGAAGGAGGGCGGTATGAATACGCTTAATTATCTTATAGGACTTTTTTTACTAACAGGAGTTTCGTCGGCGCAAGCCCGACTTGACGTGCATGAATGGGGAACTTTTACTTCTCTTGTCGGATCAAACGGCAAGACTCAGCATGGGATGTACCACGAAGACGAAAAGTTACCAGATTTTGTTCACAATTTTGGAGAAATATTATCACCGAGACAATCAAATTTTCTTGGGCGGTCTGGGGACTGTGACCCCAGGCGAGACAAAGGCTGTATTCCGGAGCGCATGATCACCAACAGTTTTGTCTCGCAGAAAATGGAAACACCTGTCGTGTACTTTTATTCTGATAGGCAGCAACCGGTGACAATCAATGTAAGGTTCCCAAATGGTGCTGTTACTCAGTCTTATCCGGCGCCGGTGAGTACGTCTCCAACACCTAATGACGAGAAGTTGATAAATGGAAATACCACTTATCAAATTGAAGTGTTGGATAGCAAAAATGCGAAATTGCCCGAAGTTGATCCGACAAATATTTACTCGCATGCTCGCAATGTACAAAGCAATTTTGTAAGAGCAGGTTCTGAAATAGAAAAGTTTATATTCTATCGTGGTTTGGGGCACTATCAACCGCGCCTTAATATTCATTCCATTGGTTTAGACCTAGCATTTCTAGCGGACAAGGGGTTTGAGCCGCAGATCACGTTTTTGGTTGATGTTAATTCTCAGGGGCATGCTCAGATGATAAGGGTCAGGGGCATCGGTCACAATAAAGAAGTGACTGTTTCGGGTGAGATTATTCGCCAGCTAAAAAATCACGACCTGCGTGAAAACAAGCATGTTATGAACGGTGAACAAATGAACGCTACATTGCTGCAAGCTTTGATCGGTGCCGGTCTTTATCAAGACGAGGCACAAGCCATGCTCGATACTTGGAGTCACGGCTATTTCAAGACGCCGGGCCTGCGCGTTCTCTATATTTTATCGCGGTCGGAAGTTGAACAGGTACTGCCACTTACAGTTTCACCCCGCCCAGACAATTTGAACCGCGCCTTCATCGGCCGTATTGAAGTTCTTCGTCAAGATGAAGAACTTCGAATTCTGAAAGATATTGAAAGTCAGTGTGAAAATTTCAAAGTGGAATCACTGGGGCGATTTGCTGAGCCAATTCTCCGTCGAGTTTATGAAGTTTATAAAGAGGTGGCGACAGCTGGTGGGGGTACTCATATTCCAGGAAAAACAGACAAGTTATTTGTAGATTTAATCGCCAAAGCAGCCGCGATGTAGCGCTATCTTGCGCCGTGCCGATGGTAAACTTCTTATCATCGGCATGTTAGCAAGTCGGAATATGAAAATTAAAGTTGGTATCATTGGTTTTGGTAGCTCTGGAAAATTTATTCACACCGGCCTTCTTAAGGCTCATGACGGCTATGAGATTACCGCCGTGGCTTCGAGTCGCGCCAAAGATGTTCATAAAATTTTACCAAAAGCCTTTGTTGCTAAGGATTTCTTTGAGATTGTTAAGCGATGTGATGTCGATCTTGTCATCGTTTGCACCCCAAATGCGGAACACTTTAAACATGCCGCCGCAGCTCTGGAGAGCGGAAAACACGTTGTTGTCGAAAAGCCTTTTGTCACTAAAGTTGATGATGGAAAAAAACTTATAGCGTTGGCAGAAAAAACAAAAAAAGTGCTAACGGTTTTTCATAATCGTCGTTGGGATGGCGATTTTCTGACAGTTAAAAAATTGATCGCTTCTGGAAAGCTTGGCGAAATAAAACAGTTTGAATCACATTTAGACCGCTGGCGTCCCCAGGCGCGTGCCGATCGTTGGAAGGAACAGAATATTCAAGGAGCGGGAACTCTTTTTGACTTAGGTCCACACTATATTGATCAAATGCTTTGTCTTTTTGGTAAGCCCGATAGGGTTATCGCTGATTTTGCGGTGCAAAGAGATCAAACACTTGGAGTCGATTACTTTCATCTTATCGCTCACTATGGAAATATGCGTGCGATACTGCATAGTTCTTATTTCACCGACGTCACGCCGCGGTTTCAGATTTTCGGAACCGACGGAAATTTTTTGAAGTATGGAGTTGATCCACAAGAAGACCAACTTAAACAGAATCAAAGTCCGCGGTCTCCTAATTTTGGAATCGAAAACAAAAATCTTTACGGTACTTTTATAAATCCAGCGACGGCTGAAACAGAGACAATAAAAACAGAAAAAGGAAACTTTCTAAAATTTTATGATTTACTTCACAAAAAAATAGTAAGCGGTCAAGGCGAGGCACCTATTTCTGCAGAAGAAGCCCTAAAAGTTATCGAAATAATAGAAGAGTCGGTAAGGGTGGGCTACTGCTGATTTCAGGTGCTTTCATGTCGAAAGGTCTGCCCTAAACCCGTGAAATTAAAACAGTCTTTTAAAACCCTAGAAAGTTTAAGCATAATTGTCTTGATTATCTTTTAGGCCGATGTATAACGCACTTGAACTGTCTTTTGTAAGTGCTTTGATCCGTGTTTGGAAGAGCCTCGAAAAGACCCTAGAGACCATAAGGAGGCTCTCGTGAGTAATAAACTATATGTTGGACAACTTCCGTATTCTGTTGATTCAGATGCATTAGGAAATCATTTTTCTGCTGTAGGACAAGTTGTATCTGCAAAAGTAATCACTGATCGTGATTCTGGACGTTCAAAAGGCTTCGGTTTTGTTGAAATGCAATCTGAAGAAGAGGCACAGAAAGCGATCGAACAATTAAACGGTAAAGATTTCAATGGCCGTAATATCAACGTGTCTGTTGCTAAACCCCAAGAATCTCGTCCTCGTGGCGGTGGCGGCGGTGGCCGTGGTGGTTTCGGCGGCGGTGGACGCGGTCGTTACTAGTCTCTAGTAACAGAAAGAATTAATGAACAATTTTATTAGTTTTGACTTAGGGGCTACGCTCCTAAGTTCAGTAGCTCGTCTTGGCTTTGAAACTCCAACTGAGATTCAGGCCAAAGCGATTCCTATTATTTCAAATGGTCACGACGTGATCGCACAATCAAAAACTGGTTCTGGAAAAACTGCGGCTTACTTGCTTCCGGCTTTAAAGAAGTTGTTAGCAAGTGACGGTTTGGCGGTCGTACTTGTGCCGACACGTGAACTTGCAATTCAAGTTGAAGATGTCGTAAAGAATTTAATTCCAAGAGGTACTCGCTTTCGCATGGCCACTGTTATTGGTGGTGCCTCCATGGGACATCAGCAGCGCCTACTTTCACACAAACCAAATTTGGTTATCGCTACTCCAGGACGTTTAGTTGATCATATTGGTCAAAACTCTGTGCGTTTGGATTCGACGAAAACATTAATTTTAGACGAAGCCGATCGCATGTTGGACATGGGATTTTATCCCCAAATCCGTAGAATTTTGGCCAAGATTCCGCGTGAACGGCAAACCCTTTTATTCTCGGCGACCTTTACGAAAGAAGTAAAAGGTTTGGCGCGAGAGATGATGAACTCACCTGTCGAAATCGCAGCTAGCAACGCCGATTCTGCGCCTGTTGAAATTCATCAGAGTGTAATTGAGGTTGACCAAAGTAAAAAGAATGATCGCTTGCTGGACGAATTGAATCAGCGCCAGGGATCTATTTTGGTTTTTGCACGCACTAAACATCGTACCGATCGATTAACACGTTATCTGGGAGAATATGGATACGAGGTTGGAAGACTTCATGGTGGTAGAACTCTCGGGCAACGTAAAGCTGCGATTGCGGGTTTTAAATCAGGAGAGATTCGTATCTTGGTTGCAACCGATGTTGCGTCTCGTGGTTTAGATATCGAAAATGTTGGTCACGTTATAAATTTTGATTTGCCGACGACAGCAGAAGATTACATGCATCGCATTGGCCGTACGGGTCGTGCCGGCGCGACAGGACAAGCCGTTTCATTCGTAACTCCTGAAGACCGCGGTCAGTGGAATTTGATTACGCGAAATAAAGATGCAGCGAAATCTAATTCTGGCCCTGTTCAGGCGCGCATACAGGCGAAACCACGGCGCGAAGAACGTGGCGTGAAAGATCAGTGGCAAAAAGATAAACGTAATTTTAAGAAGAATAATTTCCGTAAAAATAAATCTAGGAATTTTGACGGACGACAACGCCAAGACAGTTTTTCACGCTAGTTAGAATATTTTGCAGGAATTTTTTTGATCGTGAGGAGTCCACTCGCGATTGGCGTAAAATTTTGCGAAGTCTAGAATTTTTCTCTTTGCCTCTACCCATTCGCCATCGATGTTAGTTTGTAAATCCAATTTATATTGAGTGTTAATGTAGTCGAAGCCATAGTTGAACCAGTAACTATAGACTTCAGGGGCGACTCGTTTGAAATTTTTTAACCATAAAAATGCTGCTTTACAGACTGCTTCTGATGTCGTCGGATTTTCGCCGGCATAGTCGGACCAAAATCCTACTCGCGTCCAGATGTCTCCTAAAATACCGGCGACGCCGTTATAGTGCCTAACGTCAACGACCCCTCTATTCCAGAGATCAATAGGGTTGGTAATAAGTTCGTCCATAAGCTGAACGGCTTTAGCGATTTTTGAATCGACAGAAGCGTTCGTCATTTTGGCAACAGTTTGGGTTATAAATTCAGAGGGTTTTACATAGCGTGTTTGGGAGCTGTAGGCGCTCCGGGCTTGATTCTGACGAAAATCGTTTGGTCTGAAAGATTCATTTGTGCCAGCATCGTATTCTCTACGTTTTTCGGGGTTCGAGAGCACTTCGTTAGCTTCATTTATCTTCTTGAATTCTCCTTCGCGTTTTTTTTTCTCTATTAGATCTTGAACTCGATCAGGATGGGTCTCAAAAGCCTTTCTTCGGAACGCTTTTTTTATATCGTCTGAGCTCGCATTTCGGGGTACCCCGAGGATTTGATAATGGTCTTCTGCTTGGGCGAAAACACTCGATATCAGGAATACAAAAATTGGCAAGGCTGAAAAAAACTTAGACATAATTGACGTCCCTAAAGTTGTTAAAGTTAACTAAAGTAATTAGTATACCATTAGCAATTTGGGTGCCGAGAATGTATTAAAAAGTCACAACTCTATCAGCCTTTTCGGCTAACAGCTTTTTAACTTCTTTCCAACTAGGAAGCGCATTGCTCTTGTAAGTCAAGATTCGAACTTCTTGGGCTAGTTTTTTAGCGTGTTTCATGGCATCGACGTGAGCGCCGGTGCGGGAAAAAGACTTCATATCAGCTTCGCTTTCCCAAGCGGTTAGAGTGTAATGATCATAACCAAAGCCTGTATTTTTAAATTTGATAAACCCTTTTTGTTTATAAACTTGAAGAGTCACCCACAAGGCGAGATAGGTAAGAGGAAAATATCCCCAGAGGTGGCGGAGTTTGAGCGAGGTAATAGTAACAACCATTTAGAAAGTGTAAGAGATTCTAAGGCTTTTTCCAAGCATAGAAACGGTCTTTGTTAAAATAGTTATTAACGCTTGTACACTTTTTCCATACGCTTATCAGGTATGAACCAAATAACTGCTACTAGGAAATAAATAGCAAGAGCTAAATAAGGAATCCAAAATGATGCGATAACGGCGAGAACGTAAAATAAGACAGAAATTTTACCTTTAAAATCAGATCCTATGGCTTTTGCAAGCTCCGAATTATTTCCGTGGGTCGATAAGAGTACGCGAATCAATATATAGTAGGCGATAGCAGACATCAAAAACACTAAACCATAAAGAGCGACCGTGGTCGGTGCAAAGTGATTTTCTCCCGTCCAAGCAGTTGCAAAGGGAATGAGGGAAAGCCAGAAAAGTAGATGAACATTTGCCCAAAGCGTAGGGCCGTCAACATGTTTTACAATTTGAAATGTGTGATGATGATTGTTCCAATAAATGGCGACATAGACAAAGCTTAAAACATAACTTAAGAAAATCGGAAGCAAAGGAAATAGGTCCTCGAGGGATGTTCCATGGGGAGCTTTTAGCTCTAGCACCATAATAGTTATGATTATGGCGATAACTCCGTCACTAAAAGCCTCAAGTCGTGCCTTGTGCATAAAAATATCTTAGCCTATATTTATCGACGATTGAAAATACTTTTTTTGTTTTTAGTCTTATTTTCTTTATCTTCGGGTTTGGTTTTTGCTAAAGATTTTGCTCTGGAAAAGAAGCCGCTTTACGAGTACGGCATGGGAGCTGGTGGTGGATTTTTGAGCGACTATCCTGCTTCTGATCAAAGTCATTGGCGGGGATTGCCGTTTCCCTATTTTATTTATCGTGGAGCAATTTTTCGTGCCGACCAAAGAAAGGGAACAAGAGCGAGACTAATTAGAGCGGAAGCTTATGAGCTCGCTCTTAGTGGCGCTGGAAGTTTCCCCGCGAATTCTGAGGAAAATACTGCTAGAAATGGAATGCCAGATTTAGATTGGATGGGTGAGGTGGGGCCGCGCCTGATAATCGAGCTCGATGACGGCGAAAATCCATGGCATACCTTTATGAACCTACCAATACGTTTCGTATTTGCCACTGATTTGAAGACGCTAACGAGTCAGGGGTTCACATTTACTCCATCGGTAGTTTTCGAGTGTTACGGATTGTTGCATCGGGACTCACGTCTAGCATTTGAGGTTACCTTTAATTTTTCTGATCAGACACTTGGAAAATATTTTTATGAGGTAGAAACTCCATATGTGAGTGCTGTCCGCCCGGCTTACAACGCCCGTGCTGGGTATATGGGAACAGATTTCCAGGTGCGCTTTTTGCACCCAGTGTATGACACTATGCGCGCATTTACTGGGTTCAATGTGAGTTATTATGGTGGAGCTGTGAACGATGAGAGCCCACTATTTCGTTCTCTATGGGGTTATGATTTTTCTGTCGGTTTGATTTGGGTTATCGGGACATCAAAAGAAATGGCAAATGAAGAGTAGGAGTAAACAATGGTTCATTATTATCCAAGTGAAGCAAGAGGCTCTGCGGAACATGGTTGGCTACACGCGAAACATAGTTTTTCATTTGCTGATTTTTATGATCCAGCTCGTATGGGATTTCGCAGTTTACGTGTGATCAACGAAGATCGAATTGAAGCTGGTAAGGGATTTCCCACACACCCACACAAGGATATGGAGATTGTAACTTATGTCATCTCAGGGGCTCTCGAACACAAAGATAGTATGGGAAATGGATCGATTATTAACCCAGGCGATGTTCAGTACATGAGTGCAGGAAGTGGTGTGCTCCATAGTGAATTTAATCACAGTCAAAGCGGCTTAACTCATCTCTTACAGATTTGGATTTTGCCCGATAAAGCAAATTACCAACCACGTTACAATCAGAAGAGTTTTTCAGAAGATGACAAAAAAAATAAGTTGAAACTGGTTGTTTCTGGAAATGAAAAAGAGAAGGATGTTATTCATGTTCGTCAGGATGTATTTTTGTTTACGAGCTTCTTAGATGCTGGAGAAGTTCTAGAGTACAAAACTAACCCCAAAAGGGGGCTATGGTTGCAGATGGTACGAGGGCACCTAAATGTAAATAATCAGAAAATGAATGCTGGCGATGCCATATTTACTCAAGGCGAGAGTGCATTAAAAATTAAATCAGAAAAAGACGCTGAGTTTTTACTTTTTGATCTGGGCTAACAAAGGTACCAGGTTAAATTTTGGTAAGGCGATGTGTTAAGCTTGTGCTCCAACTAATTCTGAAGTAGCAGAAAGAATTTCGGTGGAATAGCCCAAGACGTTTCTTATTTGATTCAGCGGGATCCAACTGGTGCCCCGATGATAGTCGGCATCTTTAACAAAGTTTTGTTCGGTGCTAACCAGTTTTCCCAGAAAAAATCTTGTTTCACACTCATAAATATTTCCGTTCCACTCAAAATCATAAGTCTTTACGACTTTCTTATCGTTTAACGTAATTTTATAGCCTGTCTCCTCTAGCGTTTCGCGAATTGCAGCCTGTTCGTCACTTTCATTTTTTTCTAAAACGCCTCCGGGTAAGAAAAAATATTTTCGCTTGCTGAAAGGGTCCTCAGCGTAGAACCCAAGGATTTTGCCATCGTTTACAATAACTACGCTGACGCGTTTCCGAATTAGTTTTAGCATGCTAAAAAGGTACCACCCAGAAGATGCATTAATTTTTTGTCCCCTCCGCAAGTTCTTTGAGTTTCGCTAAACTTTTCTCAAAGGTTTTCCCCATTATTTTATCCATGAAAAAAAACATCCACCGCTTAAAGGGATTATTTCCACTTTGTCCCCAGTCGGCCCAGGTGACCTTAGTCCCTTCAGGGGTTGCAAAAAATCCAATCTTGCCTTGCAGTTCAAAGTCGTGCTCGGGCATATAGAGTTTAAACTCAACCCCATAGTTAGGGTCACTCTTAATAATGGTTTGCTTTCCATTACCCATTTTTTTGGATTTCCATTCCCGTGTTGATCCCAATCCCGCGTCGGTACCCGAATAGGTGTACTCTGTGTTTGGATCTTCAAAGTCAAAAGCACTCCATTGGGGCCATCCGTTTTTGAGGTCAGAAATGAATGGATAAATTCTCAAAGGGGAGGTGTTGATGACAACAGATCTTTCTACGGCCCAGGTGTCGGGAAGGAGATAGCTTGAACCAACAACTAATAAGGATAGTGAAATTATTCCGATAGAGATTTTTTTTAATATAGTCATTGGGTTCTCTCCGTTAAAATATTGTTAAACCAATGAGGCTGTTGTGTCCAGAGTTGACGTAGATTAAGTGTTTATATACTTTGCTTATATGGAAAATCACTTCAATGTTGCCCGAGTAAACGAGCTTTTTAGAGATTTGATTCCTTTTTTTATGCAGAATCGGCAAACGGAACTAGTTGATTTGGAAAAATGGCTTGCTGCCAAGGATTTTTCTTCTATTGCGAGGCTTGGTCACAAGCTTTACGGTTCTGGAGCAACCTATGGATTTCTTTTATTAGCGCAATTAGCGCGTCAACTTGAAAGTGCAGGCCAAAGATTGGATGGCGAATCGGTTCAAAAAATCATTGGAGACATTCGTAATCACATCGAAAACGTAAAAGTTGAGTTTATTAGCCACTCCTCGGCCGACCCATCCCTTTACTGATCGTTTTTATGATTTTTACAGCGCTTTAAAGACATAACCGGCGCCGTAAACCGCTTGAATATATGTTGAGTACCCGTCGAGTTTTCTACGTATAGAATTAACGTGAGTATCAACACTACGGCCGATGTGAATATTTTTTCCCCAAATCACTGAAATGAGTTGCTCGCGACTGATAACTTCATTCTCGTGAGACATTAGGTAAAAGAGAATCTTAAATTGGAGCGGCGTAACTCCTAAATCGATGTCCTCCTTAATTAAATGGGCTTTGTGAAGAGGAATGTCGAGATGAAGGTTTCCTTTAGTAATATATTCTGAGTACTTGTGAGATTCTAGCTTTTGCAGTCGACTCTGTACACGCAGACGGATTTCTCGAGGGTCGGAAGGTTTCACAATATAATCCTCAGCACCTAGTTGGAAGCCATGTTCTTTATCTGCAATATCACTTTTTGATGTCAAAAATATAATTGGAATATTTTTACCATGCGGTTTTTTTCGAATCTCGGAAGTCAGGCTAAAACCATCGCCATCATCGAGCATTACATCCATCAATATGAGATCAAATTTGCCGGCTTCAAATTCTTCCAACGCGCTCTTAACCGTCCCAGCGCGGCGTATCCTGGCGATGGGTTCTAATACTATTGTTAAGAGTTCTTGGACATCTACGGAGTCTTCTACAACGAGTATGTTATGCATATAATTCCTAACAAAAAATAAATAATACGGTTTGTATCTAGATAAGAAAATTTCTATCGTCAACTTTTTCTAAATTTAGAATTTAAAAGTTACCAACGGTGAAGGAATTCATCGGTGAATGAGGCAAATTTCCCCTAGGGTGTTGTTATTAAGGTAATAAAACGAATACCCCTTGGCATTTTACTTGCTTAGTAAGTTCTAACAACTGAAATGGCTGGTGAAGCCGAAATGGAAAAACAGAAAGAGGGGCAGTATGAATTTAAGAAAATTTACGTCCATTATGGGCTGGATATTTTTGTTAATAGGGGTTTTGGGCTTTATTCCCGGCTTACTAACGCCTCCACATGTTGGTGATCCGAGTTTAGCAGCGACAGATTCTTATGGACGATTCCTGGGATTGTTTCCCGTGAATTCGATTCATAACATGGTTCACCTGGTATTTGGACTTTGGGGCGTGACCGCTTCGAAAGACTTATTAGCTTCGAGAAAATTCTGTAAGGCCAATTGTGTGATCTATGGAGTACTCGCAGTCATGGGTTTGATTCCAGGATTAAATACGCTTTTTCGGCTAATGCCAATACATAGTCACGACATCTGGCTTCATGCAGGCATTGCCATTGCAACGGGTTATTTTGGCTTTGCCTGGGGAGTAACACGTAAAACCGTTACAAATGCACCATCGGATCAGCGCCTCGGTGCTTAGGTGAAAAGGAGATTTCAATGCAAATTTATGAATTGCTTAAAGAAGACCATATAAGAGTAAAAGGACTGTTAAAAGAACTTGTTAATCTCGACAATGGTAAACCGCAGGTTCGTTTAGCGCTTATCACTCAGATTCGTGATGAGTTGGTTCCGCACGCGCGTGCAGAAGAGGCGGTTTTTTATAATGCCTTACGCACTCATCCGGCCGCTAAAGAAATCATGAGTCAAGTGTATCGAGAGCACATACAGGCAGAGGCAATGTTAAAGGTCTTGCAGGCCGGAGATAAGCTTAATAGGGGCTGGAAAAAAACCGCCATAAGACTTAAGAAGGCTCTTGAGAATCACATTAGCGAAGAGGAAAACAAAGTTTTTCCCATCGCCAAAAGAATACTCTCAAGTGATGACTCCGTACGTATTGGGGAGGCCTTTGAGGCGATGAAACCAAAGGTCAGGGCAGAAAGCTTTTTGGGAACAACAATAGATTTGATAGCAAATCTATTGCCACCGCGCTTTATGAAATCGTTTTTATTACAAGAGCGCTTAGGTTCAGAAAATTAAGTCTCTAGATATGCGAAGTAGGTTCGCCTTTTAAACCTGAGTAAAATCCATTTACAAAGCCTGAGATAATTCCCTCAAGAGGCTCGTGTTTAATGGGTACTCTGGAATTTTTCGCACCTTTTAACCTGGATCGTGAAGACAACAGGAATAAAGCAACTAACCCCGCAATCACCACAACTCCATATATAACCGCCAAAATTGATTCCCCACTTTCATAGCTCTGCAAAATAAAAATTTCCAACTGTTTGCAGAGCTGAATCAAACTATACAAAACAACACCAGCGATAATAATTCCAGAAACAAGAATTAAAACCGCCGACTCCATTGCCCTCTTAGTGGCCTCGAGAGCCGAGCCAATCACATTTTGTGATCTTTGCTTAATTAAGAGGGCGAGAATGTATCTTCTCATCTTTAATTTTTGGAGCGTAAAACAAAGGTGAGCAAGCTGCCTACAACAGCGCCAGTGGCAGCTGCTGCCGCAATGCCTTTAACGGGATTGTCTTGTACATATTGTCTTCCGTAACGGTAATATTCGTTCGCTTTTCCTGACATTTGTTGAACCATTTTACCGGTATGCTCGCCAATGTTTTTAGAAATGTCTTCTAGTTTTTCTCCGGCCTCGTAGAATTTTTTTTTGGTTGCCTCGGGCGATTGGGTTGCCATATTTTTTTCCTTTCTGTTATTTTTTAAGTTCCTGCCATCTGCTATTAGCAACTCTCGAGCCAAAGTTTCTCATTATCTAATTTGAAATGAAGATATCGTTGGGGCATTTTTATTTTTTCTAAGCCCCAACAGATAATTAAAATTGAACGGTTCTATCTCAATGGGTTTTGCTTTCACGTTCTTGTTGCTGATGAGAAATCGTTGTCAACTCACAGAGGCCTTGGGCAAAAAATTGAAATAGGCGTTTAGAAGACAAGATGCCGGTGAGTTCGCCTTCTTCATCGACTATAGGTAAACGGCTAATGCCTTCATTAGCCATTAATTTTACCAAATCCGAAATACTGTCATCTTCGCGCGCAGTAATAATTTTTGCACTGATGAGTTCAGAAATCTGGCAGGTTTTACAATCTTTACCGCCAGCAATACAACTCACGACAATGTCGCGATCTGTTATTATTCCGATAGGAATTGATTTGCCACCGCGGTTTTCCGTAATTACCACATCACCAATATGATGTTTTTGCATCGCTTTCGCGGCTTCTAAAACTGTATCCGTCGAATTTAGACAGAAGACATCAGTTTCGTAAAATCTATTGACCGGCGGCATAGTACGATTGGCCTTCTCTCCTTCTTTAAGTCTTGAGTGATTGTGTTTGTTTTCAAGCATATTCTTCCCCCCCTTTTTTTCTTACTATTTGAGAATGCAAATCTGGATCCAGATTTAACTCTTCACTGGGGGCGTAATGTCATCATAGACAAAGCGAAAAAAACTGACAAAAAGAATCAAATTTGACTTTCAATTAAGACTTTAAGTTTATTCAGGTGTGAGACAGTTATTTAATTCTCATTTACTCAATCGTACAGCTTTTATTCAGGTGTTAAGATTTTCTCGTCAATCTCGTAGTATTACGAGCCCTTTTGGCCTTGAATTTGCGATATCTTAGTAGGAGCATATATATTTTGGGGGCAGAATATGAGACAAAACTCGAGAACAAAATTGTTTCGTCTTGAGACGGCATTACTAGTTACATTAACTTTAATTACCTCGGTTTTTGCGTTTCAAAACTGCGCAGAAAAAGGTTTAGATAAATCTAATAATAATAGTTCTAATGAAGTTCCACCAACAAATAATCCTCTTCCTCCTGGACCGACTGTAAATAAGTCGCAAGTTTGGAATATTCCTGGCCAAGTAACTTTTGTGGCGCCACCAACTGCAAAGTTTTTTAAACTGACAATGGTTGGCGGTGGCGGTGGTGGTGGTCCCGGCATTTGGAGTGGAGGATACATTTCAAATTGTAGTGGTGGAGAGTTTGGT